>Ga0115005_10002364_pt1 | contig 15045 bp, 13 predicted proteins | sample ArcOceMetagenome_FD_87163 | JGI IMG/M metagenome (GOLD analysis project Ga0115005, IMG submission 87163) | Marine eukaryotic phytoplankton communities from Arctic Ocean - Arctic Ocean - Greenland ARC118M Metagenome | ecosystem: Environmental > Aquatic > Marine > Oceanic | place: Arctic Ocean... | reverse complement strand
GTCGACATCTAAACACTGGGCGAGCGGCTTTAGTCGTTCGCCCTCCCAGACCGGTCATGCATCAAAAACATTCCAATGGCGGCTGCGAGCCCATTCTGTGAATTCGGTTTTCCCGCTGCGCGCGCTCGCAGCACAGAAAATGCCGCAAGTGCTAAATCATCCGCGCTGCCACGCGGCGGGAGAACCGGCCATTCATGCAAGACTCAGCAAGACCAATTCGGCGATCTCACAGACTGCGGGACAAAGCGCCATTTCGCAGCAGCGATATCAATGGTCGCGTACGAACATCAGACGAATGACGAGAATGCCAATCTCATCGTTTGCGCGATGACATCGCTTGCGACGCCTTCTCGTTGCATACGCATGGCCCCCCCGTTTTGTGCGTCGCAAAACAGCGCTGCGGCTTTGGATGATATCTCAACCTTGCATTCACCATTTGCTTTTGCCTGATCGATCCAGTTTTCGTAACGCGTCAACGTTTCTTGGCGCAATGCTTCAACCTTGCGTTGGCTTTTTGGCCCGAGGTCGTCTTTGTGGGCACGCATAGCAACTTGTAAGCACCCGCTGGGAATGCCCAGAGGTTTGCGGTCTTGGATAGTGAAGGTGATCAACGCTTCGATCTGTCGGCTAAAGCCTAAGTCAGTGGTCAATATATCATAGAATGGCGCAAGTGCTCTTTCACGATAGAGATTGAGCGCAGCCTCTTTTAGGCCATCATCGTTGCCAAACTCACGGTATAGGCTTGGCTTTGATACATTGGCGTCTTGGCAGATATGACTGATGGCGACTCGCGTCGGCCCGTCAGTCCAGTAGCACCTCAAGGCAATTTCTAGAACCGTATCACGATCCAAGCTCTGAGGCCGTCCCCGTTTGGGTGAATTACTCTGCATCGACATATTCGTACCCATTAGTATTTAAAGATTGACCGACGCATACCGTACCCTTAGTTACGAAATCATAACAGATCATCACTCACCCTTCTAGGCCGTTGTTTGGTGTGTATTTGACCCAGAGGAAAACAAAATGATCGCAGGACACTACGCAACAGCACTCATTGCCCATCAGAAATTTCCCAAAGGAACGCTCCTGTTCTTTCTGATTGCATCGCAATTCCAAGATTTCTTTTGGTTCGTCTTCCACTATCTTGGGCTTGAGCCAACAACCCCCAATGACGTGTTTGACGCGACGATCAGCAATATGTCTGTTTCGATGATGTACAGCCATCACCTGATCCCACAGTTTTTCTGGGCTGTGGTGATCTTTTTGATTGGTAAGTTCCTGTTCAAAAGCACGACTATTGGTCTGGTAGCTTTGGCATTGTTTGTCGGGCACATTGTCTTGGATTTTTTTTCAGGCCACGCGCACAATGTATTTGGCCCTGAAACCCATGCGGTGGGTCTTGGGCTGTATGCGACGAACGCCTATCTTGCGATCCTGATCGAAGCTGTCTTAATAATTGCAGCCCTTACCTACTACTTCCGCGAAGAGGCCAAAGCTGGACTCGTACGGACCACAAAAAACCGTGCAGCTGTCATTGGGGTCTTTGCCTATGGCGTAGTCTTTATGCTGTCGATTGCGACGGTTTCGTTTCGCGATCTGGTCGGCCTTCCTGAGTTCGATCTTGGCTTCAACACCACCATACCCGCCATCATCTTTACATATGTTGCCATGACGGCGGTGCTGTATTGGGCGGTTCCTAAAGCGGTCAAAGGTTAACTGCTTTGAAAACCCTTGCTTTGCGGCGACTCAATAGTTTCCGCAAAGCGGATTCTATTTTCACGCTGCATCTGACACCTCGGGCTCAGAACGGCCTGACGCCTACGCAGCATTGCTCAATTGCCTTCAAATTTCGAAGCGGACGTCGCAAACAGTGTTAGGGTTCAACGTCAGCACAGTGCTGATGTATGGGTTCGGAGGGCGGAATGGAGGGCATATCATGCCAAGAGTCCAACTTCCCGCCGTCACCCCAAAGCGTAAAACCTGGAACAAAGGTCGTATCATCGGCCAGAAACGTCCGTTGTTGCCGAAACAAGTCTGGGCAATCCGGACCCGTCTCGAAATCACTGGCAACCTGCGTGATCTAGCGCTGTTCAACGTGGCAATCGATAGTAAATTGCGTGGCTGCGACTTGGTGCGGCTCAAGGTGACTGACCTTGTCAATGCCGACCGGGTTCGCGAGCGGGCATCAGTAATTCAGAGCAAGACAAACCGGCCTGTTCAATTTGAACTCACGGAAAACACACGTGAATCCGTAGAGAACTGGGTGTTCATGCCCGAAATGATCGGTTGTGCCTTCATGTTTCCCAGCCGGTTACATGACCGTCCGCACATCTCAACGCGCCAATATGGGCGATTGGTGCGAGTCTGGGTCACTGCAATTGGTTTAGAGCCAAGCGGATATGGTACACATTCGATGCGCCGAACAAAGGCTGCTGAGATCTACCGCAAAACTGGGAATCTGCGCGCCGTACAATTATTGCTTGGTCACACCAAGGTCGACAGCACAGTGCGATACTTGGGCGTCGAACTTGAAGATGCGTTGAGCATCTCCGAGAAGATCGATATCTGAACACTGGGTGAGCGGCTTTAGCCGTTCGCCCTTCCAGACCGGTCATGCATCAATAACGTTCCAATGGTGGCTGCGAGCCCTCGTTACCAAATGTCGTCCCGCAGCATTTTGGCATGGGTAGAAAAACTAGCCCGTTTCAAGCGGCCCATTCCTTCCATTCACGTGATAAGAAAATCGACTTAGCGGCGTCCCCAGACCGGACATTCGCGCAGAATGTGCCCACACGGGATTTCAAAAGGCGATCCAACTAGGTCGCGACATGGCTGACGTCTTTGCCGGGGGAGTAGATATCAAGAATGTTCCAGTGTCCTGTTGTCGGGGTCGGGTTATTTGTCATGGCCACGTCCAGCACAGTCGGTCGACCGCTGGCGATGGCCGCGGTTAGAGCAGGCAGAAGTTCATCGGCAGATGTGATTTTCACTCCATCGGCACCGTAAGCCCGCGCGATGTCCGCGTAGTTCGGCCCATGTGTTGGTTCTGCCGCTGTACCAGGGAAAGTCGTGCCATAGGTCAGCCCGTAATGTGCCTGTTGCAGACCCGCGATGGTGCCAAAGGCATTGTTGTTCATCACAAGCCAGATGATGCCGAGGTTCAATTCGACAGCGGTGGCAAGCATCGATGGGTTTTGACCAAAGCCGCCGTCACCAACCAATGATAACACGACGCGATCAGGGGCTGCGAGTTTCGCACCGATTGCAGCAGGTGGCCCGAACCCCATGGTCGCAAATCCACCTGGCGTTAGGATCGATCCCGGCGTGAGAATATCAAACTGTTGCCCCACGCCGTTCTTGTTCCAACCCACATCTGTCGTAATGATCGCATCATCAGGCAATGCCGTCCGCGTGTCAGCGAGGATGCGCTCTGGCATCATTGGGAAAGCGTTGGAAGTCTGCATCTCAACGTTAGATGCCTGAAAGCTTTTACGGAACGCGGCAATCTCGGCCTTTTTCTCGGCACGATCAAAGCCATCTGGATACATCTGCTTGGCAACGCGGGCCAGCACCCGCAGCGCCGCCTTGGCATCCGCAATGACGCCGATTTCGGTTGGATAATTGCGGCCAATTTCTTGCGGTTCGATATCGATATGAATGACGCGGGTTTTGTCGTCCTTGCCGCCGATGTTGAACGTGTAACCGGGATACCAACTTGAACAATCCGCCTCTTTGAACCGTGTCCCGATGGCGAAAATGTAGTCTGCATTCAGGCAGCTTTGGTTGACCAATTCTGTCCCCCAAAACCCTGTCATGCCCATGACCAGTGGGTTCGCATCAGACAATGCGCCCTTGCCCATCAGCGAATGTGCGACTGGCAGACCCATGTGGGTGACAAATGCGTCCAACTCCTCGGACGCCTGCGCCAGTAAAATACCGCCGCCGACATAGGCAACGGGCGCCTCGGCCTCAGCCAGTTTTTGGACGATCTGGCGGGCCGTTTCGTCGTCGATGGATGGCTTGGTCAGTGTGCGTGTATTATCCGCGATCCTGTCGAATGTTTCCGACGAAATTACAGCGCTAAAGATATCCATTGGGACATTAACCAACACCGGCCCCGGTTGTCCGCTTTCGGCCAAGTGAAACGCCTTTTCCAGAATTTCCGCAATTAGATCGGCGCGGTCCACACGCCATGCCCGTTTGACAAAGGGGCGGTAAATTTCCCATTGGGCCGCATCGGCGTGTAGGTTCACCTCTTGGTGCGGATGCTTGCCGTAATAATGCGTCGGGATGTCCCCGGCGATAACAACCATCGGAATACAATCAAGTGCTGCATTCGCGACCCCGGTAGCGCAGTTCGTCAACCCAGGAGACAAGTGCGACAACACCACCGAGGCCTGTCCGGTCACACGCCCGTAGGCGTCTGCGGCATGGCTTGCGATCTGTTCATGACGGACCGTGACAAAATCAATCGGGCTTTCGGCCAAGGCGGCAAGCACGGCGATATTGGTGTGCCCACACAGTCCAAACACATGTTTGACCGCGCGGCGTTCCAGAAAATCGACAATATGTTCTGCGACTGTTTTCTCGGTCATACTGCGACCTCCTGTCCATAAAATTCGCCGAACAACTCTTGGTCCGATGGGCGATCTTCGGGGATGGGCCGTGCGACCCATGTATAGTTCATCATGTGTTTCATGGTGACGTTTTCATTGGTGATGTTGCCGCCCCAAATGCCGCAGCCAAGGCTGCTGGTCATCGGCATACCGTTTGTGAAGGAACCGGCGTTGGCCTTGGATTGTGGCTGACGCACCATCATCCGGCTGACGGGAGCCACGCGCGCCAGCGCGTCGATATTGTCGTCGTTATGGCTATAAATGCCACAAGAGTGCCCCTTGCCGCCGGTGTTATAGATCGCGCGCACCGTGTCGAGCGCGTCGTCAAATGTGTCAAAGTGGTAAAGCGCCATCAGCGTGGTCAGCTTCTCTTTGCTAAACCGATGTTCTGGTCCGATCTGTCCTTGGTTTTCGACCATCAAGAACTTGCGATCCTCCGGAATATCAAAGCCCGCGACCGTGGCTGTCTGCTGCGGTGGACACGCGATTGTGGGGAAAGTGCGGTTGCCCTTTTCATCCCACATAGCCGCCTCAAGCAGCGCTTTTTCTTCAGTCGAACACAGATAACCGCCTTCGGCTTGCAGCGCCGCGACCATCTTATCGTAGATCGATTTCTGAATGATGATATTGCCATCCGCCGAACAACCGGAGCCATAGTCAGAAGTCTTGGATAGCCGTGTGTTGTTGGCTGCGATCTCGATATCTGCGGTCTCGTCGATCACAATAGAAGAGTTGCCAGCGCCGACACCATATGCAGGACGCCCCGAGCTATAGGCTGCTTTCACCATCGGCTTGCCACCTGTGGCCAAAGTCAAATCGCATTCTTCCATCAGGTGTTGGGTCAGCGGGATCGACGGGTGGCGGATCGATTGAAACAGATCCTCTGGTGCGCCGACGGCGCGACAAGCGGCGCGCATTACTTCGGTCATTTCCCAAGTGGTTTGGGCCGTGCGCGGATGCGGAGAAAAGATCACAGCGTTGCGGCATTTGGCGGAATAAACGCCCGTCACCGGCGGTGTCATCGCGGGGTTTGTCATCGGGACAAGCGACGCAATCACCCCTGCGGGTTTGGCGTATTTCACCAACCCCTTGGCCTCGTCCACCTCGACAATGCCGGTTGAGGGTTGGCGCAGCGCATCGCGCAACACGCCGTAGATTTTGAACCGCTTGGCAGGGCGGCCTTCACGATCACCGATCCCGCTTTCGTCAACACCTTGGTGCGCCAGACGCGTGAACGTCTTTTCGTTGCCTGCATACCAACCGATGGCCTGCGCCAGCCGGTCAAGGTCTGTTTGGCTCCAGTCTTCGATTTGCGCCATTGCGCGACGGGCGCGGGCAATCATATCGGCCGCAAGTACGCGGTCGGCGTCAGTGAGCTCTTTGCTCATGATGTATCTCTTTCACGGTTGGGATGGGATCCATTAGGCGCTGACTGCGCGCAGACCCAAAGGTGCGTTTGGCGTGTTGCAGGCAACGACGCGCGTGTTCTTCGTAGCCGAGTTCAGCCACGCGGGCGGCATTGGGCAGTTCGATTGAATAATCAACGGGGGGCATGCGTTCGATGATGCCGGTGAAATCGATCCAACCCTCGCCCGGATAGAGGCGGGCATCGCGGGCCAGCTGGATCATGCCTGCGCGGGTATCGGCGATGCCGGGCAGACAGTCCGAGATGTGCAGGAAATGAAGCAGTTCCGCTGGCGTGTGCAGCAACTCGCCCGTGTCAACGCGACTGAGGTGCAAGTAAAGCGTATCAATCAAAATGCCGCCATTGGGGCGGTCGGCAGCGCGAACAATATCCAGCGTTTCATCGAGGTTACGCAGCCGTGAAAACGACGGGAATTCCAGATCAACAGTCAGCCCGTATTGCGCTGCGATGTCGCAAGTCTCGCCATACACATCCACAAGGAAATTCCGGTCATCACGGGTGGTGGTCCATGCGGACATGATCAAGCGCTTGGCACCCAACTCGCCGCCCAAGGCGCAGGCCGCCTCAAAATTACGCGGGTCACAATCATCGGTGATACGGGCCAGCTCGATGTCCAACACCTGAAGGCCGGTTGTTTGCAGCGCCACTTTAGTGGCGGCAATCATATCCGGACGCAGCGGGCTCTCGTCGAATTCCCCTGGCACATTCATCTGGACAAACCGCGGGCTAACCGCGTCGTAACCCGCACGCGCCGCGATATAGATCAGTTCCGGCGCGGTGGCGCTGATACAGGTCAGATGGGCAAGCGAATATAGCGGATCGGCTGACATTGCGGGTCACTCCCTCAGGGTACGACTCTCATATATCATATGTTGTTATCAAAAATCTATGATATTTTATCTATTATATTATTTTTATATTTCCACCTAAGTCTGCGGCTCGTAGCGCGGCAGATAGGCAGGTGGCATAGGGCCCTTATTGCGGCCCCCTTGCTCCATCTGCTCCCACGCATGGGAAAGGATCCCCACACTGCGCGACAGGCAGAATAACCCACGGGCCAAGGGTGCGGGGAACCCAAGTTCACAAAATATGACCGCCGTCGCCCCGTCAATGTTCATGGCAATCGGCCGCTTGTTGCCAAGGTTGGCCTGGACTGCCTCTCCGATTGTGGCGTATCGGCCCGACACGGTGCCCGCAGCAGCGGCGTCGCGCACAAGACCCATCAAACGCGGCGCGCGTGGATCAACCGGCTTATGAAACCGGTGACCAAAGCCGCTGACGATCTTGCCATTCTCAGCACGCCATTGATCAAGACCGGCTTGCACGGCAGCGTCCAAATCTGCACCGCCATCCATCTTAGAAGCGATATCATAATAGAGCTCGGCACATTGTTCACCCGCGCCACCATGCACGTCGCCAAGCATATTCACGCCAGTCGCCATCGCATTGTTCAAGCCGACACCGCAGGTCGCCGCCATCCTTGCTGCAGCAATCGACGGGGCCTGTGGGCCGTGATCAACGCCTGCCACCAAGGCGCATTCAAACAAAGCTGCCTGTTCGGGCGTGGGCATCGTGCCGCGCACCATTAACCAGATCATTTGCGGAAAACTGACGTTGCCGATCAGGTCCTGGACCGGGTGGCCGCGAAAGGCAATTTTGCCTGGCTCCATATCAATGATCGAGGTCCGCCACCAATGGCGGATTGCGTCTGCATCTTGGGTCATCGCTTGGGCATCCCTGCAACTGGTTTGTATTTTGCCTGCGCGGCCAGGCGAACGGAGGCGTTACGCGCGCCGTAACCCGCATAGCCGCCTGTGCGCTGCACTAGCTCAAAGAAGAAGCCGCCAAATATCGGTGTGGAATAAAGCTGGAAATAGGCACCAGCCTCGTCCTCATCATACATGATCTGCGCGTCTTGAATTTGTTTGGTGAACGCATCTGAGAGGCCAAATTTCGCCTGCGTGTCAACGTAATAATTCGTCGGCACTGGCAGGCGCGGGAAATCAGACACGGCCAGAACCGCGGACGTCTCAAAAACATCATCGGTGCGGAATGCCAGATGCTGCACCCCTGCGCCAAAATTATCAGCCACGAAATGACCCGCAAATGTCCGCTGTCCTTGTGCGCCATTGAGGTTCAAACGGACCTCGCCCTCGGGACTTGCAACTGACTGCGATAATACAACGCCTAGTGGGTCAGTGACGTTCACAATTGGCGTCTTTTGCATCTCAAAGGTTGAGACGTAGTACAAAAGCCAGCTTTGCATTTCGTCAAATTGCATGGTTTGCGCGATATGATCGATCCGGCGGAGCCCTGCAGGTTGGGCATTCGAAATCCGGTCAACCGGCGCAAATTCAATGTCCCAAACGCGGTGCAGGTTTGAATGCTCGTCGATGAAATGGATCACGCTGCCGCCAACCGACCGGATTGCCGGAATGTCCAATTCACCCAAACCAACAGGCTGGTTGAAATTGGTCGCACCAAGCAGCATTGCTCGATTCGACGTCGCCGCAGCATCGGCCACGCGCAGTCCCATGTCACAGATCGACGGGCCGTGATTAACAAAGGCGTTGCGGGCATGGCCTGACTGTTCTTGGTTCACGACAATGTTGATTGCACCCTGCCGCCACAAGGACACGTTCTTGGTCCTGTGCTGCCGCTCAAGGCGAAACCGCATAGCGATTAAGATGGCCTCTAGAGCAAAGGCAGACGCCCCATCCACAGTAAACTCGATGAATTCGATCCCAACAGCGGGCACGCGCGCGGGCAGGTCAGGTGTACCAAAATGCAGGCTTGGCTCGGTTCGCGACACATCGTCAAGCAGGGACACCAAAGCGCGCCACCCGTCGCGCGCGGCGTTGTCCGGCTGCATCGCACAGCTGACCGACCACGCCTGCGCGTAGCCTTTACTCGCCAGAAGGCGGACAAATCCAGTTAGGTTCAAATCCCCTTGGCCCGGCAAATGGCGATCACCAACGTTGGAAAGGGGGCCGTCACTCAATTGCACATGAAACAGCCGGTCGACCGGCAGGTCACGCAACCGCGCCGGTCGGGAACCATCCCGAAGGACATCCAGGCTATTGAGGCATAACCCGACATAGTCCTGATCCACGGCGGTGATGACATCAAGCGCTCGGCTCTCGCCACTCTCGCCTCCTGATGGGCAAAGCGCGATCCGAACCCGCGCTGCTTGTGCCTGCGTCACAACTTGTGACAGATCACTCGGGCTGGCTTGCGCAGGGACCAGCAAAATCGGTGCGCCCAGATCGTGGGCTTGGACGATAGCCGCCTTCAGATGCGCGACGGACGCCGTCTCAATCGGACCAAAGGCAGCAACTTTCAGGCCGAGCGCCTCGGCCTCCGTGCGGACCTCGCGCGCGCTAATATCGGCGTTGATCAGGTCAACAGTGCTTAGCTCAATGCCCTGAAATCCAACCGATGCTATCGCGCGAAGTTTTTCTGGAAGCGTTCCCGAAACGTTGGTCGTCGCAATTGTCAGCACGGATCCTACCCCTGATATCCGGCAAGGCGTGGCAGCCAAAGCACCAGGTCGGGCGCAAGCATCATCACAATAAGGGCCGCGATCAAGACGATAAGGAAGCTCCAAATCTCGGCAATGATTTCGCGCAACGGAATATCCGTCACCGCGTTGATGACAAACAGCAAGATACCATAAGGCGGCGTGATCAGGCCGATCATTGAATTGACCACAACGAGCACGCCAAAGTGCACAAGGTCGATCCCCAGTGCCTCGCAAGTCGGGATGAACAACGGCACGATCACAAGGATGATCGTCGTGGCATCTAGGATGCAGCCCAACAGCAAGATCAGCACATTGACCGCAATCAGGAACGCGATCGGGCTGATGTCAGACCCTTCCAAGAGCGCGGAAATCGACTGCGGGATTTGTTCCGAAATCACGATGAAGTTCAGGATAAACGCGCCACCGATCACGATGCCCACTGCCGCAGATGAACGCGCGCTGTCGATGAACACTTGCATCAGCCCACGCAGCGATAGCGCGCGATAAAACAACATCGCCAAAAGCAGCGCATAGAGGGCGGCTACAGCGGCGGCCTCGGTTGGTGTCGTGACACCGCCGTAGATACCGTAAAGCAGGATCACCGGCATCAAAAGCGCAGGAAATGCATTGGCGGTGTGGCGGGGTAGCGCGCGCAGTGGCACGGGTTCCTCGACAACAAAACCGCGTTTGTGCGCGAGGTAATAGTTCATGCCCATCAGCACGACACCCATCAACAAACCCGGCAGAATACCCGCCAGAAACAGCGCGCCGATTGAGGCCTTGGACACCAGCGCATAAAGCACCATCGGGATGGACGGCGGGATGATCGGGCCGATTGTGGCCGAAGCGGCGGTGATTGCGGCGGCATAACCACGGCTATAGCGGCCATCCTTGGTCATCATCGAAATGATGATCTTGCCGATACCCGCCGCGTCAGCCACAGCAGAGCCGGACATGCCGGAAAAGATCAGCGAAGCGACCACATTCACATGGCCCAAACCGCCCTTGAACCGGCCAACAGCGGCGACGCAGAAATTCAACAATCGGTCGGTGATCGAGCCTGCATTCATGATGTTCGCGGCAACAATAAACAAAGGCACGGCCAACAGGATCGTGGATTTGTAGAATCCTTGCAGGATTTTCTCGCCCGCAAGTGCGACATCAAGGCCCGCAAGACCAAGATAGACAATCGACGCCAACATGATCGAATAGCCAATCGGTGTCCCGACCCCTGCCAGAACGAAAAGGGCAACAAGGCATGACGCAAGTTCGAAACTCATGACCCGTCTCCTGCTTTGTCTTCTTGGGTGCGTAATGCTTCAACAGCCAATTCCAACTCGGTCTTGGGTGGCCCGTGGCGCAGCGTATGCACGAACAACCATGCGTAGCGGGCACCAACAGCGATCATGAAAATGGCATAGATCGAGAACACATCCCGCAGCGGAATCTTGTTACCCGACAACGGATTGCGCACCGTGGACGTTTTGCGGATCTTCATCCAGTCGATGTAGTCCCAAGTCGGCAAAAACGCGTAGATCATCCCGATTACGATGGCCGCAGCCGCGATCAGGGCAAACACACGACGTATGCGGTTTGGGACCGAAAGGTAGATGATGTCGAATTTCACATGGTCGGATTCGCGGACCACAAACGCGCAACTGAAAAAGATCACCCAAACCCAAAGGATGCCGATGAGTTCGAGCGTCCAGCCTGCAGGGGTAAAGAAATAGCGCAGTATGATTTGCAGAAGAAAGGTGAAGAAGATTGCTGCCAGCATGCCGCCAGCAATCAGATCTGCCAGTCGAGAGAACCCCTTGAAAAACTTGTTCATCGCGGTCCCCTCTCCTGTTTTTGTTAACGTATGGCTTAGTTACCCAGCGCGTTGATTTGGTCGAGCACGCCTTCAGGCCAAGTCGCCGCGAACTCAGAGCCCAGATACATGGACTGAACCTGTCCGCGGAACGCAGCAACATCTGGCTCGTATACTTCCATGCCCTGCTCTTCGAGGAAAGCAACGAGGCTGCCTTCGAGTTCAAGCTGGATGCGACGACCGGATGCAGCGGCCGCATCGGCCGCAGCTTGTACGGTTGCCTGTTGTGCTTGCGTCATGCCGTTGAACACCGCCGCGTTGATTGCGACATAGTTCAGATCGACAAGGTGCGACGTCAGCACGATCTGGTTTGTGACTTCGTAGAATTTTTTGTCGACAACTGTTGGCAGCGGGTTGTCTTGTCCGTCAACCGCACCTGTGGACAGGGCGGTGTAGACTTCAGAGAACGCCATCGGTGTTGGTGCAGCACCCAGCGCCTTGCCCAAAAACTGCCATGCATCGGTGCCCGGCATACGCAGGTTCACGCCAGCCAGATCGGCAGGTGTCATGACCGTCAGCTCGTCTTTGGTCTGGCGCAGGTTCACCTGACGGCGACCCAGATACATGACCGACAACAGCTTAACGCCCAGCTCGTCTTCGACTTTGGCTTTAAACGTATCCATCAGCGGGTCGTTAAAGACAGCAACCTGATGCGCTGCATCTTGGTGGACGTAGCCTGCAGTAAAGATCGAAAATTCAGGGAAGAACTGTGCAAGCTCTTGCGCGGATGTGATCGACATCTCGAGGTTGCCACGGCTGATCGCGTCAAGCTCTGTGCCTTGGGCGAAGATTGTGCCGTTATAAGAGGGCTCAAAGCTGGCGAACGTGCCAACGAGCGGTGCAAAGACTTCGGCCATCGCGACAGAGCGCTGATCGGTCTCAGAACCAGATGTCGCCATCCGCAATTGAATGGCATGGCCATCAGCCATTGCTGCAGGGGCTGCTGCGATCATACCTGCAGCAACGGTCACGGCCATCGCGGCACGGCGTGTGAAATTCATAGTCATGTGTGTCCTCCCAGACAGTTTTGGCCGTATTGCTACGGTTTCGCTTAATATCTTTACCGTAGTTTTCCAATTACGCAATATTTTTTTAAAAATATATGATATTTTTGGAGATCACTACTTTTTTCAACAGACCTTAGATCGCTCTGCACCTTCATGACCCTGCGCCCCGAGGTGCACCGTCTTACCTGTCGCAGCAGAGGTTTGGATCGCTTCAATGACTTGCAAGGTGCGCAGACCCTCCTGACCCGACACCAACGGCTCTGTCGTTCCGCGAATCACCTCGGCGAAATGGTTGATCTGGTTAAGCAGCGGGTCAGATGCTTCAATCCGTGCCTTATGTGCTGCGATCGGCGACCACAGCTTTTGGTTTCCGCATGTTTCCATACCGCCAGATCCGGCACTGACAAAGATCCGTCGGACCCGCCGATCAAATAACATGACCGGTCCGTCACTGGGTAGATCGGATATTCGGCTGATGTCAGTTCCCAGCTCCAAGGGGATACAATCGAGTCCGATACCGTGATCGTCCCTACCGCGCCGTTTTGAAACGTCAAAATGGCACCGGCGACATCTTCATTCTCGAACCCGCGCCGTGACGGACAAGCAACGGCATGAACGCTGACCACCTCACCACAAAAGTAGCGGATCAGATCCACATCATGCACGAGATTCACAGAAATTGGGCCAGCGCCAATTTGCTTGCGCCACGGGGCGGCATCAAAATAATCGTCAGGTTTGTAGAACCAACACGTTACCTGCACCGCACGGACCTCACCGATTTCACCAGAGTGCACAATGCGCGCCGCTTCTTGGATCAGCGGATTATGACGGCGGTGATGGCCAACGAGGATCGGCACGTTTTTTTGTGTGGCAGCGCTGGTCAGAAGCTCGGCATCAGCAGCAGTGGTCGACAGCGGCTTTTCCACCAGAACCGGACAGTTATGTTCAATGCAGGTCAGACCTTGGCTTACATGCAGCGGCGTGGGCGTCGCAAGGATCACACCATCAGGCGTCATCTGCGCAAACAGGTCTTCCAGAGATTCAAACAACGGCACCCCGATTGCAGCCGCGTAATTGGCAACTTGGGGACTCGGCTCTACAATCGCGGCAAGCACGGCCTCATGTGAAGCCGCAATTGCATCAATGTGCCGCTTGCCGACCAAACCCGCACCAACAACAACTAGCTTTACGGGATCGGTCATACATCTGGCCCTTGCTTTAAGTTTCGCAAACCTTAGCAATCGCATTTGGGATATGCAATAATATATGATATTTTAACTTTGATCCTACTTTTCTTTTTGTTGAGGAATATCGGATGTTTGTGGTAGATTGCTGAAAATCACCAATGGACGCCCTTATGACGCGCAGCATTTCAACGGTCGGATCCAGCACCTATGAGCGGATCAAGAAAGATATCATCTTTGGCAACTTAGCCCCCGGGACCAAGCTTAAGCTGGACGGGCTCAAGAACCGATATGCAGCAAGCGTGTCGACCCTGCGCGAAACACTGAACCGGTTGGCGAGTGACGGATTTGTCGAAGCCGCAGAGCAACGCGGGTTCTTTGTGACCCCCGTTTCGCAAGAGGATCTGACCGAGATAGCGAACTTGCGCATACTGCTAGAATGCTCGGCGCTAGAGACTTCAATCGCCAATGGCGACGCGGATTGGGAAGGCAACCTTGTCGCCGCCCATCACAAGTTACAGATCATTGAAACCAAGATGCAGGCAGGCGACGCCGATCAGATCGAGCTGTGGAAGCGTTACGATTGGGAATTTCATCAAGCCCTGATCCAAGCCTGTAATTCGCACAATCTGCTGTCACTGCACGCAATCATCTACGACAAATACTTACGCTATCAAGTACTTGTCCTCACAAACCGTGGTGACGAAGCCGTCGCTGAACATCGCGAAATGTTTAGCGCGGCGTTGGCAAGAGACCCCAAGACCGCAGTACGCGTTTTGGAACAGCATATCCGGCTTGGGCTGGAGCACACTCTGGCTGCGATGAACACGGGCACTTAGCTTTCCGGTTTAGTCGAGGATATCCAAATCCAGGCAACAAATCATACTCCTTGATACCTGTCTCGAAGACCTGCTTGATCTACGGCCGGGGCCTAGACCAACGTTTGGGGAGGCTATTACGCTGCCTAAATTAAACAAATCTGACGCCTAGGTTCTGTCATTGAAGTGAGGTTTTGAAAGTCCGCTTCGCTGCTCGGCTATACTCAATGCAAACCCGCAGCGAAGTCCCATTCTTCCATCCTTACGCACCAATGGTAAACTGGTCGCGATCCGTCTTTTGCGCTTGCAGCGAATGTCTCAAAAATCCGCAATGTGTGAATTTGAATAGTATGCTGCGAAGGATCGGTTTGAAATTCACCGTAATTGGTACCATTGAATGGCCGCTTCCACGACGCAGGTTGCACCGCAGCAAAAATCTTGCTGCAACAGCGAGGAGATGCTGCGTGAGCAATATCTGCACGTGCATCAGGCCGCTTAGTCCGCGATGTGTACCTTGGCAAGCGCCTACATGAATGTCTGCTTCAGATTAATATTTAACATAAGATAGATTACCCGCCCAAAAAGTGCTGTTTAGGCACAT
>Ga0115005_10002363_pt1 | contig 15048 bp, 14 predicted proteins | sample ArcOceMetagenome_FD_87163 | JGI IMG/M metagenome (GOLD analysis project Ga0115005, IMG submission 87163) | Marine eukaryotic phytoplankton communities from Arctic Ocean - Arctic Ocean - Greenland ARC118M Metagenome | ecosystem: Environmental > Aquatic > Marine > Oceanic | place: Arctic Ocean... | reverse complement strand
GGCGTCTTTGGTGCCGGTAAAACTTTGATCGGCAGACTCAACCGTGTCGCCTTTCATGAAGCTTTCGGCTAGCTCAATAATGTAGTGACCTTGGTAGCCGTTTTCTGGCCAGCTATCATCACCCGGGCCAAAGCCTTTGCAGCGTGCTTGCACAGATAACGCAAGGTTATCAATTTGCGCGCCCGCATCGTTGTAGTAAAACTCGCGGGTGGTATCCCAGCCGTTGGCAATTAATAGACGGCTAATGCAATCACCCACCGCCGCGCCGCGACCATGACCCACATGCAGCGGGCCAGTTGGGTTAGCGGATACGAATTCCACCTGTACTTTTTGGCCCTTGCCAGAATCGTTATGACCGAACTTAGCACCTTGGTTAAAGATGGTGTCCACAATGGAGAAACTGGCCGCCTCGGTCACAAAGAAATTAATGAAGCCAGGGCCTGCGATTTCGGCCTTGTTTAGAATTAGGCTATCAGGCAATGCCTTGATGATTTCTTCTGCCCAGTCGCGCGGTTTCATACCGGCAAGCTTGGCGCTGGCCATGGCGATGTTAGAGGCGTAATCACCGTGGGCTTTGTCCTTGGTGTTCTCGATCATCACCTTTGGCGCGGCATCGGCAGGTAATTTTCCGGTGGCTTTTAAAGCAGTAAGTGTGTCTTCGATCAGACTGATGAGTTGCTGTTTCATAGGGACCTTGAATTCAGAGCAGTAGCCGCTTGGGTATGTATTGTCATATATCAGCAGGCTAAAGTGCAGATGCACAAAATTTGCGCGCATTATCCCACCTTGCCCAGTTTTTTTCCATATATCTTAAGAAGTAACCTAATAAGTCTGAAGCCTGGGGTCGGACGCTAGGTGCTTGTGAGAGGTGAGATCGTAAGGCTTGTATATCTGTTTAACCATATATATGATTCAGCATATATACGTTCGGTACGAAATATGAATCCTTTAACCTTATTCAAATGCCTTGGGGATGAAACCCGATTGCTCATCATGGTGTTAATTCAAAACCAAGGTGAGCTGTGTGTAGGCGAGCTGGTGGATGTCTTAGGGCTTAGCCAGCCTAAGGTGAGCCGCCATTTGGCCAGTCTACGTGAATGCCAATTGCTGGATGTGCGCAAATCAGGCCAATGGGTGTTTTACCGAGTCCATGACGAACTGCCCAAGTGGGCGAGCGAAATTGTCTGCCAAGCGGTGCTGGCCAGTGACGAGACACTCACTGAACTGGTGGCGCGTTTAAAGTTGGTGGATGAGCCTCAGCGTAAATCCGCTTGCTGTTGAACAGTTTTACATTAATCAATGAGGAGGGCGCTCGGCGCGACTCAAATGAAAATATTATTCATCTGTACCCATAACCGTTGTCGCAGCATTTTGTCAGAGGCCATCACTAACGATGCCGCAGACCCTCGCTTACAAGCGGCCAGTGCGGGCAGTCAACCGGTAGGTGAAGTGCATCCGTTGTCGATTAAGTACCTGCAAGAACAAGGCATTTCTACCGAAGGTCTCGCTAGTCAAAGTTGGGATGATTTAGAAAGCTTTGAGCCAGACGTGGTAGTGACCGTTTGCGACAGCGCCGCCAATGAAGCCTGCCCAGTATGGTTTGGTAACAGCATCAAATTGCATTGGGGCTTAGAAGACCCATCAAAAGTGCAAGGCAGTGACGATCAAATCAAAGCGGCATTTTTGGTGTGCATGAATGAAATCAAATACCGCGTGGCGAAAATCCTGCAATTGGATTTAGATAATTTAAGCGGTGATGCTTTAAAAGCCGAATTGGTTAAGTTAGGTGCGCAGGGTTAATTTTTTGCAGGAGCGAGCTTGCTCGCTCGTACACGTTAATAATAGGAAGAACAGAGTAAATAATTATGGGCATTTTTGAGCGTTACTTATCGGTCTGGGTCGGCCTTGGCATCGTGGCCGGTGTGATTTTAGGCAGTATTATGCCTGGCGTATTTGAAGTGATCGCTGGCTGGGAATACGCCCATGTGAACATTCTTATCGCGGTTTTAATTTGGTTGATGGTGTACCCCATGATGGTGCAGGTGGACTTCTCGTCCATTAAGGATGTGGGCAAAAAACCAAAAGGCTTGGTACTGACACTGGTCATCAACTGGTTAATTAAACCCTTCACCATGGCCGCGTTGGGTTGGTTATTCTTTAAAATCTTTTTTGCCGACATGGTGGACCCGCAAACCGCCAACGAATACATCGCCGGTATGATTTTATTAGGCGTGGCTCCGTGTACCGCCATGGTGTTTGTCTGGTCGCAGTTAACAAAAGGCGATCCAAACTACACCTTGGTGCAAGTGAGTGTGAACGATGTGATCATGATCTTTGCGTTTGCGCCGATCACCGCTTTCTTATTAGGCATGACCGACATCACCGTGCCTTGGGAAACCCTATTATTATCGGTTGTTTTGTACGTGCTGTTGCCATTGGTGGCCGGTGCCATTACCCGTAAAAAACTCGACAGCCAAGATGACCATTCAAAACTCAATGGTTTTCTTGCCAAAGTGAAACCCTGGTCCATCGTGGGTTTGATTTCTACCGTGGTTTTATTGTTTGGTTTCCAAGCGCAAACCATTTTAGATAAGCCAGAAGCCATTGTGATGATCGCCATTCCTTTGATTATTCAAACCTATGGCATTTTCTTTATTGCTTACGCCTTGGCCAAATACTTAAAGCTGCCACATAACATTGCGGCCCCTGCTTGCATGATTGGCACCAGTAACTTCTTTGAGCTGGCGGTTGCGGTGGCCATTAGTTTGTTTGGCTTGCACTCTGGCGCGGCGTTGGCCACCGTGGTGGGCGTGTTGGTTGAGGTGCCGGTGATGCTTTCCCTTGTCTGGTTTGCCAATAGGACTCGTCATTGGTTCTAGAAGCTAGCTACGTAGCCAATACGGCGTTAAAAAGATTCGAAATATTGTCACTTATAAAAGCATAAGCTCCGCAATTTCGAATCTTTTTGCCTCGTCTTGCCGTCCTTGCTCACGCTTCTAGGTGCTTTGAAGCTAGCTCGACTCCTACAAAACACAAACACGTTCCTCCTTAGTTCATGCTATAATCCTTCCATTACTACCCTATCTTGTCTGACACTGCGTCACTTGGAACCTAATGAAAAAGACCTTTACCCTAGCCCACCCTAAAAAGAAGCCTGCCCGCGTGGTAGACGCCATCAAATCTGAGGTGAAAAAGTACATCAAGCGTGAGCGCAATAAGCAGTTACCACAAGACTGCAACTACTGGGCATTTGATTGCAAATTCGGTGATACCGAAGAAAGTGCCAACGATGCTCACCAAAATGCCATTAATAAGCTGATTGATGCAGCGGTATTGGCGGGTAAAGATTCGTTTTACATTGAAGTGATTGCCCGTGGTGACTTTAGAGAGCGTAAAGCCGAAGAAAATGGTGATTCAGGATATTGATTTATCGGTTTAGATAAGAAAAAGAGCGTATGTCGCTCTTTTTTTGTGTCTGATTTTTGATGAAATATCAGAGTTGTAGCTACGGGCCAGAAATGAAAACCCCGGCTCAAGGCCGGGGCGAAATCGTTAGGTCTTTGCAAAAGGTCGTAAGCCGAAGCCCATTGGAGCCTTATGCCAACCAATGTGTTACAGTTTAAGCCTAACTGACGGTCCCGTCAACACCCGAATAAACAGAAGAGGCAGCGGATGCCAAGAAGCATAAATTATCGGCCGACCCTAATAGACGAGCTTATCACAAATGAACGCTTGAATAGCTATAAGCCTGTCTTCCAATATTCAGATGATGCTGAACTTGTCGGTGCTTATCTTTGGAATGCTCATGTTTGCTCTGCTCTATATCCACTTCTAATTGTTGCTGAAGTAGCCTTGAGGAATTCGATAGATACAGCTTTGGTAAAAAGTATTGGCCATTTTTGGTGGAGTAGTAATCGTTTGCATTACAGCTCTTTCACTCCAGGCAATCTGGAGCCGTTCGCTGTGAGAGCCATAAAGCAAAATTTCTCTAAGGCAGCAGATCAAGTTAGGCGTGACAAGCGCAGCCGCTACAATATTAGACATGCTAGACCGACACATCATGAGGTAATAGCTAAAACAGAATTCTCTACGTGGGAGTTTATTTTAGACTCTGAGTTTATGGGTCCTAATTTGATTTGGCCTACACATTTGGGTGCTGTATTCAGAGGGCGCTGGCCTTCTTCGAGAGCATCGACAATGCTTAGAACTACAAAAGACTTGGTGAAAACAGTCAGAGAGTTTCGTAATAGAGTGTCTCATTGCGAGCCGGTATGGAAGCGCTACGGTGTTCACTCAGAATCCGATGCTATTGCGCACCTTCATGAGAAAATCGATAAGATCATGGAGTTAATTGCTTTAGTATCTCCAGAAAAAGAGCAGTTAATTTTAAGAAATGGTCTGTTGTCTCGCGCAAAAATGGTATGTTCGGTTGAAGAGTTGAGACGCTGCCAACATAGTACTAAACCGCAAAGTGTGAAGTCGATATCTAAACTATGCCGACTAGTGCATCAAGCAGTTAGTGAAAATATTGCTATACCTATTACCGTTTATAAAAACGGTAAAAGTAGCTTTATAATTCAGCCATTTTAGTTTGTGCTACCTGAAATGGGTGGTTTCTACTAGGGCCGTCAGTGGCGAAATCAGATCTAGGCAAAAATCTTTTTCCGATGTCCATAAGTGACGCATGAAAAAAGATTTTTAACAACGCTCTGGTGAGCAAACTAGGCACTAAAGGTTGTCGGTGGGGTCAACATCTAAACTCCACCGCACCTTATTAAACCCCTTAATCTCATACACCCCATCTAACCCCAGCTTTATAAAATGATGCAGCAACTTACGGTTGGGGCTGTTGATCCACAACTGGCTTCTAAAACGCCCAGCGCGTAATTCCATGGGCGAGGGCAGCGGGCCTAAAAATGAAAGGCCACCCAATTGGTGATTCCTTTGGTGCCAGTTAAACAACTCACGCACGCGATGCAAAAACTGCTCGGCTTCTTTGGGGTTGGGGCTGTCGGCGCGCAGTAGGGCTTGAAAGCCATAAGGCGGCAGGTGTTGTTGTTTGCGTTCTTCTAAAAGTGCTAACGAAAGTGCGTGGTAATTTTCTTCGGTTAACAAGTGCAATAGTGGATGATCGGCAAACTCCGTTTGCAAATAAGCACGACCTTGATCTTTTTCGCGCCCAGCACGGCCGGATACTTGTAATACCAGTTGGGCGGTTTTTTCCATGGCGCGAAAATCGGCGCTGAAGAATCCGCTGTCGATATTCACCATGATGACCAAGGTCACTTTGGGAAAGTGATGGCCTTTGGCTAACATTTGCGTGCCAATTAAAATACAGGGTTCACCTTTATGCACGGGCTCAAGCAGGGCTTCCATGGCGTCTTTTTTTGCGGTGCTGTCGCGGTCAATACGAATTACAGGTACTTGATTAAACTGCGCGCTTAAGTGGCTTTCTAAACGCTCGGTGCCCACACCCATGGGGTGAATTTGATTACTCAAACATTCTGGGCATTGCCTTGGTAGCGCACTTTTATTATCACAGTGATGACAATGTAAGTGGGGCGGCTTTTGGTGCAGCGTCATCTTGGCGTCGCAGCGTTTGCATTCCGCGATCCAGCCACAGTCGGGGCAATATAAGGTTGGCGCAAAGCCGCGGCGGTTAATGAACACCAAAACCTGTTGTTGTTTATCTAACGTGCTTTGAATCTCAGTGAGCAATTCGTCGGCGAGGCCATGATTAACCGCGCGTTTTTTCATATTAAATATATGCAGCTTGGCGTCGATAGCATCACCGGCTCGTTGGCGCAAAACCAGATGTTGGTATTTATTACTTAATGCGTTTTGCAGACTGTCCAAACTTGGTGTGGCGCTGCCTAATACGATGGGGATATCCAATAATTTAGCGCGCATCACCGCCACATCACGACCATGGTAACGAATGCCGTCTTGCTGCTTAAAGCTGGCATCGTGCTCTTCATCGATGATCATTATGGCCAAGTTGGGTGCAGGGGTGAACACGGCGCTGCGCGTGCCGATGATGATTTGTGGGCGATCGTTTGCTGTGTGCGTGGCTGCCATGATCCACGCGTCTAAGCGCTCGCGGTCATTGAGGGCGCTGTGTAATAAAAGAATGTCGGCATCAAAGCGCTGGGCAAAGCGCTGAATCATTTGCGGGGTGAGGCCAATCTCAGGTACAAGAATCAATACTTGTTGTCCTGCTTTTATATGCGGCGCAATGCTTTGCATGTAAACCTCGGTTTTGCCAGAGCCGGTGACGCCATCTAACAAGTAAGGCTGAAACCCCTTTGTGCTGGTAATGGCGGTGACCGCGACGTGTTGTTCATGGTTGAGTGTTAGGGCAGCTTGCGTGGCCTGTCCGTTAATGGCGTTGAAGCTGGGTTGTTGGCTCTCACTGATGAGCCCTTTGTCTTTAACCGCATGAATGATGGCGCTGGTGAAGCCTGCGGCGGTTAAATCTTTGTGCAAGGCGCGGTCACTTTGTTGAATATGGTCATACAGCGCTTGTTGTCTGGGAGCTCGTTTCAGGGTTGTCAGGGCTTCTTCGCTAGCTTGACTGGCCAGTTGATAAACCGCTTCGCAGCTGGGCTCAGCGGCTTGGCCTTTACGCAATAATACGGGTAAGACGGTATGTAAACACTCACCTATGGGCTGATGGTAATACTGGTTTAGCCATAAACCAATGTCATAGATGTCTTTGCTTAGTAGCGGTTTGTGATCAATGCGATTTTGGATGGCCTTGAGTTTATGGCCTTCGCTTTGCGGCTGGCTGCGGATATCCACAATGATGCCCACCAGAGTGCGGGGGCCAAAGGGCACGCTGACCCGTAATCCGGTTTGGTAATGGCTCATGTCACAGCCGGGCTCTGGCAGGTAGTCGAAACTACGATTCAAAGGGGCGGCAATGGCGACACTCAGATAAAATGGCGCAGACATGAATACTCTGACTATTATTAGGATGGAAGTTGGCCTCAGTGTATCACGCTAAGCCTTATGTCATAGGCCTGAAGGCTGAAAAAGCTAATAGGCTCAAGCACTTATACTTGGTTAGAAAAAGTGCATGCAAGGGGGTTAGGGCTCTGGTATGATGCGCGCACCCTAGAGGTCTGTAATTAATCTAGTCCAGCGGTGCTTATTGAGGCTCAGCGCTCCCCACTCTAGGTACGGGGAATGATAGAGAATAAGTGGCGGCATAGGAAAACGAGGTCATTATGAGAGAAGGTATTCACCCTACTTACGAAGCGCTAGAAGCAACTTGTTCTTGCGGTAACGTAGTAAAAACGAATTCTACTAAACCAGGTACTATGCACTTAGACGTATGTTCTCAGTGTCACCCATTCTACACTGGTAAGCAGAAAACCATGGATACAGGTGGTCGTATCGATCGCTTCAAGAAACGTTTCGGTGGTCGTGCTAAGTAATAGCATTGATATCCAAACGTGGAGACTTAGGTCTCCCCAAAAAAAGGCGCTCATTGAGCGCCTTTTTTTATGCTTGCTATATCCTGATGCACATCAACGTGACTGACGTTTTCGTCAAAAAAGTTTAAAACTTAATCAAAATCAAAGCTGAATAAATGCTCTATGGGGTATGAAGTGTTTAATTTTTGCGTAATAATGTTCGGCCATCGCTTCAGGCGAGCGGCCTGGTTGGCCCCAGGTTGGTGAAAACTAACTAACGGAATTTGTCAGAATGTCTGATTTTAAACAAGACGCATTAGATTACCATCAGTTCCCGAAACCTGGGAAAATCAGCGTAGAGCTTTCTACTCCTGCGCAAACGTCACGCGACCTTTCCCTAGCTTATAGCCCTGGTGTGGCTGAGCCTGTGAAAGCCATTGCTGAAGATCCAGAAAATGCATACAAGTACACTGCTAAAGGTAACCTTGTAGCGGTTATCACTGACGGTACTGCGATTCTAGGTCTAGGTAATCTAGGACCTTTAGCGTCTAAGCCAGTTATGGAAGGCAAGTCACTATTATTCAAACGCTTTGCAGGTATTGACTCAATTGATATCGAAGTTGAATCTGAAAGCCCTCAAGCCTTTATTGATACGGTTCGTCGCATTGCTAATACCTTTGGTGGTATTAACCTTGAAGACATCAAAGCACCTGAGTGTTTTGAAATTGAACGTGTTCTTAAAGAACAATGTAACATCCCTGTTTTCCACGATGACCAACACGGTACTGCGATTGTAACCGTTGCGGGTATGTTGAATGCGCTTGAAATTCAAGGCAAAAAAATTGAAGACGCAAGCATGGTTGTTCTAGGTGCGGGCGCTGCGGCCATCTCTTGTTCTAAGCTGTTAATCAGCGCGGGTATGCAGCCACAAAACATCTTCATGCTTGACCGTAAAGGTGTGATTCACACCGGTCGTGATGACCTTAACCAATACAAAGCGATGTTTGCTGTCGATACTGACAAGCGTACATTAGAAGATGCAATGGACGGTGCTGACATCTTCCTTGGTCTTTCTGGTCCTGATCTTTTGGCTCCTGAGCTACTTAAGAAAATGGCGCCAAACCCAATCGTATTTGCATGTTCTAACCCTGATCCAGAAATCTCACCAGAACTTGCCATGGCAACTCGTGATGATTTGATCATGTCGACTGGCCGTTCGGATTACCCGAACCAAGTAAACAACGTACTGGGTTTCCCATTCATTTTCCGTGGTGCACTTGACGTTCGTTCAACGGCCATCAACGAAGAAATGAAACTAGCAGCGGCCCATGCCATTGCTGACCTAGCAAAAGAGCCTGTTACACAAGAAGTGTTAACGGCTTACGGTGTTGACTCTATGGAATTTGGTAAAGACTACATTATTCCTAAAGCCACTGACTCTCGCTTATTAGGTATCGTATCAAACGCAGTAGCACAAGCGGCTGTTGATACGGGCGTGGCATCTTTGCCTATGCCAGCTAACTACCCGCTTAAGTCTATCGAAGACATCTAATACGGCTAGTCAGTTTGCTGCATACGTGTAGCATTAAAAAGAACCCAAATACTGAACGGTATTTGGGTTTTTTTATGGCTAATGAAAAGCCCTTATGCATTCATAATGCTGGATTTATCAAGATCAAATGACGATTTAATCCATCGTTGTGAACACTTAGCAGAGGCCATAACTGAGCTGGCTAGCCCGTCAGCTGCCTTGCTAATCCATGCAAAACGGCGTATAAAAGCGCCACATGTTATGTGATGCGTTAGGCATCATCAGGGAATACGGTGAGTAGTCGATTGTTCGTCTTACAAGTCCGTAACTGTACCCGCAACTGTGATGGCCTTACTCGTAAAGGCCTAAGTCAGATACCTGAAATAACACTGTACTCACCGGGCGGGTTTACCTGGCAATGATCTTTTCCACAGGGTTTCCTTGTGCCTTTTTGATCTGCTGTTGTATTCCTGTTGTTTTATCCAAGGAATAATGATGCTGAATCACCGTGATGATCGCCCTTAATTTTCTGCTTGAGTCCAGTTTTGTTGTTGCATGTGCATTATGCTTAGACAAACTATTTGGCGAGCCAAAGTGTTTTCACCCTTTGGTTGGTTTCGGCCGCTATGTGTCCAAATTAGAGACCTTTTTTTATCCGGCTAAGCCTGTTGCCCATATATGGTTATTTCTTTCTGGTATGTTCGCTTGGACGGTGGCGATAGTGCTGCCGCTTATGTTGTTCGTGTGGCTAATCAGTGAGTGCTCTGTTTTTATTCACATGTTGATAAGCGTATGTGTGTTGTATTTATCCATTGGTGCACGCAGTTTGGCTGAGCATGGAAATGCAGTTTATCAGCCGCTGATACAAAATAATTTAGCGTCTGCAAGGCAGCAGTTAAGCATGATCGTCAGTCGAGATACTGACGATTTAAATGAAGCGCAAATCAGTCGCGCAACGGTTGAGACCATTACTGAGAATACCCACGATGCGATCATCGCGCCGATTGTTTGGTTTCTAATATTAGGTGCACCGGGCGTGTTATTGTTTCGTCTTGCCAATACTTTGGATGCCATGTGGGGCTATAAAAATAGTCGTTTTGAGCACTTTGGAAAATTCAGTGCTCGCATGGACGATGTACTAGGTTGGCCAAGTGCGCGCTTAACCGTGGGCTTATTTCTGTTAGTCGGTGTGATGAAAGCCCGGATACAAGGCTGTGGACAAATTTATAAATGGGCGCGCAGCTGGTATAGCCCGAATGCGGGCCCTGTCATGGCTGCAGGTGCCTTTGTCTTGAATACGCGCTTGGGTGGTCCGGCACCTTATCAGGGTGTGACCAAATCACGTCCGTGGCTGGGAGCTGGCGATGAAGCAAGGGCCAGCCATATTAAACAGGCTATATTGTTAATGTATCAAAGCACCTATGTTTTGGTTTTTATCTTATGTGCTATAGGTGTTCTGCAGTGGCTTTATTAGAAACACAAAATGTGTGCTGGCAAGTGGGTGGTAAAGCGATTGTTGATGAGGTGAGTTTTGTCATTAACAAAGGCCAGTTTGTGGGCTTGATTGGCCCCAATGGTGCGGGTAAATCCAGCTTGATGCGCTGCCTGTATCGGGTCAACGCACCCACCTCAGGCAAGGTGTTATTTGATCAGCAAGATGTGTGGCGGTTATCTGCGAATCAAAATGCAAAAAACATGTCGGTGATTTTGCAAGAGCACAGTGATCACTTGGGTTTAACGGTTCGCGATGTGGTGTCGCAGGGCTTAACGCCCCATAAAACACTCTTTCAGTGGGATGACGAGCAAGATGTCGCTCTCATGCAAACAGTGATGGGGCAAGTGGATATTACGCCTTTGCAAAATAAACCGTTTCAATTGTTATCGGGCGGTGAAAAACAGCGCGTGATGTTGGCTCGGGCTTTGGTGCAAAATACAGAGTTGCTCATCATGGATGAGCCCACTAATCATTTAGATGTGCATTACCAAACCGATATGATGATGAAAGTCAAAACGCTGCAAAAAACCATCTTGGCTTCGTTCCATGATTTAAATCTAGCGGCTGCTTTTTGTGATTATTTATTGGTGCTGGATAAAGGCAGATTGGTGGCCACGGGTACGCCCAGTGACGTATTAACCAAAGCGCTCATCAATGATGTGTTTCGCACTAAAGCTATTGTGGATAAACATCCGATTAATGGGCACCCAAGAATTACGTATCAATATCATGACTAAATTATTCAGTTACAGCCTTCTTGGTTTGTTTGTGGTTTTGCTTAGCGCGGTCATGGCGGTGAGCTTTGGGGCTGCGAATATTTCCAGTGGTGATGTGTTGTCGGTTTTATTCAACTTGTTCGGCGGTGAAACCCATGTGTCGGATATCAAGCAGCGCATTATTCTTGAGCTACGCTTCCCTCGTTTCATTCTCGCGTTTTTAACCGGTGCCGGTTTGTCTTTGGCTGGTGCCGTTTTGCAAACCGTCACTCGTAATCCGTTAGCAGACCCTTATTTATTTGGTATTGCATCAGGTGCGTCGTTTGGTGCGGTACTAGTCATTGCTTCTATTGGTGGCAGTGCAGGCTGGGCTGCTGGCCAAATGAGTATTACCACAGGTGCATTTATCGGTGCGGCTTTTTCAGTGTTAATTGTTTTAAGTTTGGCGGGTCGAGGCGTGCAAATTGAGCGCATGCTACTGGCCGGAGTGGCGGCATCCTTTATGTTCAGTGCCGGTACCAGCTTGGTGTTATATGCATCAGACCCAGAGGCCGCGGCTTCATTATTGTTTTGGACCTTGGGGAGTTTTACCCGTGCAAACTGGGATAACTTACTGGTGCCAAGTATTGTCATTATTGGCTGTTTGATTTTATTTTTAGGTTATTCGCGTGCTCTAAAAGCCGTATTAGCCGGAGATGAAACGGCCAAAACCTTAGGCGTGAATGTCACTCGCTTACGCATGGGAATGCTACTGCTCAGTTCATTGTTGACGGCTACCTTGGTTGCCAATACTGGGGGCATTGGATTTGTGGGGCTTATGATTCCTCACATTGTTCGTCGGTTATTGCATCGCCACCAGCAGTACGTGTTATTGGCCTGTGTGATGTTTGGTGGTGTGTTCATGGTATGGGTGGATGTTCTGGCACGCTCTCTTGTGGCCAATAATGAATTGCCCATTGGCGTGATCACCGCTGCTATTGGTAGTGTGTTCTTTTTATTAGTATTGCGTAAGCGTTCATGGGTCGATTCATGAGTGGTGTAGTATTGCTAGAGCATCCACAGCACGGTGGACAACTGAATTTCTATGCACAGCACTATGGTATCCCCAAAGCCCAGTGGCTGGATCTAAGTACTGGGATTAATCCAAACGGTTACCCTAAACCTAGTATGCCTGAAACCGTACTGCGGGATTTGCCCAGTGACAATGATGGCTTACAACAAGCAGCCTGTGAGTATTATGGTAGCGATGCAGTATTAATGGTGCCAGGCTCCAGTTGGGCTATTCAAAATTTCCCCGTCGTTTTATTAAAACAGAACCCAAACATTAAACAGGTTTTATTACCGTTAGTGGGTTATAGCGAGCATCAAAAGGCTTGGCTAGCGCAGGGTGTGATGGCGGATTTTTATCTCGACACGCCAAGTGCAGCGCAACTAAAAGCATGTGATGTATGTGTGTTGATTAACCCGAATAACCCCTGTAGCCATTTGCTGTCAAAAGAAATGGTATTAGATATTGCGCAACAGTTGCGTCAACACTCGGCTTGGCTCATCGTTGATGAAGCGTTTATAGACACACGTCCTTGCAACAGTGTGCTCATGAATGGCGAAGAAAATGTCATTGTTCTGCGCTCGCTGGGGAAGTTTTTTGGCCTAGCCGGGTTACGTGTCGGTAGTGTGGTTGCCTGTGATTCAATTTTAAAGCATTGTGAAACATTATTGCCCCCTTGGGCGTTAAGTCATCCAGCACGATTTATTGCCAAGCTTGCGTTTCAAGACAGTGATTGGATTCAACAAACAAGAATACGATTGCCTCATCAGGCGAGTAAGTTAGCCGAGTTATGTGAGCAAGTATTTGCTGATCAACTAGGCAGTGCATGGCGAATATTAAAAACCGATTTTTTTGTTACTCTGTTATGTGATTCAGAACAAACCATATTGGCATGCCACCATCATTTGTGTGAGCAAGGTATTTACACGCGCTTACTCGATAACCATCGCGGCATTCGCATTGGCCTGCCCAAAAATACCCATCAAGACTGGCAACGTTTAGAGCAAGGTTTGATGTGCCTTGCTCATACATTAAAAAAGGAAACAGCCGATGTGGGCGTTTAATAAAAAATGGCTGAGATCCGTTAAAGTAAGTGCCCTGATGCTCGCATTATTAAGTGCTTCGTGTGTGAGTCACGCTGAACATCATGATGAGCCAAAAATAGGTGCGCAGCGCATTATCGCGCTTGCTCCCCATGCCGTTGAACTTGTTTATATGTTAGGTGCGGGTGATCGTATTGTAGGCACCACTGAGTATGCGGATTACCCTGAGGCTGCAAAGAACATCCCCCGTATTGGTGGGTATTCAGGCATTCAAATCGAGCGGGTTCTGGAGTTAAAACCGGATTTAATCATCGCTTGGAAAGGTGGCAATAAAGACCAAGACATCGAACAAATGCGCGCGCTGGGTTTACCTGTGTATTTAAGCATTACTAAAAAGCTTGATGATATTCCTAAGGAAATGTTGTCCTTAGGCAATAAGCTTGGCTTAGTAGAAAAAGCCCAGAAGGCTGCACAGGTATTCAATCAAACCCTGGCTAAATTACGCAGGGATAGTCAGTACAAACCCAAGGTCAGTGTGTTTTATCAGCTATGGAGCGAGCCATTACGAGCCATGGCAGCTGGTTCATGGATTAATGAACTCATCACTGGTTGTGGCGGTGTTAACGTATTTAATGATACGGCGCTGGATTATCCACAGGTGAGCATTGAAACCGTTTTGCTGGCAAAGCCGCAGGTGATTATCATACCTTCGCAGCATGGTAATAAAATTGAAGCGGGTGATAAATGGGCGGCATGGCCTGAAATTCCCGCCGTTAAAAATAATCAGATTCATTTTATAAATGGCGATATTGTACATCGCTTTTCTGGGCGCATATTACAAGGCATGCAAGGTGTATGTGATGTACTGGATCAAGCCCGCGCAATCAATACCGCACATAAATAGGAGCTAAGCATGACTGACCAAGAGCAAAAGCATAAAGAGAAAATGCAAAAGCAAAAAGAAAAGGTCGATGCCAGTATCGCCAAAGCGGACATCGAACGTGGTGTGGTGATCGTGCTAACCGGTAACGGCAAAGGTAAGAGTAGCTCAGGCTTTGGTATGGTATTACGCGCCCTTGGCTATGACCACAAAGTGGGTGTGGTGCAGTTTATTAAAGGCCAGCAGTTAAGTGGTGAAGAAATTTTCTTAAAGGAAAAAGCGCCACTATTGCCTAATTTTGAGTCAGAAGACTTTTATCAAATGGGCACAGGCTTCACTTGGAATACCCAAGACAAGAGCGGCGACATTAAAGCGGCCGAAGACACCTGGGCTGTGGCAGAGCGCATGCTAAAAGATGAACGCTATGACTTAGTTTTGTTGGATGAACTAACCTACATGATCGGTTATAAGTACTTGGATGAAGCCCGCATTTTAGACGCCATTAAAAATCGTCCTGTACACCAGAGTGTAGTTGTAACAGGCCGTGGTGGCGGCAGTGCGCTGCAAGCATTAGCGGATACGGTATCCGAAGTGAAAGATATTAAGCATGCTTATAAAGCGGGTATTAAAGCGCGTAAGGGTGTGGATTATTAATTAAGTAATCATTTGTGGGAGGGCACAAGCGCCCTCCCACCGATATTAATAATCTGTTCTATACAAATATAGCGCTATCGCTAAATTTAATGACACGATTTTTTATACTTTTCTAAACGCCAATAGTTATAAGGCCAAGGTGCTAAGAAACCTGCTAATAAGGCAAGGGGGATCACCCACCAGTTAAGTATGGCACCGCCTGTGAGTAAATAATCCGTTGTGTTCATGGCAATTTCCATGGCCAGCATTGAAATAAAGCTCAT
>Ga0115005_10002362_pt1 | contig 15057 bp, 12 predicted proteins | sample ArcOceMetagenome_FD_87163 | JGI IMG/M metagenome (GOLD analysis project Ga0115005, IMG submission 87163) | Marine eukaryotic phytoplankton communities from Arctic Ocean - Arctic Ocean - Greenland ARC118M Metagenome | ecosystem: Environmental > Aquatic > Marine > Oceanic | place: Arctic Ocean... | reverse complement strand
ATAAAAATAATAGCCTACCAACAAATCATATCAGTAAGATTGAACAAGATGATCAGGGATTGATTTGGATTGGGACTTGGGGAGGTGGATTATGTCGATATAATAAGGAGAAAAACGATTTAACTGTTTTCAATGCAAAGTCAGACGTCAACCTTAATCATGATATTGTTAGAGCTATCCATACCGGAAAAGAAGATAGATTATGGGTTGGTACACAGCAAGGGATTCAATATTTAGAGCATGACAAAAACAATAATATTATACAAAAGCAATTAGCGCTTAAGGATGAAAAATTTCAAAAACGATTAAATCAATTTGTCATAATTTCCATCTTAGAAGACTCCAACGATAGACTTTGGATTGGCACCGAAAATAATGGATTATTATTGTACCATTTAAAAACTCAAGAAATTCAGCAATTCAAATATAATCCTAAAGAGAATTATAGCATCCAAAATAACTCTATTTGGAATTTGTTTGAAGATCAGCAAGGTACTATTTGGATTGGGTTGTTTAAAAATGGGATAAATAAGGTTGACCCTTTTGAGCAAAAATTTAATCATATTTCTGATGGCCCGGAATCCAAGATTAATTTGAGTTACGGATTAGTCAGTTCTTTTGCGGAAGACCAAAATAATAATCTTTGGGTTGGTACCGATGGTGGTGGCTTAAATTTTATTGATCGAAGTCAGCTGGAGTTAACGATTGAAAATTTTATCCCTAGTGATTTTAGTGGCCTAAAAAGTAAAGAAATTGTTTGCATGGTTCATGATAAAAAAGATCAACTGTGGATTGGAACCTGGGGAGAAGGTCTTTTTATAAAAGATCAAAATAATAATTTTAAGTCTTTTATCCATGATCCCAAAAATCCAAATTCCCTTTCAGGAAATTTTGTGATGGCTACGAATAAAGATCATCATGGTAATATCTGGATTGCTACTCATAGAGTTGGCCTTGATTTGTATGTTCCTTCAGAAAATAAATTTTATCATTTTAATCATACTTCAAAAACCAATTCTATCTCGAGTGATAAAATTTCAACAATTCTTGAAGATCAAAATGAATATATTTGGCTAGGAACAGAAGGCCAAGGTATTGATCGAATAAAATTAAATGATCAAAAAGAAATTATAAGTTTTAAAAACTACAGAAACTCGCCAGAAAACAAATTAAGTTTATCCAACGATATCGTCAATAATCTCTATGTCGATTCCAAAAACAGAATTTGGGTTGCTACCGACGGAGGAGGAATTAATATTTTAGAAAATAATGGAAAAGATGATTTTCAAAATTTTTCAAAAAAAGATGGACTTCCTAGTAATGTAGTTTACGGTATTCTTGAAGAAACATCTTCCATCTTTTGGATAAGCACCAATACTGGTTTAGCCACCATCAATTTGGAAACCAATGAAATAAAATCTTTTGACCTTGCTGATGGATTACAAGCAAAAGAGTTTAACAAAACAGCTTCTTTTAAAACTAGTGACAGCACCTTTTTATTTGGAGGAATAAATGGGTTTAATTATTTTAAACCAAAAGATATTCGAACTAACTATTTCACTCCTCCTGTTTTCATTACAAAAGTTGAAATTCAAAACAAAGAAGAAAATAAGAAATTACAGCAAAAATTAAAAACGCAATTGCAATCCAAAAACTTTATTCTAGAATCAAATGAAAATGATTTAAGGATAAATTTTGCTGCACTTAATTATTCTCAGTCAACTAAAAATCAATACACTTACCAACTTGAAAATTATGATACTTATTGGCAAGGTGGAAAAAATATAACCAATGCGTCTTACACCAACATCCCACCTGGAAATTATATCTTCAAAGTTAAAGCATCTAATAATGATCAAATTTGGAATAAAACAGCAACCACAATAAATATCCAAATTAAAAACCCATGGTTTAAAAGTTGGTGGGCTTACCTTGCCTATTGCACGCTAATTTTCGGGTTTTTATTTTTCATCAATAGAACCTTAATTCAAAGAGACCGTCTCAAAAATGAATTAAAAGTAGAGCATTATCAGATGGAGAGAATGCAGGAATTAAACAAAATCCGTTCTCAATTTTTTGCTAATATTTCACATGAATTTAAAACGCCTTTGACGCTAATTATCAGTCCGCTAAAAGCGATGCAAAAGAAACTAGAGAAGGTTGAAAATAAAAATCAAGTAAATGTCATGCTTCGAAATGCGGAACGCTTGCTGCGCTTGATTAATCAAATCCTAGATTTATCAAAATTAGAATCAGGCATTACGGAATTAAAAACGACACAATTTGACATCGTAGAATTTGCTGAAAATATGGCAAATAACTTCCACCTATATTCGGAAGAGCAATTCATTACATTCGAATTAGATTTACCTAAAAAACCGATTCCGCTTTATTTTGAAAAAGATAAAATGGAAAAAATACTAATCAATCTTATTTCCAATGCATTTAAATATACTCCTGCATATGGTAAAATAATCTTGGCCATTTCTCCTCAAGAAGATCAAGTAGTTATTTCACTAAAAGATACAGGAATTGGTATTTCCTCAGATCAAATTGATCGTATTTTTAATCGCTATTATCAAGCAAAAAACAGTAATGAAACAAGTGGTACAGGTATAGGATTGTCCTTGACAAAACAGTTAGTAGAATTGCATGGAGGAATGATCAAAGTAACTAGTTTACAAAACCAAGGAACTCAATTCTACGTTACGTTTCCTCTCGGAGAATCACACCTTTCGCCAGTTCAAATTGAGCCGGAGCAAATCCCTCACAAAATGAGCGAAGACTCTCAAATTGAACTAAAAGAGTTTAACATTCCTCTATCTGAGCTGGGAGAAAAAGCAGCTAATGAAGATAGCGATCAAACCTTAATTTTGATCGTTGAAGATAATCCAGATATTAGAGCATTCACCAGAATATACCTTGAAAAAAAATACCAAATCATCGAAGCTGAAAATGGAAAACAAGGCTACGAAATGGCAAAGCAAAGCATTCCTGACATTATCATTACTGACTTGAGAATGCCCGAAATGAATGGCTTTGAATTATGTAAAAAAATTAGAAATGATGAAAAAACTAGCCATATTTCAATTATCATGTTGACCGTAAAATCATCCGATGAAAGTAAGGAAATGGGATTTGAATATGGTGCTGATTATTATTTGACCAAACCTTTTAATCCAAAATCATTAGACTTGCGAATTAATAATATTTTAAATATTAAAAACAAATATAGAACTCAAGTCTTAACTGATTTAAAAAATAATTTATCCGTTCAACCATCACCATCCGAAGAGGAAACTAACGGCTCAAAGATTACTTCAAAGGATGAATTATTTATTGGAAATATTGAAGAAATCATCAATCAAAACATCGAGAATTCGGAATTCCAAATTGAAGACTTATGTCGAGAAATCGGATTTAGCAAGAGTCAATTATATAGAAAAATGAAAGGTCTGATTGGACAATCAGCCAATGAATTTATTAGAACAATTCGATTAAAAAAGGCTGCTGAATTATTACTAACTAAACAAGATATGTCCATTTCTGAAATTACTTATAAAGTAGGTTTTAATGATTTACAATATTTTAGAAGTTGTTTTAAAAAACAATATGGTATCACTCCTTCCGAGTATATTAAAAATTGATTTCATTTTTTCACTTTAATTAAAGCAACATATACGAAATGAGAATCAAGGCTTCAAGTAACCTGAATGATGCTAATATCCTGTTGGGTTCAAGTAATCCCGAAGCTCCCGCTTCGGAATTACTTGAACCCAACTCTTGATTCGCACACTCAATTAAAATCTATATCCCATCAGTAAGACTAGCGTCAAATCTATTACTCACAAAATCTAACTTAAAAATAACAATACATTTACATGCACTCTTTTTCTACAAATTCTGATTATCAAAACTACTGCTCGGAGTTAAATAATCATCCATTTTGTTTTACGCTATCGCCAAAATAGATTTTTTGATCAAGACAATTTGTCCAAAGTGATAATATAAATGTTCAATCGAACCATGAATATTTCGATAATAATTACCGTAATCTTCTTTGACAAAATCTTCCCAAAATTTCTCATCAGGCATTTTTTCAATCAACGTTGCATATTCCTCTACTTCAGCAAAAGCTTTATCTTTTAATTTTTGCCAATCCTTTGCGGACTCAATTGGCAACAACTCGTAACTAAATTTATCTCGAATATCAAGTATCCCACCTTTCAATACATTCATAATCCCAGCTAAATAATAATTTGGTATGAAAAACCAACATCGCAATCGTATTGTAAGAATCAACTTGAGTCGTCGCTTGTTTCCAATCAACCTCTGCTAACTTATCTTTGAAATTTGAATTGATCCAATTTTTACCAAAATAAATATCTCTTACGTGCTTGGCGATTTGTTTTGATAAGCTCATTTTTTACTATTTTTTATAAATAATATTTGCTGTCGTACACTTTATAATAGACAGAAAAAATTTCTTTAGGTGAAGTTAGTTTTGCGAAACCCGTGAGATAGCATTTGCGCAAATGCGAGGTTTCGTAAAGCGATTTAGGATAATATATAAAATTATTATTTTTTAAACACCTAGTGTTGGATTAGTTTAAGTTTAAATTAAAAGATTCATTCAAGCAATTTTCACTTTCTATTTTTTAAATTTGTGAAAATTATTTCAAAACGAAATTCCACAAATGGTAAATACATCAACTCTTGAATCTATTGCAGAACAACTTCGAATTGCTAGCCTAACAGGTGAATTCATTTCTCCCATCCGAGAAATAATTGGCGTTGAAGATTTAGTTGCTGCCTACCAAATTCAAACTCAAAATATTAACCTTCAAGTATCTAAAGGTGCTCGAATTGTTGGGCGAAAAATTGGGTTGACCAACAAAGTCATTCAAAAACAATTAGGGGTTGACCAACCTGATTTTGGTGCCTTGCTCGACACGATGGAAGTGCTCAATGGAAATGAAATTCCTTGGCATGAATTGCACCAACCAAAAGCAGAAGCGGAGATTGCATTTGTTTTGGGAAAAGATATTATCAATTCAACGATTACTACTCATGAGTTAATTTCAGCTATTGACTATGCTTTGCCTTGCATTGAAATTGTCGGCAGTCGAGTCGAAAACTGGAATATAAAAATTACTGATACGATTGCAGACAATGCTTCGGCCAGTCATTATGTCCTTGGTCATCGTCCAACTAAGCTTTCCGATTTTGATATGGTCAAATGTAAAATGAAGATGACTAAAAATGGAACAATTGCTTCCGAAGGATCAGGAGCAAGTTGTCTAGGCTCACCACTAAATGCTACCATCTGGCTAGCCAAAACGATGATAAAAAATGGAACGCCTCTTCGAGCTGGCGATGTAATTTTAACAGGCGCACTTGGTCCAATGGTCACCGGTGAGCAAGGTGATCAATTTGAAACAGAGATTGAAGGACTTGGTTCCGTTTCCGTTTCTTTTGGAAAAACTACTTAGGAGTCAGGTGTAAGGCTGGTCGCTGCGCTTCCGGTCAGGAGTCAGGAGCTTCGTGTTTTTACCATATTTTGAAATAACATAAGTGCACGCTAAGGAAATAGCAATTACGGAAATTAAAGAGCCCTTGACTCCTGACCGAGAGCGCAGCGACTAGCCTGACTTCTGACGCCTATTAAATTTTTTTGGGAAAATAAATTTAAAAAATAATCTATGAAAAAAATAAAAGTAGCCATCATCGGCTCTGGAAATATCGGAACTGATTTGATGATTAAGATTTTAAGGACCTCTGATATTTTAGAAATGTCAGTCATGGTTGGAATTGATCCAGCATCAGATGGATTGGCAAGAGCAAAAAGAATGGGCGTAGCAACTTGCGCAACTGGGATTGCTGGTCTAATCGAGATGCCAGAATGGAATGACATCAAATTAGTTTTTGATGCAACTTCTGCGAAGGCTCATATTTATAATAATTCAATTATTGAAAAATATGAAGATAAACGAATCATTGATTTGACTCCAGCTGCGATAGGGCCATTTTTAGTTCCTCCAGTAAATTTTGAAGATAATATCAATGTCAAAAATGTCAACATGGTGACTTGTGGAGGCCAAGCAACTATTCCAATAGTGGCAGCCGTTTCCAAAATTGCGAAAGTTCATTATGGAGAAATCGTTGCTTCCATTGCTTCCAAATCTGCTGGCCCTGGTACTCGAGCCAACATAGATGAATTTACCGTAACGACCTCTCAAGCTATTGAAAAAGTAGGAGGTGCCGACAAAGGAAAAGCGATCATTGTTTTAAATCCTGCGGAGCCTCCGATGGTGATGCGCGATACAGTTTTCACCTTGAGCGAAAATGTAGACCCTGAATTAATTCGAGCCAGCATTCACGAAATGGTCGATGAGGTGAAAAAATATGTACCAGGTTATTCTCTTCATCAAGCAGTTCAGTTTGAAGAAATTCCTGCTGACCAACCGGTTTTCATTGAAGGACTTGGACTTCGACATGGATTAAAAACTACGGTACTTTTGCAGGTGGTCGGAGCAGGACATTACCTGCCTGAGTATGCAGGAAATTTAGATATCATGACAAGTGCTGCACTTGCGACAGGTGAGAAACTTTCAAAGTATTAGGTTATTTAGTTATTAGGTTATTAGGTTATTCTGACGAATATAATCTTCAAAATAGCTTGATCATTATTTAATAACTGAATACCGTATTGAAAAGTGAATTTTCGATTTTGTCCCAATAACTCAATAACGAATAACCAAATAACTCATTTCAAACTTTAGAAAAGAAACAATGGAACATAAATTATATATTCAAGACGTAACACTTCGAGACGGCATGCACGCCATCCGTCATCAATATACGAAAGAACAAGTTCAAGATATTACCCTTGCGCTTGATAAAGCGAAAGTCGATGCCATCGAAATTTCACATGGTGATGGACTCAAAGGAGGAAGTTTTAATTATGGTTTTGGCGCTCATACTGATTGGGAATGGCTAGAAGGAATTGCAGAAAAATTGACGCACGCTAAACTCACCACTCTCCTTCTTCCAGGAATTGCGACCATTGAAGATTTGCAAAGAGCTAGAGATCTTGGCGTACAATCTGTTCGGATTGCGACACATTGTACGGAGGCAGATATTTCTCAACAACACATCGAAGCTGCTAAAAAAATGGGCATGGATGTCGGTGGATTTTTGATGATGGCTCACATGAACGAACCTAAAAAATTAGCGGAGCAAGCAAAATTGATGGAAGACTATGGAGCTGATTGCGTTTACATTACGGACTCGGCGGGCGCACTTTTGATGGATGGAGTAATCGAAAGGGTAAAAGCTTATCGAGATGTTTTAAAGCCTGAAACGGAAGTAGGAATTCATTGTCACCACAATCTTTCGTTGGGTGTGGCAAATACTGTGGTAGCCATGCAACATGGCGCAAATCGGTTAGATGCATCGTTAGCGGGTATGGGTGCAGGTGCAGGAAATGCTCCGCTGGAAGTATTGATCGCAGTCATTAAAAAAATGGGAAAAGAACCTAATTGCGATTTATATCAATTGATGGATATTGCTGATGATGTGATTCGACCTTTGCAAACTAGACCTGTTCGCGTGGATAGAGAAACACTTTCTTTAGGTTATGCTGGGGTATATTCTAGTTTTCTTTTGCACTCAGAGAGAGCTGCAGAAAAATACGGGTTGGATACTCGATCTATTTTAGTGGAGTTGGGGAAAAGAAATATGGTGGGTGGACAGGAGGATATGATTATTGATGTGGCTTTGGATATGATAGGGAAAAAGGAAAAATAGTTGATTAAAAAAAGCTTCAATCATCAAAAGTGATTGGAGCTTTTAAATTTGTAATTGATTTTATACAGTACAATTTAGTTCCTGTTTTTCTGTTTCTTTTTCTTACAAAAAATATAGATCGTTGATATATTATTTTTAGGATGCATCAGATAGTTTTGTTTTAGATTTTGAGATTGGTGCACTATTTGAACATTTTCTTTTTTTCATTGAAAAAAAAAGAAACAAAAAATTCTAGACGAAAAAATAGCTCAACATAAAGCAAGCCCCCGCTCCCTCATTTTTCGCCGCTCCTCGCCCGCTCCTCGCCCGCTCCTTGCTACACATGGTTTTACTTCCAATTTGAGTTCTTCATCATCTAAAATAGAGTTATTTTTCAAGTGAAATTACATTGTGATGCGTAACATTAATTAGAAATATTGGAATAATGAAACTCCCTTTCAGTTTCTAAAATCTCCGCAACCGCATCGTCATATACCTCAATAGTTTTTGCCTTCTTTATCTTCTTCACAATCTTAGTGGGGTTAGAAAGTGGTGTAGCGAAGTATTGCCAAAAACTAAGCATTTTCATAATTATCTGTTTATCGCCAGTTAACTTCTGTTCATATGCTGAAAAAATCGTGTCATGAAATTTACTAAAAATTTCAAATCGATCTTCAGGATATTCTTCCGTATCGTTTTTTATCATATTTGGCAAAAAAGGATCTGCAATCAATCCGCGACCTAGCATCCAATGATCAATCACCGGAAAACGTTCCTTCATTTTTCGAAAGATTTCAACTGTGGTGATATCTCCGTTATAATAAAGTTTGTGTGGACTATGATCAACACATCGTTGGAATCCATCCAAGTCAACTCCACCTTTATAAAGTTGCTTTCCAAGCCGTGCGTGAATCGCAATATTTTTTAGCGGATATTTTCCAAGGACTGGAAATGAGTCAATTATTTCTCGGTTATGTTCATACCCCATTCTCATTTTCATCGAAACGGTAATATCCGTTTCCGTATGAACTCGGTCAAGAATTCGATCAATTCTATCTGGATCATTAATCAATCCTGAACCCATACATTTATTGATCACCATCGGATAAGGGCAGCCGAGATTCCAATTGAGTTCTTGGTAACCTAAACTTTGCACGAACTTCGTAACGAAAATAAATTCGTCCGCATCATTCGTCATGATTTGGGGGATGACATTTAAAGTTCTATTATTTTTGAGTTGGATGTCTTGATCATAGTTTGGCTTGATGATCATCTTTCCATTCAAGCGAATGTAGGGCGCATAAAAGGTATCCACCCCTCCAAAATATTTTTGGAAAGCATTTCTAAACCGATAATCTGTAAACCCTTGCAGCGGGGAAGAAAGTAGTGTGCAACTCATTTTACAAAGGTAAGTTTTTTCAATTAATCCTAAGATTGATTCCTTAATATGGAGAATAATCTACCATCATTTATCCAAAAATTATATTGGTAACAAAAATTGAAATTATTGTCACCGTGATGGTTCATATTTTGCTCATTCTACTTTTTACAAAAATTCAATAACGGGAAAATGTGGTTTCCATACAATTCCTAATTCTTCTTTTGTTTCTGCAAATCCAATATCTGTTATATTATTTGTAATTAATGAAATTTTCAACCGCTCAGAAATATAGGTTCCCCAAGAATAAAATGGTATTTCAAACAGATCAACTGAGTAGTCAAAACTTTTATTGAATACAATCTTTTTCGTAATCCAAGATGACGTTATTAAACCTTTACTTTTCTCAATTTTCTCCTTGTCGGAAATATCTAAGTTTTCAATTTCAATTAATGCTGAATTAATTTTATAATTATCCTTAATAAGATTTAGCGTTTCTTGGTGAGAGTTCAATTTGCCACATTCCACTCCATTTTTAATAATTTTAATTTCACTTTTTTCAAAATCAATCCAATTATAGCAGAATAAGTCGTTAGGTTTTTTAATTTTCAACTGGACATAATTATAAGATTTTGCACTATTGAATATTCCAAATTTTGATTCTTTCCTTGTGACAATCGTAGGTGTTAATTCAAAAGGTATGACTATACTTTTTTTAAATAACTTCAAAGTTTTTTCATTTATAATATAATCATCAAGTGAATGAAGTATATCATTTAATGAATTAAATTCATCGTCATCATAAATCTTACACTTTAAGGACTTTAAGCCATCTACAATATTTTCTTCCGAGTCTTCAATTGCCCCCGAATCATTGATATTTAAGATGTAGTATTTCATTTTCTTTTTTTTAAATTATTACATTCCTGCAATATCAATTATTTATGCTAAAAATTATAGTAAAGCTTTTCCTCTCTTCGGTAAATATAAAAAATCACCTTATTTAATATTCATATTCTTTGTAAAAACTATCTTTGAGCCAACACCTCTTATTTTTTAACAAACAAACATAATATCATTTAATGAAATACATCAAACCACTTTTAATCTTCATCCTAGGCTGGATTATCCTGTTACTCTCTTCTTCATTTAATATTTTACCCTTATTAAATGGACTAACCCAACTAGTTCTTTTTGGACTTGTCGTCTGCTGGCCGATTTGGAAAACGGGTAGATTGAGCTACGTTGACATTGCTTGGCCGTGGGGGCTTTTCGTGATTGGAGTGCTCACACTTATTTTTGGAGAAGGATATTATTTGCGAGTTTGGGTCGTAGCTGGCGTTTATATTTTTATTGGACTACGGATGGGACTCGGTGCATTGATGCTTTGGAAAAAAGGATATATGAAAAAAGAGTTTCCGAGATACCTATATCAGCGTGGCCGATGGGAACGAGCTGGCAAAACTAATACTGCCTTTGCGATGCAGGTTGATGCCTTAGCGCAAGGGTTAGCCAATGCTTCATTCTTGGCATTTCCAGCATTAATCATTGCTTCAAATCCAACTCCTGCAATTTCTATTTTTGAAATTATCGGATTGATATTATGGGTATTAGCCTTTCTGATGGAAACAAAAGCTGATGCACAAAAATTGAGTTTCCTTAGAAAAATGTCTGCTCAAGGCAAAAAGAATCAAGTGTGTAATGTCGGACTTTGGCAATACTCTCGACACCCGAATTACTTTGCAGAATGGATGGTTTGGAATGCCTTAGTCATTGCAGCGATTCCTTCGTGGATGGCACTTCAATCTTCAGAACCTATGGCGATTTGGATTTTGTTAGGCGTCGGATTATTGTTTGTTTCTAGAGTTATGTATTTGTCTTTAGTTTATCTGACGGGAGCGGTACCCTCTGAATATTACTCTTTGAAAAAAAGACCAGAATATAAAAATTATCAGGAGCGAGTCAACATGTTTTTTCCATGGTTCCCAAAGGAAAACTAGCTGACTTTTAATTGTAATTCTTGCTCCTCATAAAAGTTAATTTTATAAGGAGCAAGAATTTATGCTTTAAAAATAATACTGCAACAAGTCAACGCTCCCTCCGCTTTCGTAACTTCCGAATTATCCAATGTTATAATTTGAATTCCTTTATTTTTTAAAATCTGAGTTGTCAAGGGATAAGCTTTTGGAAAAAGTACCACCTCATTTATCAGCAAAGCATTCGAAGCATTCGGTTCATCTTGATGCGTTTCGATGATTTTAAAATCATTGAAAATATCTACATTTATCCAATTGGGATTTAACAAAACGGTATTTTCTGCCACCTGAGTAACCGCAGATTTAAGATGCAAACAATCAGTCACTTCCACCCCATGAACAGTATATCCAAATGGAGCAGTAATATCTTGCAACTGTTCGATTGCTATTGAATTACTTCTATAACTAAGTCCCACCCAAATATTTTTTCCAATCACCAACACATCTCCCCCATCAATAATCCCTGGTGATTCGATATAAAATAATTTCCGATGAGGAGCTAAAACTTCGGCTATTCCTTTCACTTCCTCCCTTCGACTCTCAGCACCCGGATGTGTGAGCACCGCCAACTCATCCAACACAATGGCACAATCTTCCACAAAAACACTATCAGCTAATTCTGGTGCAGCGGAAGCGGTTATCATCTTACATCCCAACTTTTCCAAAACTTTTTCATATTCGCTATGTTGCTGAATTGCTTTTTGAATATCAATTGGCTCTCGCTCCAGATGAGTGAGTTCGCAGTCGCCCATATTTGGACTGATGGATCGGGTGATGGCATTTAGCATTTTTATTATTTTTTGAAAAAGGAATTTGAAAATTGAAAATATTATCTCACAAAGAATCAAAATTTTTCTCTTTTAAAAGAAATAATAAGACTTCTATTTTCAATTAAAATTATAGTTTTGTTTAAGATTTCCATTCAAATCATTTTAATTTAAATTTATGACTTTACCCAATTCATTTTTCAATATTCAATTCTTCGTTTTTTTCTCCTTTTTCTTTTGTGCCACACTTCATTTGAGTTGCACCAATAATCCTACTTCAACGATTATTGAAAAAAAAGATGGGATGGTTTTGATACCGAGCGGAACGTTAAATATGGGCGGTGATAATGATCAAGCTGATCCTAATGAATTCCCAAAACATAACGTTGAAATTCAAACCTTTTGGATGGACGAATCAGAGGTCACTAATCAGCAATTCAAAGAATTTATTGAGGCGACCAAATATCTTACGATAGCCGAACGACCAGTCATTTGGGAAGAAATAAAAACTAGTCTTCCGCCAAACACCCCTAAACCTGCTGATAGTTTGCTACAACCTGGAGCATTGGTTTTCCATCAATTAACCCAACAAGTTCCTCTAAATAATCCAGCCCTGTGGTGGCGATGGACGATTGGTGCTAATTGGCAACATCCCGAAGGACCGGAGAGTAATTTGGAGAATAAAATGAATCATCCTGTGGTTCATATTTCTTGGGAGGATGCGATGGCTTTTGCAAAATGGGCTGACAAAAGATTGCCGACCGAAGCAGAATGGGAATGGGCTGCCCGAGGTGGAAATGAAAATAATATTTATCCTTGGGGAAATGAAAATGTCAATGAAGGAAAACCCAAAGCTAATTTTTGGCAAGGCGCATTTCCCTACAAAAATATCATGAGTGATGGATATCTGACGACTGCTCCAGTTAAGTCTTTTGCACCGAATGAGTTTGGTCTTTTTGACATGTCGGGCAATGTTTGGGAGTGGTGTTCTGATTGGCTAGATGTTGAATTTTATAAAAAATCACCCGCTGAAAAAAACAATACGAAAGGGCCTGATGTGGGTTTTAATCCCTACAACCCTTATCAGCAAGAAAAGGTAATTAGAGGTGGATCATTTCTTTGTAATGATGGTTATTGCTCTGGTTATCGAAATGCCCGCCGTATGGGATCTAGCCCTGATACGGGCTTGAATCACACCGGATTTCGATGTGTGAAAGAGGTGGATTGAAGGAAAGAATTTACTGTTGAATTGTTTTCGTTTCACTAACTGTTGAACTGTTAATCCCAATGGAAAATGTATCATTTTTTATTTAAAATATATACAAACAATTTAACAATTAGTAAAACGAAAACAGTTCAACAGTAAAACCGCTTAACACTTTCTCATAAGTTAAAATAAAAAAGACTCCTCCAATTTAAAAACTACCACCCTAAATAATTCATTCCTCCCCTTTCCCTTTGCAGTAATTTTTCCACTTTTGCTTAAAAGCTTTTTTCTCCTCCGCATCCATCTTTACCCATTTTTCCTTCATCTGCTTTCTTTCCTCCGGATCCATCCCTTTCCATTTATTTCTCATCTCTTTCCACCGAGAACGTCGTCGTTGGTGTCTTCCAGAACCTCTGCGGAAACCTCCAAAAAGAATTTTAAATAAAACCAAAAGTCCAATTGCTTGCCAATACGTCAAGAGTTTCCAGCCCGTTACTTCTGGAATAATTGCATTCCACAAAAACATCACCGCCGCTCCAGCGATCCCCACAAATAACACTACCATCCCAGCCATTCCTAGAATTTTGAATGGATGAAATTTCTTATTTTTAAAATTATTATTGTACATAATTAGTAAATTTTACTTTTGTCAAATTTCGTAGCTAGATTTTTCAAATCTAGCATTAATGTTTATTATACTGGATTTGGAAAATCCAGCTACAGTAGAAATTCTTTGTACAAACTTTCCATCTTAGTTCGTAAATGTTTCACCGCATATCCTTTCCTCGAAATCAAGGTCTTAATATTATCACCCGTTCGATCCGAAATTTCTTGAAAAGTTTGATCTTCCAATTCATTCCAAATAAAAACATTCTTTTGCTTCTCTGGTAGTTCATCCAATGCCTTAAATAATTCTTCCCAAAATAATTCTTTCAAATTCTCCTCTTCTGGCGTGGGAAAATCTGACCTCAAAATATCTTTTAAAAACAAATCACCTTCCTCATTTTCGTAGGAAAAATCTTCTAACAACTCCGGTTTTTTCTTTCGATAATTATCCGTCACTTGATTTCGAGCCACTCGAAACAACCATCCACTCAACTGCTCAATAGAATCCAACTCTACTACTTTACTCAATTGAAACCAAACTTCTTGCAGAATATCTTCCGCATCTACATTCGTAGAAACCTTGCCTCGAATAAATCGAAACAACTTATTGCTGTATTCTTGAACAACTCCGGTGATATTTCTTTCTTGTTTTTCCGCCATTGATGTAGACATAAACGTCTTTGTTTTTTTTCAAAGAATGAGTGAAATAATTCATTCTCTTAGGAAGACGTTTCAATTGTAATTTTACTTTAAATATTTCATCTTTTTTTAAAAAAAATCCCAAACATTTATTTACCAAAATATTTAGAGTTTTTCCAAAAAGTGATTTGCTTATTCAACTCAATTAATTATGACCTCAATTACCTTGAACGATAGAGGAATTTCAACCTCCATAGATTCCCGAAGGGATCCTCAATTTTTTTTCTTTACTTTCGAAAAATCTCTTTTTTAAACTAAAAAAAAACTAAAATACCATGAAAGAAACTAAGTATCCAAAATCATTTTCTCACATTGGAATTACTGTTCCAAGAATTAAAGAAGCGGTAAAATTTTATTCAGAGGTAATGGGATGGTATGTAATTATGGAGCCATCTAAAATAAAAAAGGAAAAAGAAACAGCTATTGGACAAATGTGTATAGACGTTTTTGGAGAAGATTGGGAAGAATTTGAAATTGCACATCTGTCCACTTCAGATGGAATTGGAATTGAGCTATTCTCATTTCCACACGGAATAAAAGAGGCACCAGCTTTCAATCCTTTCAATACAGGTCTTT
>Ga0115005_10002358_pt1 | contig 15075 bp, 15 predicted proteins | sample ArcOceMetagenome_FD_87163 | JGI IMG/M metagenome (GOLD analysis project Ga0115005, IMG submission 87163) | Marine eukaryotic phytoplankton communities from Arctic Ocean - Arctic Ocean - Greenland ARC118M Metagenome | ecosystem: Environmental > Aquatic > Marine > Oceanic | place: Arctic Ocean... | reverse complement strand
GCCCAGCTCCATTGCATTAACCCTCCACCCAGAGCAAACACACCGCCGCCGATGGCCATAAACGCCATACACAGCAAGACTGTTTTACCCGTAGATACTTTCCCTTTGAGATTTAACCAGCATACGCCAACGACCAATACAAAGATCACTAACCAAAATAAGGCGCTGGTTTCTTCGCCAAAGAGTTGTGCGTGCAGACCGCCAGATATAAGACCAGCTCCTGCGCCCCCCGCAAACATAGTTGCGATCAGGATAAAGATCATTTCGCCGGCGTACATATTGCCGAACAGTCGAAGACCCAATGAAAAAGGTTTTGCCAATAGGCCAACAGTTTCCATAAACAGGTTAATCGGAATAAATGCCCAGTGATTGAAAGGGTGCATAGTCAGCTCTTTAACAAAGCCGGTGCCCTTAATCTTAAAGGAGTAGTAAACCATGAGAACAAAGACCGCCAGGGCCATACCCAGGGTAACGTTGGGATCTGTCGAGGGCACCACTTTCTGGAAGTGAACACCAGTCAGGGCCAACAGTGACGGAATCAAATCAACCGGCAGCAGATCCATCAGGTTCATCAGGAAGATCCAAACGAAGATGGTCAGTGCCAATGGCGCAACCATCTTGTTGCGGCCGTGAAAGCTGTCTTTCACCTGACCATCGATAAACTCGACAATCATTTCAACAAAGTTTAACCAGCCAGCGGGAACACCGGTGTGGGCTTTTTTTGCCGCGCGTAAAAACATCCAGCAAAACAGTGAACCCAAGCCGATTGACCAGGCCATGGAATCCACGTGAATCGCCCAAAAGCCCATATCAATGGCTTCTTGCGAGCTGTGTGCAAAGCCCCAGCCGGTATCGGGATGATTCCCGTAAACCAGGTTTTGGAGGTGATGCTGAATATACTCAGTCGTGCTTGCGGGGTTTTCGCCTGCCATCTGTGTCTCTCAACTGGTTGTTGCTCAATATTACATCGAGCGTTACTGTTAATTACGTGAGTTACTTATTTATGTGCCTAGCGCTTTAAGACTGTAAAAATCGAAAACCACTGCACCAAAATCATTATTACAAAACTACTAAACAGCGCGCCGACATTAAGTGGGCTGACCAACAAAAAGGTTGCGGTAAATAACACCGCCGATAACACTACCTTTCCCGTCTCGCCCCAATACATAGCGCTGACAATTGACTGCACTCGCCTAGCACCCGCATACCTAAAGGCCTGTAGAGCAAACCACGCTTGCGGAATAATCTGAATTAAACCACCAAGCAACGCCGAATAAGCGACTACAGCATCCCAGCCCAATAGTGCGACTGCAGCAGGCAGCAATAGAGCTAACTGGTAGAGCGCGACTTTCTTTACGGCTGGTAATGAAATGGTCGTCATCGTATCGGTTTGACACCTTTTCTTGCTGCTCTTGCGGGTAAGCCTAAGTGGCCCATCCGCGAAGGCTGCGCATTATAGGTATAGTGGTGGCGATATTCAATACGGTATCGAGGCTATATGGTCGAAATTCACCAGCTAGATGATAGCCAGATCCTATCTAGAGGTCAGTTAATCGGCCGGAACGAAAGCCTTACTTGAGATGCGCGAGAATACCGTCCAGCTCATCGACGCTATTGTATTTAAAAATCAGCTTGCCGGTGCCTTTGGCACTGTGTTGAATCGTCACTGGAACCCCGACCTTTTCAGATAGGTCGTCTTCCAGGCGCTTAATATCCGGGCTATTCTCTGCTTCAGTCGCTGGTTGTGCGGTATCACCAGACTGCAATTTCTTAACCAGAGCCTCAGTTTGACGGACAGTCATGCTGGTGCCGGCGACGGTGCGGGCGGCATTTACCTGCATGGGGCCGTCTAGGGCCAGCAGACATTTGGCGTGACCCAATTCGAGGTCGCCGCGCTCAAGTAATCGCTGAACTTCTATTTCTAGGCTGGTGAGACGCATCAGGTTGGTCACGGCGGAGCGGGATTTACCCACCGCATCGGCCACCTGCTGCTGAGTTAACTGGAATTCCTGCTGTAGGCGCTGTAGAGCCAGACTCTCTTCCATGGCATTGAGGTCTTCGCGCTGAATATTTTCAATCAGCGCCATGGCAATGGCAGCTTCGTCTGAAACCTCGCGAATAATGACCGGAACAGTGTCCAAACCGACCTGCTGGGCGGCACGCCAGCGACGCTCGCCAGCAATAATTTCATACTGTTCGCCGGCCAACTGTCGAACGACCAATGGCTGCATAATGCCCTGGCTGCGAATCGAATTGGCCAGCTCTTCTAAGGCTTCAGCGTTAATATCCCGACGCGGCTGGTATCTGCCCCGCTGCAACAGTTCTACCGGTAGTTGACGCAGCTGGCCATCGGCGACATTGGTGTTACCGAGACGGTCTAGACTATCTAGATGGTCTAGATCATTAAAATCCGCATCGCTACCCATCCCCAACAGCGCATCCAAACCCTTACCTAAACTCTGTCGTTTTGTGGCCATAAGTCTATTGTCCTGCTGTTTCGGGTTGCGGTTTCGCTGAATCGGCTTGAGCCTGACGCAGAATTTCACCGGCCAGGGCCAAATAGGCGAGGGAGCCTTTTGAGTTGCGGTCATAGGCCAGTGCTGGCAAACCGTGACTCGGGGCTTCGGCGAGACGAATATTACGCGGAATACTCACTCGGTAGACGCGGCTGCCAAAGTATTTTCGCAACTGGGCAGACACCGCATTGGTCAGGCTATTGCGCGGGTCGTACATGGTGCGCAAGATGCCTTCGATGCGAAGACTGGGGTTAATCAATTTGGCGATTTGCTTGATCGTATTGTTGAGCGCCGAAAGCCCCTCAAGTGCGTAGTATTCACATTGCATGGGAATAATCACGCCATCGCTGGCGACCATGGCATTTACCGTGAGCATATTCAGCGAGGGCGGGCAGTCAATAATGATATAGTCGTAGTTACTAGAGACGCGCTTTAGGGCATGTCGTAGGCGGGTCTCGCGGCCAATCTCTTGCATCAACTCCACTTCCGCAGCAACCAAATCATCATTTGACGGCAGCAGGTGAATCTTGGCTTTAGGGCAGGGAACAATCACATCTTCAATCGCAGCTTTCTCTGTGAGCACATCATAAACACTGGTTTTGCATTTGTGCTTATTGATGCCGACGCCCATGGTGCTGTTGCCCTGGGGATCAAGATCAACCAATAGGACACGCTGCTTATAAGCCGCTAATGAGGCCGCCAAGTTAACGCTGGTGGTGGTTTTACCGACGCCACCCTTCTGATTTGCGATTGAAATGATTCTAGTCACTAGACTGACCTATAGGCTGTTTTGGCACGGCAGTTTTAATATCCGGCTGCGGGTCGCGGCTGATAACAAGCAAGTGGCGTTCGCCATCGACACCCGGTACCTGCAATGTGTGTGAAGCGTCGACCTTATAGCCTTTGCCAACTTCACTCAACTCCGATTGTGGAAATTTTCCTTTCATGGCCAAAAACGATCCCTCGGCATTGAGCAGGTGAGAACATTTGTCCACCATATCGGCAATCGACGTAAAGGCACGGCTCAACACCGCATCATAGGGCGCAGTAGGTCGGTGAAGCTCGACCCGAGATTGAATTTCAACCAGGTTGGATAAGCCCAGATCGCAGCGCGCCTGAAATAAAAATCGGGTTTTCTTACCATTGCTATCAAGCAGGGTGAAATGCCGGTCAGGGCACATAATGGCCAGCGGGATACCGGGCAAGCCAGCTCCGGTGCCCACATCAATTAATTTTTGCCCACTCAGGTGGGGCAGCACGGCCAGACTGTCGAGCAGATGCAGCTTTACCATCTCACCCGGATCGCGAATGGCGGTGAGGTTATAGGCTCTATTCCAGGTAATCAGCAACTGCAAATAGGCGAGAAGCTGATCTCGCTGCTCAGGGCTGTAGTCGATGGCCATGGCTTTCATACCCGCGTCAAGGCTAGGGGCCAGGTGCGCTTCGCTGGGCAATTTAAGCGGCATGTTTTTTCAACTGCACAATCAATAGGGAGATAGCCGCCGGTGTAACACCGGGAATGCGACTGGCACGGGCTAATGTTTCCGGTGTGGCTTCGGTGAGCTTTTGCTTAACCTCGTTGGACAGTCCTTTCACCGCCAGATAGTCAAAGCCCTCTGGTATACGGGTCTTCTCGTGGCGTCGCAGGCGGTTGACCTCGTCTTGCTGACGGGTGATATAACCGGAGTACTTAGCGTCGATTTCAACCTGTTCGGCAATCTTCTGGTCCACCTGATGTTCCGGGTAGAGGGAGCCGATAATTTTATAGTCAATCTCTGGACGCTTAAGCAACTCAAACAGCGAATATTCGTGAGAGAGCTTATTTTCAATATGCGCTGAAAGCTTTTCAGCGGTGTCACTGGCCGGTTGAATCCAGGTGCTTTTTAAGCGCTGACGCTCAAGTTCAATGGCTTCACGTTTTTCGCTAAACTGCTTCCAGCGGTTGTCATCAACCAAACCAAGCTCGCGGCCCTTTTCGGTGAGACGCATATCGGCATTATCTTCCCGCAATAGCAGGCGGTATTCCGCCCGGCTGGTAAACATTCGATAGGGCTCGGTGGTGCCCATGGTAATCAGATCGTCAACCAAGACGCCGGTATAGGCTTCGTCCCGCCGTGGACACCAGCTTTCACGGTCTTGCACCTGTAGTGCAGCATTGGTTCCTGCCAACAAACCCTGGGCTGCCGCTTCTTCATAGCCGGTTGTACCGTTGATTTGACCCGCAAAGAACAGGCCGTTTATAGCCTTGGTTTCCAGGGAATATTTAAGATCCTGAGGATTAAAATAATCGTATTCGATGGCATAACCGGGACGAGTAATATGGGCGTTTTCAAAGCCGACGATGGAGCGCACTAACTGTAATTGCACATCAAAGGGTAGGCTGGTGGAGATGCCGTTGGGGTAGAGTTCGTAGGTGTTTAAACCTTCGGGCTCGACAAAAATCTGATGCTGGTCTTTATCGGCAAAGCGCACCACCTTATCTTCAATGGAGGGGCAGTATCTAGGCCCAACTCCGTCAATAACACCCGTGTAGAGGGGTGATCGATCCATACCGCCTTTGATAATCTCATGGGTCTGGCTGTTGGTGTAGGTGATCCAACAGCAAGTCTGCTGCGGATGCTGGGCAACTGACCCCAGGTATGACATCACCGGTTCCGGTTTATCACCCCACTGCTCAGGGAGCTGACTGAAGTCGACAGTCCGTGCATCGATGCGCGGCGGTGTACCGGTTTTTAAACGCTCAACCCGAAACGGCAGGGAGCGCAGCCGCTGGGATAAGCTTAGGGCCGGAGGATCTCCAGCGCGACCAGCAGAATAGTTTTCCATGCCAATATGAATCTTGCCCGCCAGGAAGGTTCCCGCGGTGACTACCACTGTCTTGGCCTTAAACGTTAAGCCCATCTGTGTGACAACACCGGTAACCCGGTCACCCTCAACGGTTAAGTCATCCACCGCCTGCTGGAAAATGGTCAGGTTTTGCTGATTCTGAAGAATATTGAGGATTGCCGCTTTGTATAAAACCCGATCAGCCTGAGCACGAGTTGCTCGCACCGCAGGGCCTTTGCGCGAGTTGAGCACGCGGAATTGAATGCCGCCAAAATCTGTTGCTGTCGCCATGGCGCCGCCGAGGGCGTCAATTTCCTTTACCAGGTGGGTTTTACCTATGCCGCCAATGGCTGGATTGCAGGACATCTGACCGAGGGTTTCAATGTTGTGGGTCAGCAGAAGGGTTTTGCTGCCCATGCGCGCTGCGGCTAAGCAGGCTTCGGTGCCGGCATGTCCACCGCCAACGACAATAACATCAAAAGAATCTGGGTAAATCATAGGGCGCAATCGAGAGACCAATTTAAGGTCGCTCAGTATACCGGTGCACAGGTAAACTTTAAGCACTTTATTTTGTTGCTGCTTTTGCTTTTTAGGTTATTAACTTATTAAGTAATTATTTATATATAAAGTATGTAAGGGTTATTGTTGTTGTTATTAGTAGAGCCTGTTTTTGGGGATAAGTCGATTAATCTGATTTAAAACAGATTGTTACAGCGGTTTTTCCGTGTATTAGACTGTGAGTCGAAATTGTTTTGTGCTGTATGGCGGGTGTATGGTGGTGTATAGAAATTTGCTCTATTTTGCTCTAGCGCTGTTTAGTGGCTCAAGCTGTGGACAGTTATTTTTTTTGTCCACCGGCTATTAACAGGTTTCGATTGTTGGGGTGTTTTTTAGCCTTATTCTGGGGATAAGCTGTGGAATGTCTGGGGATGGCACTGTTGCTACTCTATATAAGGCGGTTTCCCGTACTAGAAGGGGTAATTACTCGGTGTTTTTTGATTTAAGCATTGATCCCAGTGATGAATTTCATTAAACTCCCGCGCCCTGACCCGCTACTACCTTTAGCAACTTATAAAGAGTGTCGCAGGTTCTTGTGAATTTTATGTATCTCTCGGATTAGACGTTATGAAAAGAACATTTCAACCTAGCATCATCAAGCGCAAGCGCACTCATGGTTTTAGAGCTCGTATGGCAACTGTAGGCGGCCGTGCTGTTTTGAACCGTCGTCGTGCCAAAGGCCGTAAGCGTTTAGCTGCTTAAGTGTCTTTAGGGCTACTTGTGCCCAGAGCAACCTTCGGTAAAAACCGACGCTTACTCAATTCCTCTGATTTTAAAGAGGTGTTTGATAATAATAGCGTTCGGGTTGCTCACCCCAATCTCCTTATTCTATCTGAACCCAACGGCACGGAAACGTCGCGCTTGGGTTTAGTGATCGGCAAAAAAAACGTCCCCACTGCTGTTGCACGCAACAAGGTCAAGCGCATCGTGCGCGAAACCTTTCGCCTGACAGAATTGCCTGTGGCCGTTGATCTGGTATTTCTCGCGCGAAAAGACCTGGGAAAGTTATCCCGAGCGGAATTGGCCACCCTAATTCAGCAATCTTGGGGTAGACTGGCCGCGCGTCTGATTAAACAGAGTAAAACTGATGCGTAGATTGGCGATCGGCCTGATCAAAGCATATCAATATGCCATCAGCCCGCTGCTTGGTTCGAACTGCCGCTTCCACCCCACCTGCTCAAGTTATGCTGAAGAAGCATTCCGTCGCTTTGGGGTTATAAAGGGGGGTTATCTTACGCTGCTGAGAATAGTAAAATGCCAGCCTTTCCATTCAGGGGGTTACGATCCGGTGTTACCGGTAGAACATTCTGGTAAATCAGACACAATAAAAAGCGCCGCTAACAATAATCACACAGAGTCATAAATCGAATGGATTGGAAGAAAAGTCTAAATATCGCTGCGATTGGTTTCGTTGCCTGGTTGCTCATTATCGAGTGGAGCAACTTTCAAGACAATGCTGCGGCTCAGATCCCAGCCCAGGCGTCAGAATTAACCATTCCACAGGCATCGCAGTTACCTGCGCTTGAAGCCCAACCGGCCAACCAGCTGTCCGATGAACTGCCCTCCCTTGATCAAGCCCCGGTCGCGGTTGTTGAGAAGCGAGTGGATGCGCGATTAGTGACGGTGACCACCGATGCGTTTGAAGTGACCATCGACACATTGGGTGGCGATATAGTGCAGGTGAAGCTGCTCAATCATCTGACCAAGATGGCTGAAGATGGCGGTGAGCCTTTCACCTTACTGACCCGTTCGGCGCAAAATGAATATATTGCACAAAGTGGCCTGATTGGTAAAAACGGCACAGATACACGAGAAGGCCGTGGGGTTTACTCCACTTCCGCCAGCGCATTCAGTCTCGATAGCAACCAGTCAGACTTAAACGTTGATCTGACGCTAAACCAAAACGGCGCGAGATTGGTTAAGCGTTTCTCGTTTAGCCGCTCCGGCTATGTGATTGGCGTCAGCTATCTGATCAATAACAGCGGCTATGAGCCATGGGAAGCGACTTTTTATGGCCAGATTAAGCGCGATTCCCATGAGCCATTGGTTGAATCCAGTGGTGGCATACAGCCCTATTTAGGTGCTGCACTAAGAGAAGCGGATAAAAATTTCGCCAAACACGATTTCGGCGACATTGAAGACGGCACGGTTAAGAGCAGCATCGAAGGTGGTTGGGTTGCTATGGTCCAGCATTACTTTGTCAGTGCCTGGGTACCGCCAGCTGATCAGAACAACAATTTCAGCCTGCGTAAATTATCCGGTCAAGATGTCTACCTGTTTGGCTTCACTGGCGAAAAGATAAATGTTGCTGCTGGATCCTACGGTGAGTACAAGGCGCAGTTTTACGTCGGCCCCAAAGACCAGGTGGTACTTGAAGAGCTGGCTGAATATTTGGATCTAACGGTAGATTATGGCTTCCTGTGGATGTTGGCGAAGCCCATATTCGCGGCGATGAAGTTTATTCACTCGGTTGTTGGCAACTGGGGTTGGTCGATTATTCTGCTGACCATTTGTATTAAGGTTCTGCTGTACCCCTTGTCAGCGGCAAGTTTGCGCTCGATGGCAAAAATGCGCAGCCTACAGCCTAAGATGGAACGCCTCAAAGAGACCTACGGCGATGATCGCCAAAAAATGTCTCAGGAGTTGATGGGCCTCTATAAGAAAGAAAAGGTTAATCCTGCCGGCGGTTGTTTCCCCATGTTGTTGCAGATGCCAGTATTTTTGGCACTCTACTGGGTGCTGCTTGAGAGTGTTGAGATACGCCATTCTCCCTGGATCTTCTGGATTGATGATTTATCGGCAAAAGATCCTTTCTTTATATTGCCGCTGATTATGGGTGCCAGTATGTTGTTGATGCAGAAACTGCAGCCAATGCCCACTGACCCGACGCAGGCTATGGTGATGAAAATTATGCCGATCGCCTTTACCTTCTTCTTTATGATCTTTCCCTCGGGATTGGTTCTTTACTGGACAGTGAACAACTTGCTGTCGATGTTCCAGCAATGGTATGTGAATCGGCAGTTGGCGAGTGCTTCCGCGGCGGCTGCTGGCAAAGCGGTTAAGAAATAGATTGGTTGGATAGAGCAATAGATCAAACGTTATAAACCTAAAGGCCCTTTCGAGGGCCTTTTTTATCGCGGTCCTTTTATCGGGCTCTTTTGTTGAGGTGAATTTGTGCAAAACAGTGTAGACAGTATTGTTGCTATAGCCACCGCGCCTGGCCGTGGTGGTGTGGGTATTGTGCGCATATCGGGCGCCGATATCAGTGCTTTTACCGCTGCCATAACAGGTAAGACATTGGTTCCACGTCAGGCGACGTTCTGCCGCTTTATGGGTGCCAACAGTGAGGCGATTGATGAGGGCGTGGCGATCTATTTCCCGGGGCCTGCATCCTTTACCGGGGAACATGTATTAGAGCTACAGGGCCACGGTGGCCCGGTGATTCTGGATGCGCTGGTGCAGCGCTGCGTCGAGTTGGGCGCCCGTCCGGCGCGACCGGGAGAGTTCAGTGAGCGAGCGTTTCTCAATGATAAGTTGGATTTGGCTCAGGCCGAGGCGATTGCCGATTTAATCGATGCCAGTTCCATCCAGGCAGCGCGCTCTGCGGTGCGGTCATTGCAGGGGGATTTTTCCCGCCTAGTCAATGAGCTGGTTCAGCGGCTGATCAATATTCGTATCTACGTCGAGGCTGCGATTGATTTTCCCGAGGAAGAGATCGATTTTCTCGCCGATGAGCGGTTGGCAGACAATCTCCGGCAACTTATCGCCGATATCGCCGATACCCAGAGTAAAGCACAGCAGGGTTCTCTGCTCCGTGATGGTATGACGGTAGTGTTGGCGGGAAAGCCCAATGCCGGTAAGTCGAGCCTATTAAACGCGTTGGCGGGACGCGAAGCGGCGATCGTGACGCCACAGGCTGGGACTACCAGAGATGTACTGCGGGAAACTATTAGCTTGGACGGTATGCCGCTGCACATAGTCGACACCGCTGGCTTGCGTGAGAGTGCCGACGAGATTGAGTTAGAGGGTATCAGGCGCGCTTGGTTGGAAATTGAAAAGGCTGACCTAGTATTGTTCTTGGTTGACGCAATTGAAACGGATAGCCCCGACTTGACGGCTATCTGGCCAGAATACTTTGCTCGCTTTGGTGATTCAAAACAGCCTATTACCGTGGTTCTGAATAAGATCGACCAGTCAGGCCATTCTGCTGGGCGTCTAGATCAAACAATCAACAGCTTTGCTATTTCGGCGAAGCACAGAGCCGGGCTGGATGAGTTGGTTCGCTTTCTCCAGGCCAGTATGGGCTTTGAAGAGCGGGCTGAGGGTCTGTTTTCGGCCCGTCGCCGCCATCTGACCGCGTTACAGGCAGCCTTTGATCTGGTGGTTGTGGGTCAGCAGCAGCTGAGTGGCAGCGGTGCCGGTGAGTTGCTCGCGGAAGATCTGAGGTTGGCGCAAAACCACCTGGCGGAAATAACAGGAGCCTTTAGCTCCGATGACTTACTTGGGCATATCTTTTCGTCCTTCTGTATTGGAAAGTGACCCCGTTCTTTGGTCGAGTCACCTTCCTGGCTGTTGCGGATCAGCAAAGGGTTAATCAACCCTCCGTAAGGGTTTTAAACACCGGTTTTTAACTGGTTACTAACAGGTTATCAACAGATGTTGGTTAATTATTAACCAGTATTTATTTATCTTCATGTGAGTAAAAATAAGTTTGATATTCGGTAACATGTTGTAATAAATAGGGTTTATAAATTGTACGAAAACTGTCCACATTTTTCTGGTGTGGATAAATTAATTTTAGGCGTATAGACTCCAATGCTGTTAAAAAGGCTGTGGCGCTGGCAGTTTTTGGGCGCTTTTTGGACGTCTTACTTGCAGTAAAGATCAAGGCTATCTTTGTGAATGGCAAAGTAGCCAAAAGTAGCCAAAAGCAGATAGACGTAGATAAAAAGGCATAAGCAAGTATTAAAACTACGACTAAAAACAGAATATTAAAAAATAGGCTATTGCAAAAAGAGCTTATTAAAAAAGCTTGAGTATGAATGTCCGGTTTCATCCTGGCGCTTTCGTGGCGATTGCCATGGGGTTTTATTAAATAGACAGTGCGGCCTTGGCTCTGGTTAAGAGTCCCGTCGATATTACACTGGGTTGAGTTTTGGGGTCGTCATTGAATCAAGAAGCAAAATTAGTGGGCTTAAATCCAATTGCAGGGCATAGCGCCTTGAACCTAACAGGTGGTGAACAGTTGATCGATGAAAGTGCACTTGAAGTGGTTTGGGCGAGTTGCACCAAACAGTTGAGCAGTGAACTGCCTGCTCAGCAGTTCAACACCTGGATACGACCCCTGCGGGCGCAGCTGTTTATCGGTGGCGTTGACGCGCCAGAATTGCCGCAGAGAGTGCAGTTGATTGCTCCCAATCGGTTTATAGAAGACTGGGTGAAAAATAAGTTTCTGACCCGCATTGCCGAGTTATTTGCCCAGTTTGATGCCGGACAGTGCACTGTGGCGGTTGTCGCGCAGGCGGAGAAAGCACCGGCCTTTAAGGCTGAGGCGGATCGGGTCAATAGCGCTGGCGCGCCTAATACTGGTGGCAAGCGTTATAGTGACGGGCCAGACTTTACCCGGCCCGCGGTGGCAGCGCCTGGACCGATCAGTGAAAGCGCTTCGCCGTCGGGGTTTGCCCCCCAGGACAGGCCACTTATCCAGCGTATTACCGCACCGGCGATTATTACGTCCGCCGCTGAGCACAGTCTTAAAAGTAATCTCAATAGCGCCTTTACCTTCGACAGCTTTGTTGAGGGTAAGTCCAATCAATTGGCCCTGGCCGCAGCCCAGCAGGTGGCGGAGAATCCTGGGGGGTCCTATAACCCGCTGTTTATCTACGGTGGGGTTGGCCTCGGTAAAACCCATTTAATGCATGCGGTGGGCAACGCTCTGCGGGTGCGCAAGCCCGATGCAAAGATTGTCTATCTGCATTCCGAGCGCTTTGTGGCGGATATGGTTAAGGCACTACAGTTAAAGGCGATCGATGAGTTTAAGCAGTTCTACCGTTCCGTGGACGCGCTGCTGATTGATGATATTCAGTTCTTTACCGGCAAAGAGCGCAGCCAGGAAGAGTTTTTCCACACCTATAACGCACTTCTTGAGCGCGGTCAGCAGATGATTTTGACCTGTGATCGCTACCCGAAAGAGATCAATGGTGTTGAAGAGCGCTTAAAGTCGCGCTTTGGTTGGGGACTTACCGTTGCCGTTGAACCTCCGGAGCTTGAGACCCGGGTGGCGATCTTAATCAATAAGGCGGAGCAGGCGGGTATGGACCTGTCCCGAGACGCGGCGTTCTTTATCGCACAGCGCATCCGCTCCAATGTTCGCGAGCTCGAAGGGGCGCTGAAGCGGGTCATGGCTCATGCCCAATTTAGCGGCCGGGTTATCGATATAGATTTAATTCGAGAATCGTTAAAAGACTTGTTGGCGCTACAGGATAAGCTGGTTACCATAGACAATATTCAGAGGGTGGTGGCGGACTACTACAAGCTTAAAATGTCCGATCTGCTCTCAAAGCGACGCAGTCGCTCCGTGGCACGACCGCGGCAGGTGGCAATGGCGCTGGCCAAGGACCTGACTAATTATAGCTTGCCGGAAATCGGCGAGTCCTTTGGCGGTCGAGACCATACAACCGTGTTGCATGCCTGTCGCAAGGTAAAAGAGCTAGAGGGTACGGATAGAGATGTAGAGCGGGATTTAAAGAATCTCTATCGTACGCTATCGAATTAGTAGGGCTTTTTAGCTGACCCTTTAATAGACACTCAATAGAGTTCTAACAGATAACTGAAACAGTGCTGGAGATGAATCCTTACCATGAAATTTAGCCTTTCTCGTGAAGCGTTACTCAAACCCTTACAGTTGGTTGTCGGTGTTGTAGAGAGACGCCAAACCCTGCCAATCCTGTCTAACGTACTACTGTCTTTGGACGGTTCGCGCTTGGCCGTAACCGGCACCGATCTGGAAGTGGAAATTATTGGCCATGCCGATGTGGTGAGTGCGGACGAGGCGGGAGAAGTCACTGTTTCGGCACGCAAGCTGTTGGATATCTGCCGTTCTCTACCAGAGGGCGCCAGTGTTAAGTTCTCCAGCAGCGATGGCAAGGCCCAGGTCGTCAGTGGCCGCAGCCGCTTTACCCTGGCGACGCTCCCGGCTAACGAATTTCCCTCTGTGGATAACGGCGAAAACAATATCGAATTCGATATTGATGCCGCTATTTTGAAAAATCTTATCGATGCCACTTCCTTTGCTATGGCACAGCAAGATGTACGTTATTACCTTAACGGTATGCTTTGGGAAGTAAGTGCCAACAAACTCCGAGCAGTAGCCACAGATGGCCATCGCATGGCGCTCTGTGACGCTGAGTGCAGCATTGAGGTGTCTGAGTTAACCAAGGCTATTCTGCCGCGCAAGGGCGTTATTGAGCTATCTCGACTGGTTGCCGACGAAGGTTCGGTACGTGTGGCCATGGGATCAAACCATATTCGTGTTAATGGCAGTGATTACTGCTTTACCTCCAAGTTAGTGGATGGCGCCTACCCCGATTACGACCGTGTATTACCCAAGGGCGGTGACAAGCTGGTCGAGGGAAATCGTGCGGAGCTTAAGCAAGCTTTTGGTCGCACAGCCATTCTCTCGAATGAGAAGTACCGCGGCGTGCGTATTATGCTCTCTAATGGCGCGATTAAGATGGTCGCCAACAATCCCGAGCAGGAAGAGGCTGAAGAAGAAGTTGGCGTCGACTATGCTGGCGATGAGTTGGAAATTGGTTTCAATGTCAGCTATTTGCTGGATGTACTTAATGTGCTGAAAGGGGATGCGGTGCGCTTAACCTTATCTGATTCCAGTAGCAGTGCCTTAGTAGAAGATGCTGCTGACGGCGCCGCCGTTTACGTTGTTATGCCTATGCGACTGTAGAGAGGTCTTGGTTTACTTCTCTATGGTGGCCGGCGCTGCTAACTAATGTTTCTCTCCAAGCTGGATATATTTCAGGTGCGCAACCTGGAAGCTGTTCAGCTTCTCTGTCACCCTCAAGCTAATATTATCTATGGTGCTAACGGCAGCGGTAAAACCAGCTGCCTGGAGTCCATCTATCTCCTCGGCCGTGGCCGCTCCTTTCGTCATCGCGATCTTCGGGTTGTAGTGAATAACCAGGCTGATGAGCTGGTTGTCTCAGCGCGCTTAACTCGTGATTCAAGTGGCTCTAGTCATCAGTTGGGTATAAAGCGCACATCAAAGGGCCAGTTCGAGGCGCGGGTAGACGGTAAGTCCCTACAGTCCGCGGTACAGCTTGTTTCCGAGTTACCCCTGCAATTAATTGATGCCCATAGCTTTATGCTTTTAGAGGGTGGGCCCTTGCAGCGTCGACAGTTTCTGGATTGGGGTGTGTTCCACGTGGAACATGGTTACACCGAGCTGTGGAGACGCTTTCAAAAAACGCTAAAACAGCGCAATCAACTGCTTCGCCATGGTAGAATGGACGAAGCCTTGCTGCGCACCTGGACGGCTGAATTAACGCCTCTCTGTGAGCAGATCACCCAGTTTCGTCAGGCTTACCTGGCTGAACTGCGGGAGCCGATCAATCGCGCGGTAGGTGCGTTTGATGGGCTAGGCGAGGTGAGTTTCGACTACTACTGCGGTTGGGACGATAGTCGACCACTTGATGAGGTCTATGAGCAGGATAAGACTCGCGATATTGCCACCAAGACGACGAACCATGGTGCGCACCGAGCCGATATAAGAATAAAGGTAGATGGCCAGCCAGCGGCAGACCATCTCTCTAGAGGGCAGATAAAGCTCTTAGTCTATGCGCTTAAATTAGCGCAAGCCAGCCACTACCGTGAAAAGTCAGGTGAATCCTGCCTTTTCTTGCTGGATGATTTGCCTGCTGAGCTTGATTATCAGCATAGAGGCCAGGTGATTACTTATCTCAATGAGCTTGGTTGCCAGTATTTTATTACTGGTGTGGACAAGCAAGATTTTGAATTTTTGCTGGAAAAGATGCCACACAAGATGTTCCACATGGAACATGGCGTGGCTTCGATTGATGAGACAACAGGAATAGAGAGTTTATGACTGACGAACAGAATTACGATTCTTCGAGTATTAAGGTACTGAAAGGCCTAGACGCCG
>Ga0115005_10002355_pt1 | contig 15087 bp, 11 predicted proteins | sample ArcOceMetagenome_FD_87163 | JGI IMG/M metagenome (GOLD analysis project Ga0115005, IMG submission 87163) | Marine eukaryotic phytoplankton communities from Arctic Ocean - Arctic Ocean - Greenland ARC118M Metagenome | ecosystem: Environmental > Aquatic > Marine > Oceanic | place: Arctic Ocean... | reverse complement strand
GGTTACTCTTGCTACGGTACAGTAGAAGAAGGTGCATATCATAGTTGTTTTAGAGGTTGCGGATGTGTTTTCAGAATCCTTTTTTTCATCTCTCGGCATTGTGTGGACAGATATCAGCATTCAAAATCTTTCAACAGATTCAAACAAATATTTGTGTTTTGTGCATTTCGTCAAAAATGGTTCGGCCTTGGACTAAATAAATTGTACGATCTCCTCAAATTATTATTGGGAATCTTTGCATCCTCTTGTTTGGAATAGATTCATTTAGCTACCTAAGTCCATGGACTTAAGCAACGAGGCGTGATTTTCGTTGGGTCATACCGCTGCGCCATTCTCGTTTTGCATTGGCCTGGTACCATTCACGATCGTCATCACCATCAGCAAGGTCCAAGGAGACGATTACCCTCCGCCGTCCCCCCATCGTCGCAGCCGGTGGAGAACGATGAATACAGGCGCTCTTTCTTTTCCATATTGTATTCATGAATGAAGCAGCTGGTGTCATGTTTGGATCTTCATATGCATAAAAATCCCCTTTCATAATTATAAATTCCAGCTCTTCTGCCTGTCTGACACTTTGATCCGGGACGCCTTCCCCCAGCCCACGAAGCATCACATATTCCATCGGCGAACACGTCCGCGTCATGAACTCTGTCCCTATACCCCGAAGGGTTACGTAACCCCTGAGTGGAGCTTTATCGGTGTGGTATGGAGGGTCAATTGCTTTGTAGTTTGAAGCACAAACGATTCGGATGAAAACATCCTCACAAACTCCTTCTAGTGGTCCATCTGCAAGCGAAGCGACTCCTCGCGCAAGCTCCACAAGAGCATCAGTACAGGGGTCATCTAAAATAATAGTCTCGTCATCTCCATCGTCATCTCCTTCAATAGGTGAAACTGAACGTCTTATTGACAGGCAATCGTCACGAGCTGAAGATGTGACGTGCACTCGAGCACGAAGATCCAAATTGGCCGGTCCCTTGTCAACAAAATACGCCTGAAGAACGCAAAGGTGATGCTCAAGTCCTGGAACGGATATAACGCAGCAATTAGGATTTCGTAAGGAAGCCTTGGCACCTGCCCAGTCGCCGGCCAGTGCTGGTGGATGACAGAGTTGATCAGTGACCGTTGGTATTGATCGAACGACGCTAAGTGAGCGCACTGAATGCAGATATATTATAAGGACTGCTAAACTAAATTGGCCAATCATCCACATGGACGTTGAACTTATCCTTGATTACGGTATGATTGTTACTGTATGGTAAAGCAATTTTGAAATTCTCAAGTTTGATCGTCGTGCGTCGTTGTGTTGTTTTTTTCTAATTATTTTTAATTTCTGGAGAGAAATGAGAAAGCGGTAGAAAGTATTTCGTGGATGGATCGGGCACCCTTTTTTGCAGGGGAAGATAGAAAAATAGGTGGTAAGCGTATGTATGATACGTGGTGTTCGCGGTCTCGTCATCGAAGCCAAAGAGCTCGTGACATCAAGCAACTAGCAACTATCACCCATCACGTAAATGAATATTGTGTGATAGCATCTATCACACACTCATATTCTTCGCATTATTCAAATTAACAGTCACGCAGTGATCCATTCTATTCACATCCATAAGAACTTGATAAGATGGCATACTACAATACAGCGGTGGTGTTTATTGCCGCGCTTACATCCATGAACATGTACAGCCAGGCATTCACTTCTCCTAAGGTAGCATCACAAGCAAGGGACATGTCAGTAACAACTCCAAAGCCATTTGGCCTAACTCTCCATAATCCCAATCCTATTTCCACTGCTTTGAACATGGGTATGGTGGAAGATTTCCTAGCTGGAACTGATAACGAGAAGAGAAAGACGGAGAATGATAGTTATGTTGCAACCATTACCAAACGCGTTGAGAACATAAATGCCCTTGAGCCTACAATTGAGGATCTTGGAGATGATGAACTCCTTGCCAAGACTGAAGAGTTTAGAAATCGTCTCAAGGGTGGGGAGGATATTAACGGATCAATTTTGGAAGAAGCGTTTGCTGTTGTTCGTGAGGCAGCATGGTGAGTTCCTTATTATGGAAAGTCGGTATTACTTTATTACATTTCTAGTTTGCTCACGTATTTTGGTTAGGAGAGTGTTGGAATTGAGACACTATGATGTGCAGCTCACAGCTGGTATGATATTGCACGACGGACGTCTTGCAGAAATGGCTACGGGTGAAGGTAAAACTCTTGTATCGACCCTTCCATGCTACCTCAATGCTTTGACTGGACAGGCTGCTTTCGTAATTACTGTCAATGATTACCTCGCAAGACGTGATATGGAGAAAATGGGACAAGTTCATAGATTCTTGGGACTATCTGTTGGTTTGATTCAATCTGATATGAACGAGGAACAGAGGAAGAAAGCGTATGCCTGTGATATCGTTTACGTCACTAACTCCGAACTTGGTTTCGATTATTTGAGAGATAATTTGGCATTGAGTCCTGCTCAGACTGTGTTGCCTCAAAGTGGAAGCGGAGGAAACGGAGAGTTCAATGGATTTTGTGTGGTTGATGAGGCAGATTCTGTTTTGATTGATGAAGCACGTACTCCCCTCATTATTTCTAAGCAAGTCCCTGCTCCTGCCGCGAAGTACACTGCCGCCAATACTCTTGCAGGAGCATTGAAATCAAAGATTCACTATGATATTGATTTGAAGAACAAAAATGTTGTTTTGAATGAAAAGGGTTATCGTGATTGTGAGAATGCTTTGGGAATTATGAGTTTGTTCGAAGTACCCGAAGATGGAACTGGTGCATGGGCTCCTTTTGTAATGAATGCTGTAAAGGCGAAGGAACTTTTCACTAAAGATATTGAATACAGTGTTATTGAGGAGGACGGGAAGAAGGTCGGTGTTGGTATTATTGATTCCTTCACTGGACGTGTTCTGGATGGACGCAGATGGAGTGATGGACTCCATCAGAGTATTGAAGCGAGGGAAGGTATCGAAGTTAGTGAAATGAGTAAGGTCATCGCAAAAGTCACTTACCAGGTAAGTTCAATCTTTTTTGTATTATGAGAGGAACAAATGCTGGATGCTAACCACTGCGCAAATAAACTATTCTTTGAAAACAGTCTCTCTTCAGACAGTTTAGCCGCCTGTCAGGTATGACTGGTACGGCAATGGCCGATGCAACCGAAATCGATCTTACCTATGATCTCAAGGTGACTCCAGTTCCAACAGCTCTTCCTATTGCTAGACGTGACTACCCTGATGTAGCTTTTAAAACTAGGAAAGCTGCTAATGATGCCCTTATAAAGGAAGTTATCAACGTTGGTGGAGGAATGGAAGATGGTCGCCCATGTCTTGTTGGAACAACGTCTGTAGCTCAGAGTGAACAAATTGTGGCTGCCCTCGCTAAATATGGGGTAAACGCTGAATTGTTAAATGCTTCTCCAAAGAATGCCCCACGCGAATCTGAGATTATCGCACAGGCTGGACGTGCAGGAGTTGTCACTGTCGCGACTAACATGGCTGGTCGTGGTACGGATATTCTATTGGGAGGTTGCCCCACTACAATTGCGCGTATTATGACAAGATCTTTATTGGTAGACCAGGGTGTCATTAGTGCTGAAGAAGCCCAAACTCTTCCACCCAAGCCCGTTGAGGATTACTTCCCTTGTGCACTTGATGACGACACAATTTTTGCAATGAAAAATGCAGCGTCCGCAATCAAGAAGGCCCTTGGCACCGATATTTCAGCCATCGAGCTCGATGAACTTTTGACAGTCGCTACGGATACAACAGAAGGACCTGCGGATCCTGAGCACATTGTTTTGTTGAGAGATGCAGCAGAGGCAGTGAAAGATCTTTACAAAGAGGTATTGAGTGAAGAAAAAGAGGAAGTGAAAGAAAAGGGAGGTCTTTATGTTATGGGAACCAACCGTCACGATAGTAGCCGTATTGACCAGCAATTACGTGGACGCGCAGGCCGTCAAGGTGATCCTGGAACATCTCGTTTCTTCCTATCATTTGAGGATGAGATGTTTGTTGTTTTCGGTGGTGATGGTCTTAAGAATGTTCTTAAGGCATTCCGAGTATCCGATGATATGCCTGTTGAGGCAGAGCAAGTATCGAAAGCCCTTGATAAAGTTCAGCTCGCTGTTGAAGAAAAGTACCGTGAAATTCGTGAACAGATTTTACAATTTGACGACGTATTGAATAGTCAGAGAAGACTGGTTTACAAACGCAGGCAAAGAAATTTGTACAGTTCTATGGAGGAGACTATGGATATTTTCAGAGAATACAATAAGGATACAATTGCATCAATTGTTAATGCTCAGACTTCTGAAGATGGTGTTGTCAACATTGAGAAAGTCTTAGAAAAGATTGCTCTATTCTTCCCAGCAGCTGCTCCTCTCGTCACAGCTGATGATTTGGTTGGGCAGGATGCAGAAGCATTTATCACAATCGCAGTTGATGAGGTTTTTTCACAGAAAGCTGAGGAGCTTGACGAGAAGGCGAAGGGTGAAGGAAGACCTATGATGTCTTTGGCTCGTTCTGGCAACTACATCAACCTCGTTACAATTGACAATGCATGGAGCGACCACCTGCAAAATATGGAAGACTTGAAAGAGAGTGTTATTCTCAGAAAATACCAGAATCTTGATCCTGTAGCTGAATATAGGGAAGAAGCATACTCACTTTTTCAGGGTCTTGAAGACAAAATGAGAAACAACTCTGTCTTTTCGTTATGGCAGAGTTTGAAATGACTCTAATCACCATCTCCATAAAATTCAACATTCAAACTTTAAAAGTTACTGCCATGTAAATAATTAGTAGCAAACTTATGATTAGGTTACACCAATACAACTGTCATTTCCAGCTCGAGTCTTGGTGACGAGCATCTCTTGGAGTCATACCTTGGCCATTATGGCCGTGGTATCGACCTCGACGACAATTATTGCGGTATCTGTGCCCTGAATTATCATGACGGACGCCCCCTCCGTTTGCACGATTATTCCTCCATTGACGTCGGTTTGTATTCCGGCGCGATGGAGGGCTTCTACTTCTACTCCGGGCCCAAGATCTGTTGGCCACATCTTGATAATAAGTCCGTGCGCGTTCTCTGCTTCTGCTTCTACTCCGACTCCGACTCCGACTGCGGCTTCTACTTCGACTCTGTGGCCTTCCCCGTTTCCAACTCTTATTCTGGCCATCTGGTGATGGGTCAACTCTGTCCTCATTGTCATCTGATGATGGAGCGACTCTGTCCCCATGATTGGCACTCTGACCAATAAAGGTCCCCTCAACAGGAAGTGGAACACTGAAACTATGATGGAAGCGTCGAAGAGGCAAGTGCATGAACCGCCCTTGGTATCGTCGAACACCCCGACCTTTATAAACAGTACCCCCAGGTGATAATCGTCCATTATCCACAGATAATCTATCTTGTAGTGACGCTAAATTTTGATTTGGTGGTGAGGCAGCAGGTACATTACCCTTCGCTTCATCGATATCCTGCAATTCTTGCGAAGCATCTTGAGGAAACGAATTCATTTCAGATATTTCTTGGCGATTCTTCATCGGAGTATCACTCATGTGCCCTTCACTCTCAACAATTGAACCACCGCAATCATCTGTATCTACGTGAACAACTTCACTAGCAGCTTGCGATCCAAATGACTTGGCAGATCCCGGCCTTGACGGAGTCCCATTTGAACTGACAAACGATCGAACAGATCCAGCAAGTGATGACGCAACATAGCTCCCTGCTAACCCACCAGTAGCTCGTTCGAGTAAACTTCTGTTTATTGGAGGTCCCATGTCATTCAGGATATTAATACTTGTAACAGTCAGTGAACTAGCAACAGGCCCCTGTAGTGGAGACGACTTTAACAACGATGGCGCCATCAAACTTTTATTCAAAGGATGCATCGAAAAAAAACTCGCACTAGTATGCGTAAACATTGTCGACGTCTCAAGAGCAAATTCAACCCCACGCTCATGTTTTCTTCGTCCAACTTTACCATCGGCAGATGGCGATTGCGCTGTCCCATGACTAGAAATGTCAATGTCTTCCATCACACTACCCGAGCATACAGTTGCCACATCACTTTTAGCTGTTTCAAAAGTAGCATTCGTCATGGTAGTTGGAAAGGTTGTGATCATAACCCTAGCCGGATGCTCATGCTCTGCAAAACACGATTTAGTCTCGCTCTCCCCGATGGAACTCCCGCCTCCACCAACTGATCCGCATCCGACACTACTAACTCTGTCTTTCCAAGATCCTACTGACCCCGTAGATCGAAAGGAGGAGTACGTAAAACTAGCTGAGATCCCTAATTCCATGGAAGATACGGATCTAACTTCTACATCACCAGGGACGGATTCAGGTGGTTGTACAATTATCGATTCTAAATCTTCTTGCGTCGGAAAGGAAGCTGCGTCAGACAGGCTATCTGATTCATCTTCCTCTTCTTCTGGTTTGAAGAATGCCATGATCGAAGTCTAGGCTAGCTGACGTTCGATGTTTATGTAATTTGCGCAGTGTAAGTTTTTACTGATGTGAATAATTCATGAATTGCTAGCTAGGGGGATCTGGTGCCTTGGAAATGATGTTTGATGGTGTACGATGTACAAAATAAAAGATGGAAGCAAGCAATTATTTCTTCAGTATTTTCCAATTTGGTTCTGATGCTGTTGTCAATGATTTTCAAATTGCTTCTAAGAAGATATCTTTGCTCAACCAGGCCAGGCCGTGCATTCGAAAGGAGTGTTATTACTGTAAAATACAAAAGTGCGAACGGAGTTGTTTACCGGACGGACGCGACGGACGGAGCCACATCGTCACTTTATTTATTAGGGCTTCCCAAAATTCCACCCCCGCCCGCTCCGGCTGTTCGTAATTGAGGACTAAATTATTAGCATTTAGACAATTGTTGGAAGTCGCCAAATAACCGAAACAAGCTGACTGAGCGACGACCGTTCAATTATTTTCTTTGAGAAGGCCTTGAAGTCAAGACTCACTCAAGGTACGCAAGAACAAGGAAGTCGTAAGTACAACCTGAACAAACAGCTACTCGTACACCATACCACACGTATCGATAGTGCTAATAGAAAGCAAGATTGAAGATAACACTTGGCATCGAAGAAGATTCTGCAAGCTTCATTCAGGTACTGACTGCACTGCTAGTGAGGAAAACAGTACGATAAAAATCAACAACAAACAAGCTTAAAGAAGCGTATTGTTTCTTATCTTTACACCCTGAACTAGAACCATGGACGTGTATCCAAAAAATCGGACCTCTTCGCCATCAACGTCGAGATCGCTGCCTCCCGGTACGCCCCCTTCGACACCCAAACGATCACGTAAAAAGAAGAATCAATATTCCTTCACGGCCGATTCTCCCTACTTTACTTCCTATGTCGACAAAGAAATGAAAAACCTGAATGTCCTGACCGAAACTCTCAGGGACATTTCGCATAAAGCCAACACTTTCGGCAAGTGCGGTGTACTGATGTCCGAGGCCACTCGAAGACTCAGCCAATCCTGTAAAATGAAATCCTCCAAGAATAATATTAACTCGTCCTCAAACGATCATGACGACAACCGAAGCGAAAAGGAAAAACAACTCATATCAGAACGGAAAAAAAGTGTCGGTGAAGAAATGGCTGGCGTCCTTGAAGTCCTTGGAAATGTTCTCGACGAAATAGCAGATGCGCAGATGCTCGTGTGCGAATCACTTGAGGCGTCACTTAGTCTATCCCTAGAAACATTTATCGGAACGGAATTGCAACAGGCGGCCAAATTAAAATCGGAGGCGGAGGAAATGACCGAAAGTGCCGAAGCATCTTTTGCAAAATATTTGCATGGGAAGAATGCCCAGAATTCTTCTTCTTCGAATGATAATGATGCTGGCGCAGTCAGCTCATCGTGGAATAAAATTAGTGAGGGGGTTGGGAATCAGCTTGGTAGAATAGGGTTAACTTCGGGTGGTAGTAATGAATTATCGCCGAAACGGAAGGGGAAAATGAATGCACAGGATAAAAAGGGAGAACCTGTTGATAAAGCTCTTTTTGCTGCAAATTTGAGGCAAAATTTGGAGGAAGTTCGGTTGGGCCAAGCGAATTCAGAATTGAAGAGGTTTCAACTGTTGAAGCATTTGGATGCTCTCAGGGTGAGTGTTCTTGTTATTCCGACATTATTCCTGCATGAAAAAACGAATATTTATATTTTCAATTTACTCATTGATCATTAGACACGACGCAATTTCGGACTTGGCGAAAGTATCCTCGCATCTCTGAATGGGATAAAAGCATACTTCCACCACTGCTCTGATCTAACCGAGAGCCTCAAGCCTCGCTTAGAGTCGATCCAGCAACAGCAAAAAGAAGCTAGAGAAAAATATGAAGCACAGCAGGTACCAATTGAATTACGTGAGAAGGGGATGCTACAAACAAACAATGATATTAAAATTTCAGCTGCCAATGCAAGTGTCATAGCAGATGCAATCAGTAGAGGTCAGACGACGGGGCTCGGTGCGAGTATGATTGCAGATCAGCCTACTTCTTTGGAAGATATCGAAGAGGAAACTAAAATTTGGGAGCTTTCGCGTCTTTTGAATGAACATGCTCTTTATATGAGAGATCCGAAACCAGGAGTGTTGTTGGAGGGGTGGTTGTATAAGAAAGCTTCTACGCGTATGGCTATCAATACATGGAGCAAACGATGGTTTGTTTTGGACAAAAGTGGAATATACTACTTAAAGGGAGGGTCTCTGAGTGAAAATTCAAAGTCTGGTTCTTCGAATGGATCGTTGGAGCGTGTAAAGGTTTGTGATATAGTTCTTTGTACTGTTCGAGAGGTGAACGACAGGAAACAGGCGGGTGGCATTCGGTTCTGTTTTGAAATTCTCAGTCCAAACAGTCGCCCCTATATGCTTCAAGCTTGTGGTCCAATTGAAGAAAAAACTTGGATCAGTAGCATCCGAAATTGTCTAGAAAGACAATTGGTTCATGGGAATGTACCAACAGATGATCAGTTATTGAAACCAGGAACTCCAAAGGTAAAAAGAAGTTTGAAGGAAGGATTTCCTGCAAATACGCGCCAACCTGACTCACCTCCAAGAATGAATGTTGAAGATTCATCACTGGCTAGCAGTGTATCTACTTTTAACACTTCCAAAACGCCCCCCCCAAAGAATCCTATAGTGAGAAATATTCTAGAAGAAAACATTCTGTGTGCCGATTGTGGAAAGAAACTTCCAGAATGGTGTTCCATTAATCTTGGAATTATTATTTGCATTGAATGTAGCGGTGTTCATCGCAGCCTAGGCGTCCATCTGAGTAAAGTTCGTTCGCTTAGACTAGATCAACTGAGTATTGCAGCATATTCTCTCGTTAAATATCTTGGAAATGAGTTCGTGAACTCGGTTTGGGAAGGCGGCATGCACAAACAAAAGGGCTGGAAGAAACCCATTCCATCAGATTCCCGAAAGGTTAAAGAAGAGTGGATCAAGAGCAAATACATGTGGAAGGGTTTCATTGATTTCAACGACACCGATGGTAAAAATCAAGATGAAAGAGAAGCAAAGTATAATTCTGATCTATACGAAGCCGCCAAACAGTGTGATGTGCGAGATGCTGCGAAGGCATTGGCTCATGGCGCAGAGTAAGTACACTGCAATATTGGATGTATTTTCGCATTTTTATCGTTTCTCACTGAAAATGCTCTTGTGAAGTGTCAACTGGATAAATGAAACAGAAGACAGTCAGACGCCACTACAGGTTTGTGTTCTGAAGAAAAAAGAGGATAACAAGAAATGGATGGGTATTGAAACTGCAGAACTGTTGATATTAAATGGTGCGAAAATTGATGACTCTGGCAACAGCCAATCAGTGCTAGACATTGCTCTGCTAGGTAATGCCGAACCAGATATGATGCAATACTTGATGACGAGAATATCTTAAAAATAATAGAGTGGTATCACTTGGTGGTTTTATTGCTCTGTCCTTGAGCCTTTTAGTCACATTATTATTGATAATCCAGAAAAAGAAGGAATGTAAAAGAAGTCATCTAAAAATTTCTGGAGCGCATTTTGTCTAAAAACATAACTGGCAGTCACGAGAACATCTGTAGCTTTAGCTTTCTAATGGGCCTAATTTCAAAAATCAAGTTCCTCATTTTTCTTTCGCCATGCTTTAGGAATAAAGATGGATGCGACGGACGGGTGCTTTTAACTTTCTCATCATTTGCTGTACAAAGGAACACATGCAATTTAATGTGTGATGGGAAAGGATAGTGGCATTATCAGAGACAATGGCAGAGACGTTTTGGACTCGGAAAGTCTGGGCAATGTTTTGCGAGTTCAAAGTCTTCATAAACGGTACGTGTAGCTAAATAAATATATTCGTTTTTTGTGGGGCCGTGGACAGAAACGGGTCACCAAGAAATTAGGCATGATGCTATGGGCATCTATATTTATTCGTACCGTACGTTACATTCGTGAGAGTCTTACCGTACACTACCACCATTCCTTCACCCCGGTCCCCTACAAGAGACACGACTAAACACACAACCTCGAAGATAACAATTGCAGAGCCCAGGCAAGGCATCTTTTAATCAAACTATGTCAGCTAAGGTGGCATTGATGAAAGAAGTCGTTATAGACCACCAAGTGATGAGTGAAGGGTCGTCCGTTGTAGAATTGCGAGAAGAATCAACGCCCCTAAGACAGGGTAAGAACGTTCCGGTTGGTCCTTCTCCTCAGGTAAGCGATTCTAACGATGAAAATATCCCAAGAAGACCCGACACCGTTCTATCAACAATGAGCGAGGAAGACAAAACCAATCCTGCAAAGCATAAATCAGTGCCAGAAGCCACAGATGACAGAGCTAGTGTCAACCCTGCTGTTGATGCCGAAGTTAGGGTTCAAACAGAACATGTACCTGTTGCTGATACCAAGAATGGAGTAAAACCTCAGTGGAATCCAAAAATATCCAGCTACCCTCTTTTCAAGAAGAATAGCGATGGTACTCCTTTGCTTCGGATGAAGCAGGGAGAGGATCGAAATGAAGGTCATAATACTGGCCAAACAAAAGTAGGTGATTACATCATGCCTAGTATCTCCTCGTCACTAGAATCTTATGGACGAACTTGGGAAAAGCTTAAATCCGAGTCGCAGCAAACTGAAGATGATATCGAGCGTAGACTACATGACGATTTTAGAAGAGCTATATCAATCAATAAAATCGATATAGCTGTCGACACATCCATCACTGGCAGATATGCTAAGAAAAATTATGCTCCATTTGGATTCGAACCAAGCACCGATGAAGCATGCAAACAAGAAGATTACAAAATAATCAAGCTGAGCAATCCAGATCAAAAAGAGGATTTCAAACCAGAGGCAACGCCCCACATATCACCATTGTTGTATTATCAATCTTGGGACCCAGTCACTATGCGGTACGAGCCAAAGTTAAAAAATTCAGGAGATAGGGCCCAAATGTCCCAAACATTTCCACTCGGAGCAGCGGCAGCAGGGACAAGAGCGGCATTGCTGTCCTTCATGGGCACTAGGGCTACAAGTAACATTTCAGGCTCTCCGGCAGGTTCTGTGAGTCTACCTTCAGACTCTAACCGTCCTTTCCTGAGGTTATCCGAAGTAGATATCAATAGCCACAGTGATTCAGCTGCACAAAGTCGGGCACAAACACCCACCGCCACAAATGTCCCAGAGAAAATTATTATTCATCCACAAGATAATGATTCCATTCAGCGGATCGTACCCAGTGGTGATGGAGGAGGTAAGAAGATAGAGAAGTTCGACAAAAATACGGCAGACCAGGATGTTCGTCGCTTGAAACGAAAGCGGGAAGATGATTACGATGATAAATCGATTACAGATTCGAGCTCAAAGCAAACCAGGACGTCGTCGATAGATACTGATGATGCTATTTGTGACGATTCGTCTTTGCGTCGAGGTAAGAGACAAAGAACTTCAAGGACATTTTACAATTCATAGACTCTAGGCGGAGTTTGGGGCACTAGACATTCAACAAAATATTCATAACTTTTAAGAACCATAAGGCATAATCCATAATGACACATTTGAACATACCCTGTTATAGAAACTATGACATATATACGGAATGATGGTTGGGGACGGCATCTGTACTGCACGGTATCGATAAAGAATTGAAACCACATGATTTGATTCATACGACAAATACAAAAGATTGGCAACAGTGCAAGAAGAAATACTACTCTGCATATTTTTCAAAGCCTACATGCAAACTGAATGCTATCAAAACTGGTGACTACACGTACTCGTAGTGGTAAAATCCATTATAGAATTGACTGAATCTCGGCAGCAACAGCTACTGCCTTAATGCCATGTTGGCCTGCGACACGCTGAACCATTGAGCCCATGTTCAATGTCTTGGCATGTTTCCTGAAACCATCGCTCACTAACAAAACAGTTCCAAATCCAACCAAAACTCGAACAATGGCTTCATTCTCGAACAATTCTGAGCCACAGATGTTACCAACGGTAATCAAAAATAATTCTGGAATTGCATCATCGTATTTTCTACATGACTTTAGATATGAACTGGTGTTGAGAAGAACAGTCGCCAATGCAAGTCTGACATTCTTATTTGTTGAAGTAGCAAAACTATCAACGCATTTCAATATGCTGTTCAATGCGCAAAAATGTGAGTTTCATTGGTTTCATGGACAATTTACAACCATAAATATGCACCCGTTCAACGTACCGACTGAGATTCATTTCCACGGCACTTTGAGAACCAGCACCACCCTTGAAACAATTCGCGAAAAGCCTAAAAGAAAGCATTGGAATAGCTGTTCGAGGGGCACCCTGTATATCTGAAGTGAGCAACGCTTCGCACTTATCCAATGCACAAGTAACAATTCTATTCCAAAATTCACTCCTCGATGATTTGGTCGCATTCGGATGCAGGGCAATCAATCTTGCCAAGTCAATAGAGGGAAAGGCGTGTTCTAGTGACCAAAACTCCATCATTTTCAAAACAATCACAAGTTCCTCATCTGAGATCGTGGTCGCATGATACCGACTGGTTGCCGCAATAGTCTCGCAAAGTCTATCCAATACCGAGGATACTTCTTCTTGCGCAAGGTTGTTATTCAAACATGTATTGAATTCGCGAATTTTGGCCGATACCTTTGACAAGATTTTCATATCGGCACCTGTTTCAAAGGATTTGTATCCCTCCATTGGCAGATGAGTATATGTCGATGCCGGGGCAGTGGATTGAGGATTATTTGCAATATCCATGGGGAAAGGTACAGGCCCCGAGCTCACATTGGAGGTATCTGCATCACCTGCCATGCCCAGCGTGGGAGCAGCAGGTTCCCCCACCCTATTCTGAATATAATCCGCAATCTGTGCCAAATAACCTTGATCCAATTGATAATCATCAATAAACTTTTGCGCCACCACGAATGGATTGCTTCCGTTATTGTATCCAATTTGCATCTTTGCCACACCGCCAGAAGCAACATCAATCTCAATCGGAAACACATGATCATAAGTGACTCCATCGATAGTCCCAGCATTCTCATTACTTCCCGTTACTTCCCCAACTTCAATCCAAGTCCCACTACTCACAGACCACTGTGCTGCGATCGCCTTCCCATTCTTATTGAATACCTGCACCTGCCCCTCGCTCTTGCCCGCATGAGCCAAATTCATTTCCCACTTGGGCAAAGCATCAATTTCCTCCTTGGACGGTCCCGAAGAATGCTTGGCTCTAGCTTTCAGCACCGACTCTTCAAATGCCGCCCGTTCCGACTCGGGAGCCACCCTTATCTCCTCCATGGTAAACACCCTGAGCATCCCATCATGACAAATCGTCACAAAATCCCCATCCCTGTTCTCCAAACCAAGAACCTTCCACACACAATTCGGATGGGGAATGACCTGCACCGCATCATCATTCATAGAATTAGCATTCCAAACAACCACACTCCCATCTTCCGCTCCTGCCACAATCCTTCCATCTCCCACTTCCGAAACACTCAATAGCATGGGAGGCTGCGAGGATTGATACGGGAAGGACAATGTCGTCACCGTCTCGGCTGTAATGACATCCCTCACTTTGACAGTCCCATCGTTGCTGCACGAAAGAAGCATCTGAGAGGAAGAATCATAGGCTAACCCCCGAATGGGTCCCTGGTGATCATCCCCCACGGTAGTCTTGAGCTGTGCGCTATACACACCCCCGTCCGAAACAGTCACGTCCCAGAGACGAATCTTGTGGTTGACAATTTGATTTCCCTGCGCCATTCCCGCGCTTCCAGTGGCGATTCTGCCGCGATTGTCGAGGAGGGGGAGACCCTGGACGGAGACGGTGTTTTCGTGTCCGGGGAGCGTGGCGAGGCATTGGCCCGTGGATGGGTTCCATAATTTTGCCGTTCCGTCCCAGCTGCCGCTAATGAGGATTGATTCTTTTGATGAATTATTGCTGTTGCTATTGCTGTCGCTGTTGTCGTTGGGCATGGTGAGCCATGAGAGGGATGTGACGGCATTGTCGTGCCCGGATAGTTTATGGACTAGTTGATGGTTTTGGTCAAAGACTCGGATGAGTTTATCCTTGCATCCCGTGACGTATCCATTGATGTTGCCGGTGTGAGTGTCATTGCATCCGAGGAGTGCTGTAATGTGGTGGGAGTGACGTGTTCCCTCTCCTCCGGGTTGAATCGAGATGGATCCTGTATCGAGGATATGATTGCCAGGTGTAGAATTGAAGGCAACGGAAGAGACGACCCCAGACTCGGATCCAGTAATGAGGTTCGTGGTGGTTGAAGCTAGTGACCGGATTGGTTCAGCATCTGTAATGATTGTTTGTGAGAGCTTGTAGTCCGGCATTTCAATAGAATAGTATGGTTTACGAACGTATGTGCGGTACCGCTAATTGGGTTTAGAACAGTGATTGATTAGGGTTGTATTGTATTGGAAGAAGTATTTGCTTCTGATGTAATGTAATGTAATGTAATGTAATGTAATGTCACCCCCGTGCTAGGGGTGTTACATTTTTGGACCCCACCCACAAAACGCCATTTTAGATAATG
>Ga0115005_10002353_pt1 | contig 15090 bp, 16 predicted proteins | sample ArcOceMetagenome_FD_87163 | JGI IMG/M metagenome (GOLD analysis project Ga0115005, IMG submission 87163) | Marine eukaryotic phytoplankton communities from Arctic Ocean - Arctic Ocean - Greenland ARC118M Metagenome | ecosystem: Environmental > Aquatic > Marine > Oceanic | place: Arctic Ocean... | reverse complement strand
GGCGCTCAGTGAGCGCCTTTTTTATGACTAGGTTAACGGCTAGTTAAGTGGGTCAACATGTGCAGATGGGGTAGCGGCTTCGGCGCGCTCCCACATTTGTAAATACGCTTCGGCAGAATTCATTACCGATTCATAAATACGCTGAGGTGCTTGTTCACGAATATCCTGTAAGTGGTCAGCCACTAAACCGAAGTGGGCAATGCCATCTTGGTTTAAGTCAAACACACGATTACCGGATACTTGTTTATCAAATACCAATCCAAACTCTGACGTGTACGGATATTCAAGTGGGTCTGTGTCGGTATCATAGCGTGGACCCGCTTGACCGCCTAAACCGCTCATGTCGGTCGCAAAACCCACGCCATTTAAGTATGGTGTTTGCTCTACGATATCTAGGTATCGGCTGATGCTGCTAATCACTGAGTTCGCATCTGAGTTGTATGGCGTACTGAACCCCCCGATCTCGATTAGACGGCGGGTATTGTCGTGTACAGCCCCGTTTTTCGCATCACGCATCCAACTGTGCGATGTCACCACGCCTGAGTAGTTACGCGCTTCCACAATATCCATTACAGCGGTGGCGGTATCGTTACTCATGTGATCCAGTTCGATTAGCATGTTTTTATCGATCATGCGGTTTACCAAGTACACACCCAAAGGTGAGATACCATTTTGGTTACAGTGCTCGATGCTTTCATCATAAACTGGGTTTAAGTTAATGCCGTTCAGTATTTCTTTTAACACGGGGACTTGCCCAATAAGAGGGAAGCCGGATGTGAAGGTTTGGCCATGGGTGTGGTCATCACATTCCTTGGTTTCAAAGAAACGGCCACCGGATAAAAACTGACCCAGGTTCATGATGCCATCTTCTACGGCTGAGCCACCGAGTTTGTTATCAAACTTATGGGTTGGGAAAATGGTACGCACACCAAGATTATATAGCTCATCCAGTTGCGCTTCGATGGTGTGAATCGTACAGGTATCTTTTAGACCACAGTTGAATGTCTCGCTGGCTTCAACGCCCATTAAGACCGCTAGTTGGCCGTTGGCGATCACTTGGCGGGCTTGCTCAGGTGAGCTCACCAGTTGGAAGAAACCTTTACCAGGGCCACCGCTTTGCGCATCGATATATGCTTGCATTTCATTTAAACGCTGCACCTGTAAGCGAATACTGTCCATGGTGTTACAGCTGTTCGGATTGATCCAGCTTGCAGGGTTAATGGTTTTTTGTACATTACACAGCACTTCGTTTTCAACTAAGTCCGTGACCATTAAGCGCATACCGGAAAGATAAGCACGTTCAATCCACTTATAATAATAACCAGAGTGGCTCATTTGTTTATGGTTGGGCCACCAAGGGAAATCAGGCCAGCCACGGGTGTCGTAACGCATGTTAGGGTCGTTAAAGGTATAAATATTACCAATTAGATCCAACGAGCCGTTGGGGCCATGGATGTCTTTGCTGTCTTTTAGTGCTTCTTCAACACCCCAGCGATGGAATGGCTTACCTGCCATCATTTTGCCGCCCATGAACTCATAAGACGTAATGTGGGTGTGTGGGTCCACAAAGCCGCGAACCGGTTCATTCACATCGCCCTTGAGCACGCTCACATCCCCTTGAACATTGGTTTGCACTTCAGGGAAATCAGTACAGTTATTCTGCGCGACCAATTTGAACGTGTTTTCGCTGTTTAAATTAAAGGGGTTTAATAGGTCAAAGAAATATAAATTGCCGTCGGTGAAGTGATGGCGCACTGTCATATCCAACGCGGTGCCATGCAGGCTATAAAGTTGGTTGCCTTCTTTACTGATGGTCCATTCTGCGAATTTTCCGGCATAGCGACCGGCACTGATTTCAGCAGGTAGGTGGCTGGCAAAATAACGCCCATCCACGTCGGTCATTAAATACTTACCAAATGAAGTGGGTTTCATGAAAAAGCGGCTGGCGTTGTCTTTTGGGGTGTTAACAAAATGGTAGCCTAAGCCATCATCTACTAATCCACCCTTGGTGTATTTTGTTAAATAATCACCGGTGCTTGGGGATTGGATGGAAAAACATTGTTGAGCCATTGCATTCACATGGTCGTTAAACCCAGCCGCTTGTGGTTGGGGGGTGGGCTCAGGTGGTTTTGACATGGCGAAGCTTGTACTGCATACCAGGCTTGCACAGAGCCCAAATGCACCAACAATGACTTTATTCATGGCGTTCTCTCTTGTGGTTACTTTTTTGTGATGAATGTCGCGAGACGATTCTTTTGATCGTTTTTCGCACTTCATTTAGTAAAGAGAATGAATGTAATTTCACCCATGTGAAATTTGGCCAGTGTGGTAGCAAATTAAGACAAGATTTTGATAAGTGGCGTACAAGGAGAGAATAAAAAGAATAACTGCGCCACCGTGATAAGCGATGGCGCAATTCGTTTAACGCTAAAATATTGGAAGCTGCCGAGTGGATTAACGCTTTTTAGCGGTCCATGCCCAGGTCATTTGTGCGTGAATCGGCTCGACGTTGGCTTCATCTGTAATCGTGACCGCAACGATCACTTCACCTTTTTCTTCGGTTTGAATTTTTTGAATTTGTTCGTCGGTTAAAGTGGCCACGGCGCGCATGTCACCGCTTGAACGTTTAACGTAATCGATGTCCATTTTCTTGATCAGCGGTAGTTTGCTGTCTGGCACATTCATTCCGAACACAAAGCCCGTGGCGGTTTCGGCTAATAGCGCCATGGCCGCTGCGTGAACGCCACCAATGTGATTTTGTACTTTCTTTTTGTTTTTGATGCTCACCACGCATTCGTTTTGGCTCAGCTTTTCAAAACGCACACCTGAATGGCCTGCGTATTTGATGACGCCACCAAAGGCTTTGCTCATGGCAAAAGTGCGCATGAATTCTGGCAAGCTTTGTAATTTGGCAGCGGTTTGGCTCAGGCGATTAGGTTTGCTCATGGTCAATGTTCTCTGTTTTGAATCGGGTTGGATAAATAAGCGCGCCATTCTACCTTTAGTTTTGGGAATCACAAAATGCGCCATCTATTGAACATACCCTTTAGCCCACTAGGCTAGGTTCATCAGAAAAATGCGCCATGGCAAGGATGCCCTGACCTTTGCGGTTATAACGTAGATAAAGCTGCTGCAAGGCGTGGGGCATGTTGTCGTGGTCAATGGGCTCATAACCCGCTTGTTGATAAAAGTGGTCAAGGTGTAAATAGGGGAAGCAATAAATGGTTTGCTTGATGTGGGTGCTGACAAAGTGGAGTAACTGCGAGCCAAGGGACTGGCCTTGTAAGGCTTGCTCCACATATAAACTTCTTAGCCAGTAATCGTCTTCTAAGGGCACGAGCCGAACGGCTGCGATGATGGTTTCATCTTGCTCGATAATAAACACTCGCTCGTCACCGCTGGCGCTGCCTTTGTGCTTTTGTTTTTTGTAGAACTGGTTAACGGGGCGAAAATGCTCACCATGCCATTCTTTGAAGTGCAGCTGTGTTGGGTCAAGGGTCATGACCGGCCTATGTCTGATGCAATAAGCCGCTCATTGTAGAAAAAAAAGCAGGGCCTGTGTATTAGAAATCCATTTCTATGTATTGCGGCTCTTCTCGTTTGACATCTTGAATACCGCGTAGGTCTTTGATCATTTGTTTGATTTCTTTGTTTTGATCAAACAAGAGTTTGTATTGGCCGCTGTAGTCTTCTTGCCATACTCGACTGCCTTGAATCATCCGCGATAAGCTGATCAAGCCGTTGCGGGTAACGGCCAATTGTTTGTCGATGGCATTGCTTTGGGTGTCGAGAATTTGCAGAGCTTTGCTTAACTCCCCTTGTGCGCTGTCTAGGTCCAGGGTTTCGACCTTGGTCACTAGGCGTTGGTGCTCAGCGGTTAGGGTTTTGATGTTTTCGATCATGATTTTTTGCTGCTCAGAGGTCTGAGATACCTGAGAAAGGGTCTCTTTAAATAGATCTTCAACGGCACTCAGGCGTGAGTTGGTGATCAGCAAGCCGGTAATTAAGGTGCTGATAATACCAAGTGATAAGCTGACTTTAAGCACCAAGGCAAATGTGGGGCTTTTGTAGAAGGGCTCACTAACGCCTGCCTCGGCGTCATCCTCGGCATTGGGGTCACGATCAATTAAACGTTCATTTTTTTCAGCCATGGATCTATCCCTGTCATGGTGACTGAGTTAAGTATAGTGCAAATGGGCGTTTATGCTGGGTTAGCTTAATAGCCCTGAGATATCGTCACTCAGATCGACGGCTTCGGCGATGTCCATGTCCGGGGAAAGGCCGACTCGGTCAAACGCCTTGATGGTGCTCCAATCTAGTTTTGCATAAGGGTGCTCGGTATTGGCATGGGTTTGCAGCACCGCAACCGTGACGATGTCGGCGTAATCCACTTGTTCTATTTCACGGTCAAATTTCAGATATTGCCCAGGTACATTGAGAATCCCCTTGGGGAAACGCCACGCTTTCACAATGTGGCTGCCAATAATGGGGTGCAATTTGTCGATCAGCTTATCTAGGGCAAAAGCATCGTTGAGTAGTGCGTTGTTATCTTCTGCGTAGGTGAGTACCGGCAAGGCGCCAATTTTATGGATGAGACCAGCCAGCATGGCTTCTTCTGGGTGCAGCTTAGTGTAATGGCTGGCTAATACATGGCAGATAGACGCAACCTGTGAGCTTTGCTGCCAGATGTTGCGCATGCGCCGGTCCACCACATCGCTGGTGGCTTGAAATAACTGCTCCATGGCCAAACCCATGGCAAGATTGGAGGTGAAATTAATGCCCAATCGGCCAATGGCCGTGACTAAGTCAGTGACTTCAGAGGGGGTGCGGACCAATGGGCTGTTTGCCACCTTGATGATGCGGGCAGAAAGGGCGGCATCTTGAATGATCAGCTCGGCAAGCTGCGGGATGCTGGTTTCGATGTCTTCGGCCACATCGCGTACTTTCAGGCACACTTCAGGCAAGCTCGGTAATACGAGGGTGTCTTGCTTGATCTGGTCGATCAGTTCATTGGCAACGGTTTCTAATAAGCTGGCCATGGGCAGTCCTTGTCTACGGATGGCAGGCCAGCTTAAGGGAAGGGCTTACTCTGGCTGCGCATCAATTACGTCATAGGGTAAGGATAGCAGCTCCTTGGCATTAGCCTGTTTGGGGCCCACATTAATTATGCCCTGGGCCAGCTTTTCTAGGGCTTTGTCTTCGAGTACCACCAGCGCTTGCTGCTGGCCGTCACAATTGACGGCATTAATGACGGTGCCTACCGAGTTGCCTTGTCCTGATACAAAGACCTCATCGCCGGCTTGAACGTCCACTTGGCCATCCAAGCCTAAACGGTACATGTGGCGCTTGAGTTTGCCTAAGTACTGCATGCGAGCGACGATTTCTTGGCCGGTATAGCAGCCCTTACTAAAGCTGACGCCACCTGCTTGTGCGAAATTCATCATTTGAGGGATAAAGGCTTCACTGGTGTTGGCACTCACGCGCCCAAGACCATGTCGGATGAGGTTCTCATTCCACTTGGTATTACTTGATAGTGTGCACTTACTCATGAGTGATTGAATCGCCGCTGGGTCTTGGCTTGGGTCAAACCAAAGTTGAAAGCCTGCGTCATGGGGAAGCTTCACCACGATGCAGTCCTGTGCGCTGATTTGTTCGTAGTCGTTGACCGGTGCTTGATCGAAGACACTGGTTAAAGCCGCGCCAGCGTCCACCCCTTGAATACCAAGAGTAAGGTACTGAGCAGGTTGCATTTGAGTCTTAAAGAACACCATGTATTTTTTTAGATGATTCAGGGTGATATCCGTCAAAGAGGCATCTAAAGACATCAAGTAATGGCCTTCTTCACGCTGAAGAAGGGAAAAGCTGGTGACCATGCGCCCTTTGGCATTACAGCAAGCGCCTGGGCGAAACTGGTTGGGCGTGATGTCATTGAGGTTGCAGGTGAACTGCCCTTGCATAAATTTTTGACTGTCCGGGCCAATCACCGACAGGAGCTGTTGATCTTCAATGGGATACAGGGCGCAATCAAAAACAGGACTTTGTGTAGCCAATGGTGCTAATTCGGACCAGGTGACAGCCATGGAGGACTCCTCGTTAATAACCTGAGTATTTTACTCGGGTTTAGCCTTGCGGGTAAATCCTTTCGAGTTGAAACCCATTATTCCACGCAAACCGGCGGTTTCTGGTGTTAGGCTTTCCCATATTTAAGAGGTCGATGTTATACTGCCGCCCGAATTATCCTACTAGCTAGTATGTAAGAGGTGCCTGTGTCAGAAGATCGCTCACAAATGACTGCCGAGCAATTGGCCACAGAGAAAAAACGCCTATGGTGGCACAGCCGTCGTGGCATGCTTGAGCTGGATCTTTTATTGCTGCCGTTCGTTGAAGAGGCGTACAGTGATTTAACCGAAGATCTTAAAGCCAAGTACCGTAAGCTGTTAGACTGCGAAGACCCTGATTTATTTAAATGGTTTATGCAATCAGAGCGTCCAGGAGATCAAGATCTAGCTGAGATCGTGGACTTTATCCTAAAACGTGTACAACCCAGTTAATCTGTCGGTAACGACCTCGCCTTTATTGACTAAGGGTCTGTACGCGGTTCACGCAGGGTTAATACTGACTTGTTTGGCGGTGTTATCTTCGAATTTTCATGGGGCAGTGTTGCTTGTCCTGTGCCCACTGTTAGTTGTTCAAAGTCTGCATATAAAAAAATTATGGCGTGGCGAGTTTGTGTTTTGCAAACCTCGCCAATGGCAATTTTTTAATGGCCAAGCACGTTTAAAGCAAGCACAAAACTGGCTGGCGGTTGATGTGGTGGCGCACCAAGTGTGGCCATCATGTGTGGTTATTAAGTACCGAGCAGCAGGCTTAACCGCCAAACAAGCACCATTACACTGGCAATGGGACATCTTCATGTACGATGCCTGTGATCAAGAATGTTTTCGACAGGTCATCGCGCTGATGCGCTGTGATTATCACGCTAAGGGGGTATAAATTGGACGCACAATTTTGGCTGAATAAATGGCAAAAAAATGAAACGGGATTTCATTTACCCAAGCCTCACCCTTGGCTGGTGGCTTGCTGGCCAGAACTCCACCACGGCACCGATGCGTGTCATGTGTTTGTGCCCTTGTGCGGCAAAAGCTTTGATCTTGATTTCTTTTATCAGCAAGGTCATCAAGTTACGGGGAATGAATTAAGCGAGGATGCGGTTAAGGCCGTGTTTGAACGCTTAGAGCTGACGCCCAATATTAGTAAATGGGAAGGCGGCAGCTGTTACCGTGCGGATCAATTGACCATTTATGTGGGGGATTTTTTTCAGCTGACAGATACCCATGTCAGTCAGGTTGATTGGATTTATGACCGCGCCGCGTTAATTGCATTGCCGCAGGACATGCGTGAGCAATATTGCCAAACACTTATGGCCCTTTGCCCAAGTGCCCAGCAGTGTTTGATTACACTGGATTACCAACAAACTTTAATGTCTGGTCCACCTTTCGCGTTAAGTGACGCGCTAGTGAAACAGTATTATGAAGCGACTTATGCGATTGATGAGCTAAAAAGCGCTAACATTATTGAATATGAACCACGCTTTGCACAAAACGGCCTGACTGAACTTGTTCAGCGCATATACCGTTTAACGCCAAAGTCACATGCCTAAAACAGTGAGAGCATTATGCTAAATATTGGCCGCTTTAATGAATTAACCGTCTTGCGCCAGCTCCCGCGTGGCTTGCAGTTAGATGGCGGCAGTCACGGTGAAATTTTATTGCCCAAGCAATACACCAGCGAAGATATGAAGATTGGCGATACCGTCAATGTCTTTATTTATCGTGACAGTGAGGACCGTCTCATTGCCACCACACAAACCCCACTGGCGATGGTCGGGGATTTTGCCTACCTAAATGTCGTGGATGAAAGCCCGGTTGGGGCGTTTTTAGATATGGGTTTGCAGCGCGATATTTTGGTGCCCTTCTCTGAGCAAAATAATCGCTTAGAAAAAGGTCGTAAAGTATTGGTGCGTATTTATTTGGATGACTCCGATCGTTTAACGGCATCCACAAAATTAGATACGTTTTTATACGACACGGATGAAACCAACGCTTATAAAACCGCCGATGAAGTGAACATTGTGGTGGGCGCGAAAACGGATCTTGGCATTAAGGTGATTGTGGATGGAACATACTGGGGTTTGATTTATCACTCCGATGTTTTCCAGCCACTTAATCGTGGTGACAAACTAAAAGCCTATGTGAAGCGCGTACGTGAAGACCAAAAAATTGAAATTATCATTCAAAAACCGGGTTTCGCTCGGGTAGAAGGTCTGGCAGGCGATGTGCTTGAGCAACTAAGACGCGATGGTGGGTTTATTCCACTGAGTGACAAAAGTGCGCCGGATGACATTAAAAAGAAGTTTCATTGCAGCAAAAACAGCTACAAACAAGCCATTGGCACGCTTTATAAGCAGCGCCTGATTCGTATTGAAAAAGATGGTATTTACTTAGAAGCGTAAATTACCATTTGAGTTTGAACAAAAAACGGGAGCCTAGGCTCCCGTTTTTTATGGCGATTGAAAGGCAGGACAGATTTAGGCTTTAATTGTGGAGGCTTGGTAATATTTGTGTTCATTGTTGAGAATGATATTGAACACGTCCCCATCGAGTTTGCCGTCGTTGATCATGGGTTGCATGATGTTCACCACTTCTGCGAAGGATAACTGCCCGCGATAAGGTCGCACTTGTGATAGCGCTTGAAAGATGTCGGCAATGGCAATAATCCTGGACTCAATATCAAGTTGGGCACCTTTTAATTGATAGGGGTAGCCTGAGCCGTCTATTTTTTCATGGTGATTCGCTGCCCATTGACCAATCTTTGAATCGGGAAAAAAGTGATCCAAGGTGATCATGGTGTCCACAGAGTGGCGCTTCATAATGGATAACTCCACGCCTTCAAGGGGCCCATCTTTGTAGAGAATGTCATCGGGAGTGCGCAGTTTGCCCACATCATGCAGCAGACCCGCCACGTAGACCATATCGCTATTGGTTTCATCCAGACCACAATCCAGAGCAAGCATCTTGGCGATGGTAGCCACTTTCTGTGAGTGGTGATAAGTGAAGGGGCTCTTAGCATCTACGATGTTTGCAAGAAACAAAGCAAGGTCCTTCACCTCGTGAATATCCAATGTGTGATTAAAAGGTTTATAGCTTTGAAATTCTAGGCCAATGGCCTCTATACGGTCGTAATCCATGGCAAACCAAAAGCCATCAATATTCACCAATTGGGCCATGGCATCAGCAAAGTTAGGCTCAAAGAGGGTGTCCTTTTTGCTTAAGATATTTTCTGCAATCAAGCCTTCATATAAGGTCACGGCTTCTGGATGGGTTTCGTGGGCGTAGCGTGCCCTTAAGAAATCCACGCGATCAGACAGATGGATCAAGGCGGCAATGTCCCGTGTTTCATCGTCGATTTCGAGATCTTTTAGTTCGCTCCAAGGGGTGTGATGATAGCGCACAATGTCAGCAAAACCGCTTAATAGCCGATTTGACTTGAGTGCCATATAGCCTCGATCACAGTGGGCCTGAACATCATCCGGTCTCATGGCCCCAAGTAGACGGATATGTTCCTTACTGGAGGTGACGCCGCTGTCGTGCAGCAAGCCAGCAAAATAGGTTTTTTCGAGTTTAAGGTCTGACCAATTCAACAGTTGGCCGCATTCGTAGGCGATATAAGCGACGCGGTGGGCATGATGCACATCATCAATACCGACAAAATCTAAGGCCCGCGCAATTGTCAAAAAGGCTTGGCGGGTATCAACGTGCACGTCGCTGGTGTATTGACGCTCTGAATTCATGGCAGATAGCTAAATTAACAAGACATGTTTAAGAGCATAGTTCAGCAAATAGCCTGCATCGAGCCGAGCATAAAAAAAGGAGCCGAAGCTCCTTTTTTATGCAATACGATTAAACCAAGTGACTTATAGGCATTGCAGCTCAAATGTGGTCTGGAATTTAAAGTTTGACTCGGTCAGGTGGCGCTCTGCAAAGAACAGATCAAATGAGTAGGTGTTACCGGGCTCAATGCCCAACTCATCGGCGATGTCATCTAGGTAAACCACTTTCTCTTCCACGCCGTGTACACCGCCAAGGTCAATGGCCAGTTTGCCGTTAATGAAAATCCAAAGATCGTCATCCCCTTTAAAGCTGAAGGTACCGCCTTCTACATAGAAGAACTTAAGGTGGGTTTCCAATGTGAAGTGATAGTTATGGCTGTTACCCTGGTTACCAAATCCTTCATGGTCAATTGGGAAGAAAGAAGAGTCACTGTATTCCCAAAACCCCGGGCTCACTTCGCGCATTTCTAATTGCTTGTTTAGGGCGGTGTTGACACCTGGGACGTTGCGATACCATTGATTGAATGCATCACGACCATTGGTTGTCAGGCTGTATTCACCTTCTTTGGCGTAAACAGGGCGGCCATCAAAGCCAAGGTCTTTCTGAACAATACCGCGCTCTGTGCCTACAGTGCCTTCAAAGTCCGGGTGCTCTTCAGTGAAATCACGGATGGTCACTGGGATTTGGCGAACGCCGTTGTAAGGGTCCACGCATTGACAAATGCGGTCGTAATCCGAAGGCGCGCTGGCGCTGGCCATTTGACTCAATAGAAGTAAGCCAGATACGAATACTGAAAAACACGATCTGTTCATGCTGGCCCCTTAAATAATCGACAACGTAATGATTGAAACAATGGAGCTAGTTTAGCCATTGAGGCCCTTAAAAACTGGGATCTAAGTCCAGTTTCTAGGGCTTTCTTATACTTTTGTGTGAGTTTTGTAAGGAATTGTGACGCCGCTCATGGTTTGTGACCGGTCAGCATCCTAGAAAAACGCCGTTAAGCCTAGAGAGAACTCTAAATTGTTCACACGTTTCTTGATTGGCAGGACATTGTATTCGAATGTGTGGTTACGAAAATCCATATTCCAAGTGAGCCAGTCACTTAAAATAATGCGGTAACCGGAGCCATAAGTGATGGTGAAATGGTTGTCCCCACCAAAGTCCGTGTTACCAATGCCGCCCACTAAGTAAAATGCGCTGTTGAGGGTCAGGTTTTGCGTGATAAACGCTTCACCCGGGAATAAGTTATACCCGACTAACAGGTTGTAGTATTGATAGTCTCGATCTGCGATCAAATTACCCGCACTGGTCACTTCAGCCGCTGACTGGCCAGCCTCTGCCTCGCCGTAGTTAGCTTGCAAGAAAAAGTCTTCGGTGGCGTGAAATGATGCTTTCACACCTAATACCGAGGCCGAGTCAAAATCCTCAATACCAATGATGCCCATGTACGCACCCAGTTCAAAAAACTCCGTATCAATTTGCGCTTCATATTGCTCACGCTCTTGTTCATTGGGTTCAACCACAACGATAGGGTTGATTTGCACGTTACCCGTGTCTTCGTTGTTGTTTGCGTCATTGGCATAAAGCAACGGGCTTACGCCAAGAGAAAGCAGGGTGATGATTCGAAGCATGGTCATATTAATACCTAAATTCTATTTAAAAAAAGCTGCTGAAACCTAAGCGCCATGCGCTATTGGTCAGTGAGTCGTTGTCGCCTGTTAGGTGCACTTTACGAAACTCACCACGCACCACAAAGCTGTAGCCTATGTAGTAATTAATGCCGACGCCGGTGTACTCGTAGGTGCTGTTAAAGCGGTTGCTGGTGCCTACTTGTAGTTTTTGTTTTTGTTTCCACTCTTGCCTACCATAACCTTTTGAAATAAAGGGAGTGAATGACCAGCTCTTAATGGGCTCGATCAGTAAGCTGGCGCCATAAGTCGTGCCATCAATACGCTTACCAAAAATCTGCCCGTATTCCACTTCAAGACCGGCAAAGCTAAGCAGTCGATAACCGGCCATGACGGTTGCCGTATCCGCGCTGTCTTGTTGTCCAAGGCTAAAGCCCACCCGACCTTGTTGGGATAAGAAGTCACCATGTTGAATATTTGGTAGCGCCGCAGGTAAACCGGTTGGTGCAAGGGTGCGCGCCAATCCTTCTTGTTTTACCCAGCCTTGACGGTTTCGACGGTCACTCACATAAAACCAGTTGGTGCGTCGGCTGTGTACATACACCACTTCCCCTTGTTCCATAACATGAAAAATGGGGTAGCCACGGCCAGGGCCAGTATGCAGCTCTAAATAGGTATCAATAACCGATAACTGAACGGCGTTTTTATTGTCTAAAATATCGCCGCTGATTGAGCGGGGAGAAGGTGGTGCATCGGCATGGGCGAGGCCACTTAAAACCAAACTAATGAGGTAAATCCAACAACGAAACATAAGCAACCTAGGTTCGAGCATCTTACAGCGAGAAAAGAATGGCGCCCATTGTACGCATAATCACGGTAACATCGTGCATAGTGATCACTTACAGAGAAAGTGCTATTGGCATGGGACAAAAAGTCCTTGAAACAGAGCGTCGCCTATCTGAAGTACTAAAGAAGCAATTTACTATTTTAAATTCTCAGCCAGAGCACCCATCCTATGATCAAGCATCTCGTTTGATTGCCATGGGTGCCACCGAAAATGATCTAGTCAGCAGTTGTGGCTTTAGTCATTCAGAAGCGGAGCTATTGTTGTCACTTAATAGAAAACGCCAAGGTAACTTTGAAACCGCGGTGCATTGATCTGCTCGCAAGGCTTATCTGATTAAGCCTGAGTTGAATACCGCGGCTGTCTTACACATCAAATTGGATGTATTCCCAAGCTTAAAAACATCCCCGATGAGCGAAGCGCTTTAATCGGGGATACGCTGCTCTTTCCAGAATACTTTAAGTGCTTCTGTTTCTGCTTTCGATTCTTGGCGTTATTCTCAGGCTGGCTCTATTTTGCTGGCATCTTTCCTTGTAGTTTTTATAACCTGAAATAGTCAAATATTTGCTTGGGCTTTTTAGCTATAACCCCTCGGATACCTTACAGCTATAAGTTACAAGCTAGGCCCATTACAAGACCTATACTCAAATTAACACTGTTAAAAGGAGATAGGCCATGAGATTGAAAACCTCCTTAATGAGCCTCGTATTACTGCTTGCTGTTTTTTCCACTCAGGCTGAACAAATTGAATCCATCAAAGGGGCCAATACCATTGATGCGTTTCAGGCTCTGAATCTATTTGAGAAGGGCGCTACTTTCATTGATGTTCGAGATCAATTTGAATATCAGCTGGGTCATATTCGCAGTGCTGTGCATCTAGACTTAAAGCGTGACTTCAATGACTTATATCTGATTGAGACCCTAGATAAAGATATTCCCATTGTTATCTACTGTAACAGTGCCCATTGCTACCGCAGTGCGGTGGCCACTTTTCTAGCGGTGGCGTGGGGTTATGAGAATGTTCACTATTTCAAAGATGGCTATTTTACCTGGTTAGCCTTGGATTTACCGGTGGTCATGGATCAAAGCCAAGACCATATCGCCAAAGGGGACGAAGCCGACAGCCAATGGCGTGCTCAAATGAAGGATGCGCTGGCTGAAGTTCAGCTGGCAAAAAACCAAGGGTTTGAACAGGCCACCGGGCCTACTATTCGATCACTTGCCCAGTAGTTCCTAAGGAGCGGGGTGTTTGGAAGTGTGATCAATACTGGCGTCCGGTGTAACGTCTAACAGCTTGTTTTAATTCGTAAAAAAAATCGAAATAGGGGTGACAAAGGGAAATCAATCCGTATAATGCACGCCATCTCAAAGCACCGAGATGACGTGGGGCCTTAGCTCAGCTGGGAGAGCGCAACACTGGCAGTGTTGAGGTCAGCGGTTCGATCCCGCTAGGCTCCACCAATTTTTTCAAGTTCGGCCTATAACTTGGAAATCTTAAGTGTCCCGTTCGTCTAGAGGCCTAGGACACCGCCCTTTCACGGCGGTAACAGGGGTTCGACTCCCCTACGGGATACCATTTCTTCTTCTTATACACTCCCCATATTTTGATTTAAGCTTTATTACTTGTTTTCTCTCGCGAAGGTTCATCTGTCCGAGAATTCCGAGTTATTTTGCATGGCAGTAAGCCAATCCAGGCCAACGCGTCATTAGTTATTCACCCGCAGGTGCGGGTTCCTACATTTACCAGTAGCGAACACCTCTAGGCGTTGCGCCCCGCGCACGATACCAGCGGCCTAATTCGTTCAAGGTGAGCTGGAAGTGAATACTTGAGTTGGTTGGAAATCAACCAGCCCTCCAAACTCAAGCCAGCCCGCTGCTAGTTATTCACCCGCAGGTGCGGGTTCCTACATTTATAGCCAGTAGCGAACACCTGTAGGCGTTGCGCCCCGTGCACGATACTAGCGAGCTAATCCCTTCAAGTTGATTTCAAGTGAATACTGCTGCTGGTTACAACCACTCTGGCAGTGAAGATTAATTTAAATAATCATTTTAGTTGGTACAAATTAGCCAATTAAGAGGCAGTTATGTTTGTGTGTGGCTCTTCGTAACACAGGTTGTTTCGTAATTACCCAGATCAAAACCCACATTTAAAATAGGTGCATATGTACCACCTAAAAGTGAACTGACTTTCACTTTTAAATCTCAAAATTAACTATAAAATGTTTTTTTTATAACCAAAATAGCCATCAAATCAGTACGGATGTTCCTTTAATGTTTTGGTTGTCTATCAATTGGTCAGCTGTGTGAGTATGAATGTCATCCTTTGGGGTGAATTTGTAATCGTTTGTAAATTCAGGTGAACTTTGCGGTGTGCAGACGAATCTGGGCGGGTTAGGATGCTTGCCACTTACAAATAATAACAAAAAGAAACGAGTTGTCCTTTTTATGAAATTTTTATCTGCGATTGTATTTATAACTTTCTTCGCTTTTTCGGCTCAGTTATTGGCAGACGCTAAAGTGTCAAAAGAAGATTTCAAACAGCAGATTAATCAAGTGCAACAAGAATTAGACGAACTGGTTGAGCAAGGTGGCAAATATGTTTATATGTAGTGGTCAACTAAATCTGGTCACAAGTTAAGAGGCAAGTTTATATCTTGCCTCAGCTTCAGCGGGTGTTAACCCGCCATTAAAAGTATGTGGTCTGTAACGACTGTAATAACCGGTTATG
>Ga0115005_10002352_pt1 | contig 15108 bp, 11 predicted proteins | sample ArcOceMetagenome_FD_87163 | JGI IMG/M metagenome (GOLD analysis project Ga0115005, IMG submission 87163) | Marine eukaryotic phytoplankton communities from Arctic Ocean - Arctic Ocean - Greenland ARC118M Metagenome | ecosystem: Environmental > Aquatic > Marine > Oceanic | place: Arctic Ocean... | reverse complement strand
TGCCGCTGCCGCTGCCGCTGCCGCTGCCGCTGCCGCCGCCGCCGCCGCCGCCGCCGCCACCGCCGCCGCCGCCGCCGCTGCTGCTGCTGCTGCTGCTGCTGCTGCGGTCCACACCATTAGTCAAACCTGGTTTGCACACGACGTCCTCACCACCAGGCGACGCAAACAGCTATGGACAACCACTTGGCGCGTTCCTTGGCACCAGCGGCCTACCGTCACCAGCCGGGCTGACCGCCAAGACCTAGGGCGCCCAAGCTTGCAACGTGTTTTCAGCTTTAGGCCCAGGGTCGGCCCTCGGCCCCACTTGTCTTCTCGACGCGGGCGATTTGTTCCAAGCTGCTCCTTCTTTGGATGAGCAGGGCCGGATGGCTGGGTCGTGTGGGTTGCCGGGCTGATCGAAATTTAAATGCAAAGATTTGTGTAAACTCCTTTTGACAATTTTCCAACAGTGCGATAAACTTGAAAATCGGAGGTATCTCAAAAACGCTTGGTCCGCAGAGCGTCGCAGCATTTACAATCCTCGTGGGGCTCATGCGCAACCGCAATCACGTGCGACTCGCCCAACATTGTGGATTACAGCCGAGGTGCAACAGAGTCGGGCAATACAATGTGGAGCGTCCATCGATCGGGGAAGTCTGCGTGAAAATGTATGTGCCGTGAATCCGCGCTGGCAGCGCGAAAAATGCTACCTGATAGCGAAGGGAAAAATTGCGCACGATGAGCGTCCAGGCTGGTTCACAAGCATGGGAAGCCTGATTGGATTCAGAACTCCATGTGTCCATGTTGTGCGTGATCGTGTGACCTTCACCCACCCGTCCAGACGGACTGCCGCGATAGAATTTCACGCTGTGTGATTTCACCTGAGGTTGGCAATGGAGATGTGCACGATCTGTGCTGCGCAGCGTTGCGGTGGATTGGTTCAGGCAGATGGGCACATGGTGTAATGGTATCACACCCGCCCAGCATGCGAGAGGCCTGAGGTTCAATACCCATTGTCTGCGATTTTGGATGGGATTGCTCGCCCACGTGGTTGGCCACATGGACTGGCACAGGACGATTCGCTTTGCCTGGGCCTTGTGCGGCATCGTGGCGTGCGGTAGCTCATCCTGTGCGGAATGGCTACACGAATCGCGGACGGAGCGACGTGCACAATGAGTGTGAAAGATTGTCGCCCAGAGGGGCCGAACCAATCAGCAGAGCGTCACTCTATCAGCTCTTTAGCAAGGTTTGTAAATGCTGCCGTAGCTCAATGGTTGGAGCGATGGTCCTGTGAGCAATGGGTCGCAGGTTTGAGCCCCGCAGGGAGTAAAGTGACTGCTTGCTCGTATTACATGGCCCCCTCGTTGTGAGGTTGTGGCGACGAGTGCAAGATCCTGCCCTGCAGACTCATGGCTGCTTCCGATGGGCGTAGCCAGTGTAGCTGCTCTGTTTCTTATGCCTGTATGCATGACGCTCAATCGCTACCCTTTAATTTGAGCCTCACATCTCAGCCTGCGCATCCGCCAGTGACGCATTGGCCGGGCGGTTGGGACAGCGGCCTGCTGAGCCGACTGGGTCTTGCCCCGCGGGCTCGAATCCTACAGCTGTCGCTTCTTTTCTGTTCTGGCTTGATGGCCGGGTGCCCCTGAATGCTGTCAGCCAGACAGGTGACTATCACCATGTATTGTCCCGACAAAAAAAAAGACGCAACTAAAAAGACGCAAAACCACAAAAACGCAAAAGTTCAGTTAGGAAGCAAAAATCGAAGACGCAACAGCTACAAAAGACAAGTTACGAAAGACGCATAGAAAGACGCAACTGCTAACTTTGGGTAAGTGAAATCAAAATACGCAAAATACATACACCCAGCGTTAGCCCTCATCCGATGTATCTTTAGCTTTCTCGCGCCGCCTCAGCACCGCATTGCATTTTACCGCATTGCGTCCGCAAAGGAATGGACAGAATTGTGACAGTAATGTGGTCAAAATAAAATTGCAAGAAATAAAACGTAAAAGTTAGCTACGAGGCCAAAAGACGCAAACACAAGTACAAGATCAAGTTAAGCAAAAAACGAACACGCAAAAGTTAGAGGAAGCAACAGTTACGATTCGTCTTCTCCCAAACCCGGGACAATATTAGATTTGTTGTGGAATTCAAAAATGATAGTCACGCTGGCTATGGTCTCTGTAGTGTTCCAATACAACCACCCCCTACGGGATTCGACCCCGCAACCTTCGGATTAGAAATCCGACGCCGTGTCCATCAGACCGGGGGGGTCTGGTCATTGGGAAGTCAGTGTCCCTGCGAATAAACATCGGTAGGCAGCATGTGCGGCACGCTGCGTGACTGACCCAGCCAATTGTGATAACAGCTGGAAAGCAATTGCATATTGTACTCCTGTGGCTGCCCCTGGCCGTGGCACGCGACAGGGACGGCTAAATGACACTTGTGAGACTTGAACCCACGCAGCGCGCGAGTGTAGTTTGGGTCCCGCAGCACCCGGGCAAAGAGTCCTTGCCTGCACAGCGAACGGACCAGGTAACCTTTATCAGGTATGCCATCTTGCCTGCCGATATTTCGTTGGCTTTTTGAAGGAAGGTTGCCATGTGCTCATGCGGCGTTGATGATGGAAGGTTCCTTCACTATGCATGTGGCAAGGCCGGCGCGCTACCGAAAACATGAGCTTGGAACGCTCGGGCGAGTATAATTGCTGGTGGCTGGTACCTTTTTGTCATCGACTGTGGTTCCGAAAATTTTGCCGACCACAGCCCTCGTGGTCATCGCCCGTGGTTCCGAAAATATTGCCGACCACAACCCTCGTGGCATAATGGATAAGGCGCTTTCCTCCTAAGCAGGAGATTGTGGGTTCGAGTCCCACCTCGAGTATGTCAGCCACCGGTTCACTTCGTGCGTTCCTCTTAAGATGCCGGGGTGTCTGTGCCAGACCACACGACAGCAGACGTGGCTGTGAAAAGGCAGGTGCAAGTGCCGCAGCCGAGTCGCAAGTCACCTGGGGGAGCGCGCTCACGTGTGCTTGCACGCGGAAGCGAATTTCCAGATTGCGATGCTAGCATGCTGCCTTGGGGGCTTCTCCACATAGCTGTTTGCCAGCGCAATTCGCGGCACTGCTGCAATACCTGCCCACTGGCTCGCCCCAAAGCGAAGAGATGGGAACAAGTCCGCGCCAGGAGTCGAACCTGGGCGATCGCAGCCACAAGGTGACGTCCTAATAGTAGGCACCTGGCGCACACGATGTGGACCTTGCCACGCCAAGCTCGTGCCCCCACCCATTACATCTGAGCGCAAGAACTGCCCATGCCGTCTGCCAGGGACTCGGGATCGAACCGGGCATCCAAGAATGCCGAGACTCGGGATCGAACCGGGGACCGTTAGATTTTCCTTCGGACGCTCTCCCAAATGAGCTGTCGCAGCAAGTGGAAGGTGTGGGTCCCACCCAAGGCACCCAGGTGCAAACCTTGTTGAGATTGTATGGACATCACTTGCATTGGTGCCAGCTGCTGCAGAGATGCGAAGTTCCCCACAGGCTTCGACCGAGTTTTGGCGCCCTGTGTGTGCCTTGTTGCCTTCGCCCTCCAAGCCCATACTCGCTGGACAAATGCCGATTCCCTTGTCTCACGAGCTTCTCTGCGGGAGTTGCCCCTCGGGCTCATGGCGCAAGCGTGTTTCTCTTTTCGCGCGTGAGCTGCACAAACGTTTTTAATGAGCTTGACCAGCCGACTGAAACTGCCGCTGGGAGTCTGTGGGCAGCTTCTTGAGTCGGCGGAAATGTAGCTTGCCTGCTGGAGGGTGTGGTTGCGCCTGCGCCCACACATTGACAATTTGGCCGTGTGGTCTAAGGCGCTGGCTCCAGGCGCCAGTCCGTAAGAGCGTGGGTTCGAACCCCACAGCTGTCGTTTACTTGGTTGGCTTTAATTGCTGCCCGGGGCATTTGCTGGGGCCATTGCATTTGCAGGAAACGGACCATCAGCATATGGGCAACACGTCCCAGCTTTTCAGCTTCCGTCGAGAATGGGGCCATGCGACACGCAGCTGGCTCCGTCTAGATCTCATGAGCCTGAGCTCGTCAATTTGGCATTCTCTGGCTGCAGCTGTCGTACCAGCTGAATCAAGCCAAGGATTCGTGGACGAAGCGTGCGGCCCGTCCTGCCCAGGCCATGGGGACATGAATGTCCACACCAGGGGTCGAGCCTGGGTTGTCGGGCCCACGACAACGCCACGAGGTCTTCAGAGCCACCCTATAGCTCAGACACCCCAAAATAGTTATTCTAATCCACGGAATAAACGACGCACCCCATAATTATCGACATACCAGCAATCCCCTACCCTATATAATTTGTCGACGTACCTTAAAAATCAATTGAAAATCAATGAACAATCGATGGAAATACAAAAGCAAACATTGATTTGTGAAGTTTGGGCAGCCAACTGTGTCCCGGATCCACGTCTAAGGTAAGATCACTTTCGACGCGGTTGCCAAATAATTAACGACTCGCTACCATATATCAACAAATGCGTAATACAACACATGCTTTTCATCGACTTTCCCAAATTCACTTGTGATGTAGTCTTGGCCCTGCCTGCTCCAAATACTGCGCATTTCTGTGCCCAGGGCTAATAATAAAGGCCCCAATTGTCAAATTGCTTCGAAATTGGTTCCATGATGGGAATATGGAAGCCTCCCTAAACATACAAAAACCATTGAAAGTATTTTGGAAAACAAGCTTTTCAGCCATCATTCATGCCCCCCACCCAGAACAACCCCATAATTTTGGACGTGCCAGGGGTGTGTCGATAATTATGCCCCCCGCGATTATTCCGTGGATTAGAATACTATAGTTAAGTCACGTAGTTAAGTCGACATAGTCGAAGCTAACTATAATTAAGTCGACTTACCTATAGTCAGCTTTAATTATAGGCAGGATAGTTAAGTCCATTAGGCAGGATAGTTAAAGTTAAATATGTTAATTATGTCCATCTCACTTGAAATCTACATGAATTTTCAAGCTGATTTCAATTTGAAATCTACTTGAAATTTCAAGCTGCAGCTTGAAACTTCAAGTTGTAATCTACTTGGAAATTCAAGTTGCAACTTGAAACCACAAGTTGGTAAACTTGTAATTACAAGTTGTCAAACTTGTAATTACAAGTTGAGACCTTGTAATTACAAGTAGCCACATTTGTAATTTTAAGCAATCAACTTGAAATTACAAGTTGCGAAATAACGTGCACCCTTGGCAAGCGTTGAGTTTTTAACGTGTGTCATTAATTTGCAATTTCAAATTACAGATTGGCAACTTGAAATTACAAGTTCGACAACTTGTAATTACAAGTGCGCAACTTGCAATTACAAGTCTTACAGCTTGTAATTACAAGTTCGCAGTTTGTATTTACAAATTTGACAACTTTTAATTACAAGTTTACCAACTTATAATTTTAAGCTACAGCTTGAAATTTCAAATAAATTCCAACTTGTATTTTTAAGCTGCAGCTTGGAATTGCATGTAGATTTGAAATTTAAATTAGCTTGAAATTTCAAGGTGATGTCAACTTGGAAAACTTAACTATGTTGCCTATAATTGAATCGACTTAACTATAATTACCTTTGTTTACGTAGACTCAAGTATAGTTAAAGATGATTACAATAGTAACTATTTCGGGGTGTCTGAGCTATAGGGCAGATGATGTGGACTGCTGCCTGCAACCAATATACGAGGTCGCTGGCATCAATTTTTTTTCTAAAGGTTTCGGGCGCCCCCCGGTGAGCAGTGAGATTGCAGAGCTGTTTCCTGTGCCTGCCGAAGCACGATGGCGCAGACCCGCTCGGCCCCGGTGTTTGCAGAAAGGATTGCAGTATCCTGGGCGCGAGATCCTTGCTACACCCGCCCATCTGGTGACATCGCCAGATGGGTACATAGCTCAATGGTTCAGGCGACCGACTTCAGATCAGCAGGTCCCTGGTTCAAATCCGGGCCTGCCCTTCGTTAATGCGGGGCTGCCTGTGTAGTGGTGGAGTTTTGTTGTTATCGTTTTGTCTGGGCGGCTGGCGCCATTAATGGAAGACGCAGATCCATCGAAATGCATTGACATCCTAAGGCCTAGGGGTTACCCCTTGCAAGATGGATGCGAACTTATGCAAATCCAATGACATCCCAAGGGGCACCCCGTACAAAATGATCGCCAATCCATGACACCCCAAAGAGATCCTAAGGGGTACCCTTTCAAAAAGAACGCATATCCATCGGCATCCGCTGAAATCCTGTTGGTCCTAATGGGGCACACCCTTTTTACAAATGACACAAATCATGCAATTTGGTGCGATCCTAATGTGGGCTCCAGATTTTGTTGATGCAAGCCCCGTTGAATCTGAATGGGGTGGCCCTTACCAAATACACGCGAACCCTAACAACAAATTCAATGAACTCCTGGGGGTACCCCCTCGCAAAATAAACGCGAATCGTTAGATCTCCAGTGAAATCCAAAGCGGCACCTGTCGCAAAACAGATTCAAGTCATTTGAAATCCAACGAAATTTCAAGGGGTACCCACTTGCAACATAAACCCCATTCACAAAAATGCGCTGACATCCGAAGGGGGTACACCTTGTAAAATGGATCCAGGTCCGACGGAACCAAGAAAAGTCCGAAGGGGTACGTACCATTGGCAAATGCACGAAAACCTTTGGAACTCCAATCGAATTTTAAGGGGGTACCGAATCTAGGGCAATCCGGTGAAATCTGTAGTGGTACGCACCGCAAGGAAAGCGGACGCGAATCTAGCGAAATCCAATGACTCCGTAAAGGGCACAAGCGGAATTATTTGGGAAGACATTTGGGATCGTGTTGAACAAAGTTTTTCGTATCGTATCGTCACCGGAATCAGATTTGCTCGTATGTGCTGTATCGCTCCATGGCTTGATTGCGTTGGTCCTAGAGCTCCATCTTGTATGCACATGCATTCTGATGCTATCCACCGATTGGGTAATTAGTTCCAATCATCAAACCCAGCTCGTAAAAATGCATGGTCTGTTCCTGCAATTTTGTATACCCTTCGTGTTACATTGAAGGGTTATTATTTTCTGGAGGAGCGAAAACTCGAAAAACTATACGTGCCTATGGGTTCCTAGTGGAACCAATAAGAAGCCCGGCTAAACTAATCATCGGCACGCGAAACCTACAAAAATGGAAGCAAAACCAATGGTGTCATCGCGAACGGCTGGGCAACCATGATCAACTTAATGGCCTTCGAACAGCTTGATGAAAACGTGCAAGAATACAAATAAAAGTAATCCTGGCTAGCAACCACAAATCGACACCTTGAAAATATCAGTGCTACGAAGAAGTTTAATATTCGGGATCTCTTTGGGGCAGGCTGAGCCCTTGAAGAATATTGGGTCTGCCTTGGCAAGCCGAGCCCCAAAGATTTCCAAAACATATGATATGTATTATTCCCATGATGTGTATTTTGGTGGTTTTTATTTGCTTCTGTTAGCCGGGAATACGTCCATTTCATAGGGGGAGCCCCACAGGAGCCCATTGGATTTGTATAGGTTTGCATCCACTTTGCGAGGGGCACCCCGAGTGGGCAAGCCAGGTTCATTCATAGATGGTCGAAAATACACCAGGCCAGGATCGAATTGGCGACCTTCAGCGTGTCAGGCTGACGTCATAGCCACTAGACCACTGGTGCCGTGGCTGCTAAGATGCCAGGAGCAGGGCAACGGAATAAATGGGCTGACGCCATGGCATCTTGCACGGGAGGGGAGGGGCGTGGATGTATCGATGCATGCATGCATGCATGCATGCATGCATGCATGCACGGATCTGTGCGATGCCCTGCCGCCTTCGCGCCCCACGCCCAAGCACATTCCACGGAAGTCGGTACCACAGTGTCACGAGCCTTTCTGTGGGGGTTGCTCATCGGGCCCATGGCGCAACGGTAAGGCATCTGACTGCAGATCACAAAATTGGGTTTTCGAGCCTCCCTGCCCCCATGCTGCCCCCACATGCCCTCCACCCAACAACGGCAAGCACCAGAAAAACACGAGGCTGCTTCCCGGCCATAGCAACAAAGCCCCACCAGCAAAACACGCGCCAGCCGCACCAGCTGGAGCACCAACCATTTCAAATGCAGGGAGGGGCCACGTTCGACGCTAAGCCCATCCGTCGCTTCGCCGCTGCAGCGGCAGGGCCTCGCCACCATGGCGCCTATAGCTCAGTGGTGGAGCGTCAGTCCTGTAAACTGATGTTCCCGGGTTCAATCCCCAGTCAGGGCTTCTTTCTATTCTCTCGTGTCCTACTTGCGGGACGAGCTCTGTACCGAGGGCAATGGCGAGCGCTTCCTGCCTGGAGGGCCTGAGGCGGCAGCCGCAAATTGAATCTGCCACCTGCCCATCAACGTCGACCCACCGGGGGATGACCAAGTGCCTCGTCCATTCCGTGTGGGCGCGAAACCCTTACACCACGTGCCCATACGGGGTGGAGGAGGAGGCCGAAACCAGGGAATCTTGAGACGACGACTTTTCAACGCAGCCGGGCGCAAATCAGCAGAAAACGACAACGCGGGGATGCGAAGCCCTGCGGGCACAGCCCAATGGATTCCCAGTCCATCACCTTAGCCATTCGATCACGCTGTCCTTGGAAAGTAATTGCGCCACGTATCCTCGACACGATGGGGACAGAACTGGACAGATAGCCACATTCGCAAAGGCACGGCAAAGACCACAGCTTGAGGGACAGATGGTGCACACTAGGGTATCAGATGTAGGGCGAAATGTGTATGTATTTTCATCAGACACAGATGCACAACAGCAAAACTCGTAAGTATCCCCATGACGTGTCAAGGCCGGTTACCAATAAACTTGTGGTGGCTTAGATTTCCGTTAGCTTCGCGCCCACGTGTCACACTTGTAAGGAAGATCCGGGGATCCCTGGATACACGGACCTCTGATCTCTGCAGCACCCTAGAATGCTCTATCGTCTTGGCTGGGGCCTGTCAGTTAGCTCTTGGGGCATCGGCTGCTGCACGACAGCTCCGCCGAAGCACGGCGCGGCATACATCCCTCGCCATTTCAGCTCTTGCGAGACCTGGCAGGGCATCCGCGAAGTTGCTGACGTGAGCATGCTGCACTCAGTGTCATCCGCCAGCTCGTCGCAGCAGGTTGTAATACATGGTGAGGTTTTGATGAAGGGGGGCGCCCAGGTGACCATGCATGTGCCATGGGTGTGCGTTCGGAGCACTGAGTGTCACCCGTTATCCACTGCAGTCGGCTGCTTGGTCTAGTGGTATGATTCTCGCTTGGGGTGCGAGAGGTCCCGGGTTCATTTCCCGGAGCAGCCCTTTCTGATTCTAGTTGGAGGTGAGGGGTTTTTGCCGGGAACATGACGCCCTGGCTCCTTGCTGCCCGCCTCGCCAACCGTTACACCACGACGCCAGCTGACTCCTCCCTGTGGTCGCCACCTCTGGCAAGGGAGCCCAGGAAGTGGGGGGCAGCGTGCAGGAATTCGGCTTGAACTACGGAAATAATGTCGCCCCCCCCGCCAATAATGGCGCCCCCCCGGAAACTCTGGCGCATTCCTGAGGAAAAACAGCCACGGGCTCAGAGCCTGCACAAGAATAGGTCATCCTACGGAAATGCTGGTGCAGTGCTTTCCTGCCCCTCGGAAATGACGTCCCCCCCCCCGGAAATTATGGCGCAATTATGCCCCCCACGATAATTATGGTGCCCCCCACATTAATTATGGTGCCCCCGATGGAAATAATGGCGCCCCCCACGGAAATAATGGCGCATGCATGCCCTCACGGAAATAATGCCCCCCACGGGAATTACACACCCCACAAAAATTATGGCGCATTATGGCCCCCACGGAATGCATAGCGCAGTTTCGCCCCCCATGGCGATCCCGGCCGCCAGGCCACTGAAGGACCAAAATAAAAAATGCATGCAAATGCATATATATATATATCAATTGCAGCGAAATGCATGTAAATTAAAAAGGAACTGAATTGAAATGCATGCAAATTCTTAAGGAACTGCAATGTCATGCATGCCAATGCATGTAGGAACTGTCATGAAATGCACGCAAATGCTTCATGAACTACAATGACACACACAGAAAGACCTGTAGGAACTGCAATGAAATGCATGCAGATACATGCAGGAACAGCACTGAAATGCATGTAAATGTGTGCAGGAACTGCGTGCACTCCAGTCTGATGCGTGTAGGAACTGCAATCGAATGCATGAAACTGCACAGAAATGTATGCAAATGCATATAGAAACGTTGTGACGTGCATGAAATACATGTAGGAACTGCGATGAAATATGTGCAGGTGCATGTAGGAACTGCGATGAAATGAATGCTGATGCATGTAGGAGCTGTGATGACAGGCATGCAAATGTATGTAGAAACTGTAATGGCATGCATGCAAATGCATGCAGGAGCTGCAATCAAATGCATGCAGGTGCATGTAGACGCTGCAAGGAAATGCATGCACATACATGCAGGAACTGGAATGCCATGTATGCAAATACATGTATGACTTGCAATGGCAGGCATGCAGATGCATGTCGAACCTGCAGTGAAATGCATGCAAAGGTATGTAGGAACTGCAATGACATGCATGCAAATGCATTTAGGAACTGTAGCGAAATGCATGCACATGCATGTAGGGACCGCAATGAAATGCATGTAAATGCATGCATGAAGCAATGCTTCATGCATGTAGGACCTGCACTGGAATGCATGCAGATTCATCTGGGACCTGCAATGCAATGGATGTAAATGCATGTAGGAACTGTAATGACATACATGAACATGCATCTGAGAACTGCAATGCAACGCACGCAAATGCATGTAGGAACTGCAATTAAATGCATGCAAATGCATTCAGGACCTGCAATGACATGTATGAGCATGCATGTAGGAACTGCAATGAAATCAACGCGATGCATGTACAAACTCCAATACAAATGCATGTAGGAACGGAGCGAGATGCAGCTTATACATTCATTTGCACGCATTTCACTGCAGTTCCTGTATGCATTCTGATGTATTTCACAATATGTTCTATTTGCATGCGCATGTATCTCACTGCAGTTCCTATATGCATGTGTATGCATTCCATTGCGATTCCTACAAGCATTGACACGCATGTCACTGCAGTTCCTATAAGCCCTTGCTGCATTTCACTGCAGTGACTACATGCATTTGCATGCATTTCATTGCAATTGCCACATGCAGCTGCATGCCTTTTACCATAGTTCTTACATGCATTTGCACGCATGTCACCGCACCACATTTCACAGAAATAACACCCCCCCATGAGAAATATTTCCCCCACAAAAATTACGCCCACCACGGAAGTTACGCCCCCCACAGAAATATGCCCCCACAAAAATTATGGCGACCCCCACGGAAATTATGCCCCCCAAGGAGATCATGGCGCTGCCCACGGAAATTATGGCGCCCCCCACGGAAATAATGGCGCACTTGTTTGCCCCGCGAAGCGCAAAATGACTTCCCCCTCACAGAGATTACGGCGACCCCGGAGAAATAACGCCGCATCCAAGCACCACAGATGGCCAGCTTTGGCATCTGACGCAGGAAGTGGTCAAATTCAGCGCTGAAAGCCGCTAAAACTACGGAAATAATGTCCCCCACGTCTATTCAGGCATTTACAACAGAGCGATGGTCCTATGAGCCATAAGTCGCCTGTTCCAGCCCCCCACGGAGTAAAGCTCCTTGTGAGGTTGCTGACACAAGTGCAAGATCCTGCTCTGCAAACTCATTGCTGATTCCGATGGGCGTAGCCAGAGTAGCGGCTCTGTTTCTCATGCCTGCTTGCATGACGCTCGATCGCTACCCTTTTGATTCAAGCCTGATCTCAATCTGCGTATCCACCGGTGACGCTTTGGCCGGGCGCTTGGGACGGCGGCCTGCTAAGCCGACGGGGTCTCCCCGCGTTGGCTCGAATCCTACAGGTGTCGTTTCTTTGCTGTTTGGCCTGATGGCCGGGTGCTCCCTGAGTGCTGCCAGCCAGCCAAGCCATTACCACCATGTATTGGATTTGTTTTGAAATCGAAAATGATAGTCATGCTGGCAATGGGCGTGGGGGTGTTCCGATACACTCGCCCCCTACGGCATTCGAGCCCACAACCTTCGGATTAAAAGTCCGACGCCGTGCCCAGTAGACCAGGGGGTCCTGCCATTGAGAAGTCAGTTTCCCTGCCAGTCAGCATCAGTGGGCATCATGTGCGGCACGCTGCGTGACTGACCGCGCCGATTGTGATGACAGCGGAACAAGCACTTGCAGATTGTACTCTTGTGGCTGCCACTGTCCGTGGCACGCGGCAGGGACGGCTAATTGACAAGTTTGGGATTTGAAACCATGCGGCGCGTGCTGATGCAGTTTGGGTCCCCCCCCTCAGAACGCAAGGGCAAAGAGACTCTGCCTACAGAGCGGCAGACCAGGTAATCCTTATGAGGCATGCCATCATGCCTGCCGATATTTTGATGGCATTTGAACAAAATTTGTAATGTGTGTATGCGGTGTTGATGATGGAAGGTCCCTTCGCTATGCATCTGGCAAAACCGGCTTGTTGCCCAAAGCGTGAGCTTGGAATGCCCGGGTGGGTGTAGTTGCTGGTAGCTGTTGCTTTCTTTGTCAGCGAGATGTTTCCGAAGGTATTGCCGACCACAGCTCTTGTGGCCTAACGGGTAAGGCGCCTCCCCCCTAAGGGGGAGATTGTGGGTTCGAGGCCCACCTCGAGTATCTCAGCAACTAATTTGATTTTTTGTGCTCCCCATACGCAGCCGGAATGTCTGTCACAAACGCCAAGACAGCAGACGTCGCTGTGAAAAGGCAGGTGTGAGTGTTGCAGCCGAGTCATAAGTCACCCGGGGAAGCGCGCTCATGTGTGCTTGCACGCGGAGTCGAATGCGCAAGCTGCGACGCTAGCATGCTGTCATGAGCTGGCTGGAAACTGGGAGCTTCCAGATAGCTGTTTGCGAACGCAGTTCGCGGCACTGCCGCAATACCTGTCCACTGGCTCGCCCCAGAGCGAGGAGATGGGAACAAGTCCGCGCCAGGAGTCGAACCTGGGCGGTCGCAGCCACACGGCGACGTCCTACTAGTAAGCACCCGGCGCACACCATGTGGACCTTGCCACGCCAAGCTCGTGCCCCCACCCATTCCATCTGAGCGCAAGCACTGCCCATGCCGTCTGCTAGGCAACTTGTGCGGCACGCACGCTCCCAAAGCTGCATGAGCAATGGCGCCTACGAGGCACAAGCCCCCCATCCAAGAATGCCGAGACTCGGGATCGAACCGGGGACCGTTAGATTTTCATTCTGACGCTCTCCCAAATGAGCTGTCGCAGCAAGTGTAAGGTGTGGGTGCCACCAAAAACACCCAGGTGCAAACCTTGTTGAGATTGTATGGACATCACTTGCATTGGTGCCAGCTGCTGCGGGGATGCGAGGTTCCCCACAGGCTTCGACCGAGTTTGGGCGCCCTGTGTGTGCCTTGCTGCCTTCGCCCTACAAGCCGCACTCGCTCGACAGATGCCGATTCACTTGTCTCACGAGCTTCTCTGCGGGAGTTGCCCCTCGGGCTCATGGCGCAAGCGTGTTCTATTTTCGCATTTGGGCTCCACAAACGTTGTTAATGAGCTTGACAAGCTGACTGAAACTGCCGCCGTCGCCTGCACTGACGCGCGTGTGGGTGTCTGTGCGCAGCTTCTTGGGTCGGCGGCAATGTAGCTTGCCTGCTGGAGGGTGTGTCGCGCCTGCGCCCACACATTGACAGTTTGGCCGAATGGTCTAAGGCGCTGGCTCCAGGCGCCAGCCCGTAAGGGCGTGGGTTCGAACCCCACAGCTGTCATTTATTCGATTGGCTTTAATTGGTGCCCGGGGATTTGCCGGGGCCACTGCATTTGCAAGAAGCGGACCATCAGCATATGGGCAACATGTCCCAGCTTTCCAGCTTCCGTCGAGAATGGGGGCATGCGACGCGCAACTGGCTCCGTCTAGATCTCCTGGGCCTGAACTCGTGAATCTGGCATTCTCTCGCTGAAGCTGTCGTACCTCGCCCCAGCTGAATCAAGCCAAGTATTCGTGGACGAAGCGTGCGGCCCGTCCTGCCCAGGCCATGGGGATATGAATGTCCACACCAGGGGTCGAGCCCGGGTTGTCGGGTCCACGAGAACGCCACGAGGTCTTCAGAGCCAGATGATGTGGACTGCTGCCTGCAACTGCTATGCGAGGTCGCTGGCATCAGTTGTCTTTCCTAAAAGTTTCGGGCGCCCCCCGGTGAGCAGTGTGATTGCAGAGCTGTTGCCATCGCCCGCCGAAGCACGCTGGCGCAGATCCGCTCGGCCCGAAACAATGGTGTCTGTGTAGTGGTGGAGTTTTGTGGTTATCGTTTTGTCTGGGCGGCTGGCGCCATCAATGGAGACGCAGATCCATCGAAATGCATTGACCTCCTGAGGCCTAGGGGGTACCCCTTGCAAAGTGGACGCGAACTTATGCAAATCCAATGACATCCCAAGGGGGACCCCGTACAAAATGATCGCCAATCCACGACACCCCAAAGAGATCCTAAGGGGTACCCTTTCAAAAAACGCATATCCATCGGCATCCGCTGAAATCCTGCTGGTCCTGATGGGGCACAAATATTATTACAAATGATACGAATCATAAAAAATGGCGCAATCCTAATGTGGACTCCAGATTTTATTGATGCAGGCCCCGCTAAATTTTAATGGGGTGGCCCTTACCAAATACACGCGAGCCCTAACAACAAATTTAATGAAATCCTGGGAGTACCCCCTTGCAAAATAAACGCGAATCCTTAGATCTCCTGTTAAATTCAAAGGGGCACCTGTCGCAAAATAGATTCAAGCTGTTTGAAATCCAACGAAATCCCAAGGGGTACCCACTTGCAACAAAAACGCCATTCATAGAAATCCGCTGACATCCGAAGGGGGTACTCCTTGTAAATGGATCCAGGTCCGACGAAATCAGGAAAAGTCCTAAGGGGTACGTACCATGCGCAAATGCACAAAAACCGTTGGAATTCCAATGAAATTTTAAGGGGGTACCAAATCTCG
>Ga0115005_10002349_pt1 | contig 15125 bp, 8 predicted proteins | sample ArcOceMetagenome_FD_87163 | JGI IMG/M metagenome (GOLD analysis project Ga0115005, IMG submission 87163) | Marine eukaryotic phytoplankton communities from Arctic Ocean - Arctic Ocean - Greenland ARC118M Metagenome | ecosystem: Environmental > Aquatic > Marine > Oceanic | place: Arctic Ocean... | reverse complement strand
TGTCTACAAGAGCTTCGCTCTTCCTGGAAGTATTATTGGTTTGAAGTTGCATTCAACCAAGTTAATACTTCCTTTTTTTGTAACAAATTCTCAAAAAAAAGTTACCGTACTATTGTTCAGCAAAGCTGAATTTTATTTATTTTTCAACGCAGAGACGCAGAGAATTTTTCTTCGAAAAATTTAAAAAAAGAACTCTGCGTCTCTGCATCTCTGCGTTGAAAAATCATTCACCAAAGCCAGTACTGAATCGTCACCAATATTTGTGGTGGAATTTTTTTTTGTAAATGTATTGTTATAAAAACGATAAAGCTAAATCCAGGATTCCCCAAAATCAAATAATCTCCCACCCGATACACTTCCTCTTTCCTTTCCTGCGCTTAATAGTTTTGCCTGATATATGAGGTGTAATCAACCCATCTTGCCATCGAATTACAAATATTCTTTTTCACTTTCAAAAATTCTTTTAAGATGAAACCACTAAATTCCTATTATCTTTTCCTACTTATTTTCCTAGCGTTTATTTTTTCTAATTGTGAAAACAAAAAAGTTCCAAGCCAAGATTTTGTCCACCAGAATTTTTTATCAGATGTTCGATTAGGCGATGGGGTGCCACTTCAATTAACGGTTTCTGTTCGATGGGAATTGGAAGACGTCAATAATTTTTACAATCAATTTGTTACGATGGATTCTTTTAATCAAGTGATCTTAAAACCTCGTTCGATGGAATTGGTGAAAAACGTTTCCAATGAATTTCCAAGTGTCGATTCCGTTTTCTCTCACAATTGGCAACAATATATTAATACCATTAAGGATGAATTATTGACCAATCTTGGAGAAGCTGGAATTGTGATCAACGAGATCATTATTTCCGATATCACCTTTCCTGTAAGCTATACCAAAGCGATGGAAGAAGTAGGATTGCAACGAAAAGAAATCGAAAGAATTCGTCAAATGAATGTTGTCGAACTAGAGCGAGCAACTGCCAATAAGAAAAAAGCAGAGGCAGATGGAGAAGTACAAATCGCTCAAGCAGAAGCGCAAGGCAAGCTCCAAAAGATTCAAGCGGAAACTGAAAAGCAGCGAAGAAAGATAGAACTCGCCAAAGCGGAAACTTCCAAACAAGTGCAACGAATGCAAGCTCAAGCGCAGGCTGAAAAACTAAAACTAATCGGCAAAGCAGAACTGGAAAAAAAGCGAGATCTTAAAAATTTAGATATTCAAAGACAAAGAGATTTAGAACAAATCCAAATCGATAAACAACGACAAATGGATAAAGTAGCTTTTGAACAACAAGTTGATTTGGCAAAGTTATGTGCAGACAATCCAGCTTTTGCGACTTTTTTAATCAATAAGGAATTGGCTTCCAAAGTAGAAATTGCAGTTCTGCCAACAGGTTCGAATCCTAATATTTTTGGTGGATTATTAAATCAGAATAATCAATTGAAGTCGATCAATAATTAAGCAGTTGGTTATATTTTTTGGATTGCCACGAAGGCACAAAGACGCGAAGTTTATTTTAGCAAACATGATGTCTTTGTGCCTTTGTGGCAAAAAAATAACTAGATGTGAGAGCTTTACATTTTGATAAATTTCTTCACCAGCTCTTTCCCCTCCATTTCTATTCTTAAAAAATAAACACCTTGAGAAAAACTTGAAGTAGACAACTGAATTTCACTTTGATTCACTTCCATTTTCTCCAAAACTTTTTTTCCATAAATATCAAAAATAGTCAACTGAGCAGATGCTTGATTTTCCATTTTTATATTTAAAATATCAGAAGTTGGATTGGGGAAAATTTGAATATTCAGATCCGAAAGGTTTTCATTATTTAAGGTAATCGCTTCACAACTGGTCACAAAATGATCATCATATATTTGTTGAAGTGCTGGAGTATTGTCATAAACGAGGTTGACTACTTCGAGGTGGTTCAAGTTTTCATCTTGATAAAAAGTAAAAGCTAAATCAAAATTAACCACATCGCCAGTAGCAAAATTTCCGAGGTGGGAACTTCCAAGTACGCTTTTATCATCATTAAGAGGTGTGGCCGTATTCATGGACCAGCCGGTCAAATCATTTGGATTATCTGAGAAAGCAAAATCGGTTGCTTGACTACCTTGCAATCCATCTGCTCCAAAAGTAAGCGGACTTCCATCTTTCCATTTGCTATGCATAAAATCATAATAATGTAGAGGAGTATTAGGACTATTACTGATGGTGTTTTGCCCAGGAGATTCATTAGTGAAATACATAAATGAATTCATCTCTTGATTCAGTAAAGTGATCGCTTGAACTGGAGGATTTTGGCAAAAGGTAGTTGCACCTCCAGCGCATTGACATCCCGTAGATCCATCAACTTCATCAGCGTTGTATCCGTAAAATGTATTTAAACTAGGAGCACTACCCATAAAATCATCAGTCCAACATCCCATATTGAAATCCATAAAAAAGCCAACCGCCAAAGAATCTAAATCTTCGTTGCTTCGATTGATAATTTTGTGTGAGGTAAAAAGAGTATTGTTTAAAACTTCATTGTCGGTGCAATTATACGCCCAGCCCGTAATTTGAATTTCAGCATTTAATGGTTCTCCTTGAGTGGCATTATTGGGAGTTCCTCCGTCATTAAATATCCCCCAAATCATTTGACCAGGAATGGCACTTTCATCAACTGCACTTGGTTTAGGAAAATCTCCATCGGTGGGATTATAAATTCCATCATTGTTTTGATCAAAAAAAGGAGCTAAACCTTGAGGGGTATTGGGCAAGGGAAAACCGTTGATGTTTTCAAAAAATGGATTTCCTTGAGCAGGGTAGTCGTAGATATGATCAAGCGGATTATCGATTACTCCATTATCCTCAAAATCTGCCAAATGCGCCAAAATTTCGGATCTCATGACCATCCACAACCGATCATAAAAATCGCAATTGTAGGAAATTTGACCATTGTCATTGGTGATCGGGCCAGCCACATAATCATAAGCACTTCCATAAACGCCTCCTGATAATTTTAAATCTCCACTATTATTTTTTGCTCCTAACCAAAGTCCACTCGTGAAAATAACGGATGCTTGAGGAAATCCTTGAGGAAGGTTCGGGCCGAAATAGGCATCTTGTGTATTGCTGAATAATGTTCCATTCAATAGAATTCCTCCTTTAAGATTATTGGTATTCAATGATTCGGAGGAAGTGGGGAAAGGACAATTTTGGGCATTGATATTTTTTCCAAAAGAAAATAAGATTAGAACCAAAAAGGAAAGATAAAATTTAGTTGATGTAGACATAACGAGCTTTTTTTTTTGTGAAATAATATTAACAGGAGTCAGCAGTCAGGTTGGTCGTTGCGCTTCCGGTCAGGAGTCAGGTGCTATTAATGCTCCCCATATTTCGAAATAACAGCAAAGACACGTTGGTGAAAACAAAAAAAACCTGACTCTTGACCGAGAGCGTAGCGAACAACCTGACCCGCTGAATCCTTATCTTCTCAAATATAGATAATTTAAGATACCTATACTTACCTGATATAGCGTAAAAGTCAGGTTTGAAAAACCTAAAAAATTCCTCAATCATTCATTCAAAAAAACTCTATTAAGATTGTACCTTTGCACTCCTAAAAAATGAATTATGAGTGATCAATATAAATATGACTTACGGGGCGTTTCGGCGACCAAAGATGATGTACATGCCGCCATCAAAGGAATGGACAAAGGTTTGTACCCTAATGCTTTTTGCAAAATCCTCCCAGATTATACTGCTGGCGATGATGACTATGTCAACTTGATGCACGCAGATACGGCTGGAACTAAAACTAGTTTGGCATATTTGTATTGGAAAGAAACGGGCGATCTTTCCGTGTGGAAAGGGATTGCTCAGGATGCCTTGATTATGAATTTGGATGATATGGCCTGTGTTGGTTGTGTGGATAATATTGTGATTTCATCGACGATTGGGCGTAATCGAAATAAGATTTCGGGTGAGGTAATTGGTGCATTGATTAATGCTTCCAATGAGTTGGCTGCCATGCTGAAATCACATGGAGTGAATATTCATCTGGCAGGTGGAGAGACCGCTGATGTGGGGGACATCGTTCGAACGATTGATGTAGGGATTACTGCTTTTGCTCGCATGAAAAAGTCAGATTTGATTATCAATGATATTCAACCGGGCGATGTGATCGTTGGTTTGTCTTCCTCAGGTCAAGCAACTTATGAAGATGAATATAATGGCGGAATGGGAAGTAATGGATTGACGAGTGCTCGCCATGATATTTTGAATTATGAATATGCGGAGAAATATCCCGAGAGTTTTGATGCGGCCACTCCGAAAGAAGCAGTTTATATCGGCAATAAAAAATTGACGGATGAAGTGATGATTGATGGAAAAGCAATTCATGTGGGGAAATTAATTTTGTCCCCAACTCGAACTTATTTACCCGTTTTACAAAAAATAATTCCGGAGTTAAAAGAACAAATTAATGGGTTGATTCATGCGACTGGAGGAGGTCAAGTGAAAGTAAATCACTTCATTAAAGATCGACATGTGATTAAAGATAATCCATTTCCAATTTCACCACTTTTTGATTTGATCAAAAAAGAAGGGGGTTCTTCTTGGAAGGAAATGTACCAAGTTTTTAACATGGGACATCGGTTAGAATTTTATCTTCCTGAAGCATCTGCGCAGCGAATTATCGAGATTTCAGAATCATTTAATATTGATGCTCAAATTGTCGGTAGAGTAGAGGCGCATGAAGGAAATAAAGTTTCGATCAAGACACCAGAAGGTTGGGTGGAATATTAAGTAGTAATGATGAGCAGGGATCGGATATCTTTAAGGTCTATCCATTACCTATAACTTTATAAGTTATTGATAATAAGGAAATTACGGATAAACGAGGGATCGGATCCCTTCAAGGAATCCGATCCCTAATTACCTAAGAATCAAAAACTTATAAATTGTATAAGCCTATATTTTACATTTTTCCCTACTTGTGGGTAATCGGTAGACCATTGAGGAATCCGATATCTAATTAAAAACAATCAAGCGAAAACCGATTATTTTTTAGCTATTTCGAATTAACAAACATTTTGATTATTTTCAAGATAAGAAAATAGTCAATTACTGAGCATAACCATTTTTTGAAAAAATCTGTAAAGCTTGGGCTATGATATTTACATGATTTTTTTAGGAAAAAAGAAATAAAGAAATGATGGGAAAAGCTTTTGAGGAAAACACCATTTTGAAAATATTTTTGTGCGTAAGTATATTGTTATTTTTTTTCAAAATTAACGCACAAGCTCAAGTCGAAACAAAAGGAATTACCAAAATTTCAGGTCAAATCAATTCCGCTACTTCGGAAACAGTAGGGATAAAATTCTATCGAGATTTTATTTCTAGAGGCGAAGAAGTTTTTGATATTCCATTGGTGGATAGCAAATTTTCCATCACCTTCCAACTCAATTATTCCTCTCCAGTTTTCTTAATTTATGATGGTGAAGAAATTCCACTCTACCTCGATCCTGGCGATGAATTATACCTCAATGCTCAAGGAAATAATTTTGCAAAATCCATCACCTTCGCTGGACAAGGCGCTGGCAAAAGCCGGTATCTGAAAAATCTAAATGATGTTTTTTTAGAGAGAAATGCTGATTACGTTTTTTATGAATTGGTGGAACGGGAGCCAATGGATTTTAGAAAATTTATGGATCGGTTGCATCAAAAAATGCATGGATTTTATCGGAGTTTAAATACTGAATTGAAGAAAAGTTTTTCCCCTGAATTTGAGCAATATGCGAAGGCCGATATTGACTATTGGTATGCTTATAATTTGTTGCGATATCGAGTGGAACATCCACTTTCTAATGGCATTTATGAGCCGATAGAATTACCGCTGGAGTACTACTCTTTTTTAGATAACTTGCTGATTTCCAATGAGAAAGCGCTCACCAATCCAAATTATTTATTTTTTATTGATCAATATGTGGCCTTCCGGAATCACTTATTTGAATCCAAAAGTGAGGTAGGTTTTTTAAAAAAATCACTTGTGGTCAAAGCACCAAGTATGTTGATCTTTAAGGAGCCTAATATACCTCCGATTTTGCAAGAAGCAAAGGTAGGAACTACCTTAAAGTATTTAGATAAAAAGACTGATTACAAATCTGATATTCAAATCAAAAATGAAATCAAAAAGGACTTTTGGTACCAAGTAAAAACCACTTTGGGTGAAGTGGGCTGGGTGCATGGCGGAGGAGTAGAAATGGAATTTTTGGAAAATAAATCATTCGATTCTCGGTTGTCATTTTCGAAAGATTCGAAGTATCGAAATGTGTACGAATTGTTTTCAGGAAAAACGCTTTATCATATTTTGGCGAATGATTTATTTTGGAATTCATCGAATATTTCACAAGAGAAATTAGAACAAAAAATGATGGATTATATGGAAGTTAATCCATACCAAAATTACGATAGTATTCTTTTTTATACCATTCACGAGGATTTGAGTCTACCAGCTTCAGCAAAACCTTTTGTGAAAATTGCGCAAGATATTAAATTCAAACCTACCGTAGGTGCAGTTGAAATATTAGCGCCTAATTCGATAGTTGAGCTATCTGTTCCTAATATTATAATTCCAAAAAAAAGGGAGGAAACAAAATCAATAGTTAAGATAAAAGAAACTACTTCAGAAATAATATATGAAACTCTAACTGAGTTCGTAAAGATTGATCCACAGCCTGCTGATCGAAAGACTACTTTGACTTCGATTTCTGGAAGAATAGGCTTTTCGACTGGAGCGAAACCTTCTCTTTTGATTTACGCTGACCCAATTACCTTTCAAGAAATCGTTCATGAGCTGGAAGTGAATGCACAAAATAATTTTGTGTTATCATTGAATTTGTCAGAACCTATAGTTGGCGTATTCAAATACGGAAAAGAAAAAGTCAACGTTTATCTCGAACCTGGAGACTTGATGCAAATCAAATTTTCGGGAAATAATTTCATGCATAGTTTGCAGTTTGCAGGCAAAGGATCAGCGCATAATAATTATTTGAAAGAGCGTGATCTGAGATTTTTTCAAATGGAGAAAAATGCGAGGAGGCAAGCTGAATCCATGAATAAAAATCACTACGTCTCACTTTTGGAAAAGATAAAAAAAGATAAACATGACTTCTTAAAATCATCAAAATTTTCAAGTCAATTTTCCGAAAGGTTTAAAGTTTTTGCGCAAGTAGATGTGGATTACTGGTATGCTTTTTTGAGGTTAAATTATCCTTGGGAATTTGGTTTTGCCAACAACATGGATGGAGCGATGAAAATGCCAAAATCGTATTTTAATTTTCTTCAACTATTACCAATTTCGATTGAAGGAGCATTGCCGAATGCTAATTATGTTTATTTCTTAGATCAGTTTTTTGACTATCAAGCGGAGCAAATTGAAAACGCGGGATTAACCACCGATCAGTTGATTAATAAATATTTGCAGGGTAAACCTGCTGCTTATTTTAAAGCCAAAAAATTATCTATTGCCTGCAAAAGAGGCAAAGCAAAAAAGGAAGGAGAAAACATCAAATCTTTTATCGAAAATAATTCTTACGAAAAGTACAATGACGTTTTGCGCCTAGTTTATAACGAAGCAAAAGGATTGCAGATAGGCATGGAAGCGCCGAATTTCACCTTGTTTGGTATCGATGGAAAGGAAGTGAAGTTGAGTGAGTTAAAAGGAAAAGTAGTCTACTTAGATTTTTGGGCAACCTGGTGTTCTCCTTGCTTGATGCAAATGAAAAATAGTAAAAGTTGGAAAGCGAAATTTAAAAATAAGGAGGTTGTTTTTCTTTATCTTTCTTTAGATAAAAATAAAACGGCGTGGGAAAATTTTGTAAGAATTAATGATGACCAAGGTATTCATCTCATCGCTTCGGGGGGAGATGTGTACAAATCTCAAATTGCGAAATTGTATAAGGTCAAAAAGTTACCTGCTTATTTTTTGATTGATAGAAATGGGAAGATTGCTTTCAAACCTGAACGAGGGAAGAATATAAAAAGGGTGGAGGATAAGATTTTGGAGTTGTTGAGGGATTGATCTTTATAGAATGCTCGATAGAGAACCTATTGTTTTTTAGACCTTATGTTTATTTTATGTTGAAGAACATTTTTACTTATTAACTTTAAAATTAATTCATAATCCTCTGCTGATTCAACCAAGATCGAAATTTATTTGCATTCCGATTATGTCCTGCCAAGGTTTTGGCAAAAGCATGCAATCCTGAATTGTCAGGTTTGGCACAAAAGAATATATACTCATGGTTTTCTGAATTAAGCACCGCGTCGATACTTGAAATAGAAGCGATACTAATTGGCCCAGGAGGCAAACCAGCATATTTATAAGTGTTGTACCGAGAGTCGAAATTGATGTGTTTGTTCAGTACTCTTCGAGCGGTAAAATCACGCGTAGCAAAAACTGCAGTTGGATCGGCTTGCAAAAACATTCCTGTTTTTAATCGATTCAAATAAACTCCTGCGATACGAGCTTTTTCAGATTTTGCATTGGTCTCTCTTTCCACGATAGAAGCCAAAGTATAGACTTCTTCTTTGCTCATCTTCATGGCTGCAGCTTTCTGTTCTCGGTTATTTTTTTTCCAAAAAACTTCGTGCTCCTTTACCATTTTTTCTAAAAATTTTTCCGCATTGGTGTTCCAAAAAAATTCATAAGTATTTGGAATAAAAAGACTCATCAAAGTTTCATCAGTAAACCCTTTTGACTTGATAACTGATTGAGTATAAAAGAGTTGAGCAAGATCTGTAGAGTCTGATTCAATTGTTTTGGCAGCTTTGCTAGCAATGTCTTCCACGAATCTCCCGGTGTTTAGAACCACTTTTACCGTCGCTTGTTTTCCACCTCGAAGATGAGTGATTAAGGTGCGATTACTCCAGCCTGATTCAATTTTATATCGACCTGCCCGCATGGTCGTTTTTTTGTAATTCATCAACTCAGCTACCTCTCGAAATGAAACGGTATCTATAAGTTGATCGTTTTCCAACAATATATTTACAACTTCCGAAAAAGTAGAATTAGTGGGAATTTCGACCATGTCATTTTGCAGATCGGCAGGAACATTAGGGGAGGAAATCGCTTGGTATTTTCCCCATAAAAAAAAGCCCACAACGGCTCCGACTACGATTAAACTGATGAGTATCTTTTTGATCATAATTTATTCTTTTAAAAAACTTTTCAGTCTTCTTTTCAGTCTTCAGTAGGCAGTTTTCAGTTGCTAACTGTAAAACTGCCTACTGCTAACTGAAGACTGCCAACTAGTATTGTTCATTTTCGTTAGGAAAATCACCTGACTTCACATCTTTAATATATTGTTCCACCGACTCTTTAATCAAATCAAATAATTCCAAGTATCTTCTTAAAAATCGAGGATGGAAATCTTTAGTAATTCCTAATAAATCATGCGTCACCAAAACTTGTCCATCGGTATCTCCACCACCACCAATTCCGATAGTTGGGATATTGAGACTTTCAGAAACTTGCTTAGCCAATGCTGCGGGGATTTTTTCCAAAACAATAGCAAAGCATCCTAGTTTTTGCAAATGTTTAGCATCTTTTATCAAACGTGCCGCTTCCTCTTCCTCTTTTGCTCGCACGGTATAAGTGCCAAATTTATAAATACTTTGAGGGGTCAAACCTAAGTGTCCCATTACCGGAACACCTGCTGAAAGAATCCGTTTGATAGAATCTTCTATCTCTTTTCCACCTTCCAATTTTACGGCATGAGCACCTGATTCTTTCATGATTCTAATCGCAGAGTTCAATGCACCTTTAGAATCTCCTTGGTAAGTTCCAAATGGTAAATCTACTACGATCAAAGCTCTTTTGACTCCACGAACTACCGACGAAGCGTGATAGATCATTTGATTCAAAGTAATTGGTAAGGTAGTCTCATGGCCAGCCATCACATTGGAGGCAGAATCTCCCACTAACAAAACATCAATTCCAGCTGCATCTAAAATTTTTGCCATCGAAAAATCGTAAGCAGTCAACATAGAGATTTTTTCTCCACGCAATTTCATTGCTTGCAGGACATGGACGGTGATGCGTTTTACTTCTTTGTGTACAGACATTTTTTATAATATAAATGTGAATAATTAAGTAACAAGTAGTTAATAAGGTTTGATTGGGCGAAGAGATTTTAAAATTAGGTAAGGTATTTTTTGAAGGAATAGCCTAGCTATTGCTGAAAAAAAATAACGAAGTATAATTTAAAAAGATCAAAGCAAAATCAAAATGTTATTAATTGATGATTACTATGTTTTGTAAATCGGATTTTCTAATCTAATATGAGTTGGCTAATTGAGAATGTGAAGGTAAATAATTCTAGGATTTTTTGATGGCAAAATTATAGAATATTATTTAGTCAAAGAAACGTCATATCAACTATAATGGAAGGTTAAAATCTTGCAGAATCTCTATGAAATAAATTACTTTTGCAGCATGAAAAAAATATTTTTATTTATTGCGGTGGTAGCAAGTGCGATTATTTACCCATCGTGCTCTAATGACATTGACTTAACTTCAGAATGGAAGGATATTCCTATAGTTTATGGATTAATCTCTAGAAGTGATTCTGCCAATTATATCCGGGTAGAAAAAGCATTTATTGACAATGACATAAGTGCTTTGGAATTGGCTCAAAATCCAGATTCCTTATATTATGATAATATTTCTGTTCAATTAAGAAGTTTGAATCCTAATAGTCCAGTTACTTATGATTTAGTTCGAGTGGATGGAAACTTAGAAGGATTTGTTCGAGAAGAAGGAATTTTTGCGGATGCACCTAACTATTTGTACAAGTTAGCATTGCCAGTTGGAGAATTAGTGGGCGCTCAAGAATATGAATTAGTCCTTAATCGAGGTGATAATTCTGAATTAGTAACTGCCACAGCATTGATGGTAGATGATGTGGAGATTAGAGATCCTTCTAATAATCCTACTACTGCTGATGCGGTTAATTGGGTGCAGTATGGTTTGAAAGTAGGGTGGAGAGGCTCGAATGGTGCACAAATATTTGATGTTACCTTATTCTTACATATTGAAGAAAAAGATCAAGCGAATCCTGCTAACGACCGAATTGTAACTTTGGAATGGAAAATAGAGGATAACCTTCCTGCTGTTTATGTCAATAATCAGGTGAGAATGGATACTCGATTAAATAAAATAGATTTATTTCAATATTTGAGTAATCGCTTGGAAACAAACCCTATGGTGGCTCGAAAATTTCTTTCGTTTGATGTTTTAGTGACTGGAGGTGGAGAGGCGTTGAATGATTATATTAGTGCTGGAAACGCCAATACTGGGATTACGAGTACTCAAGTGATTCCAACGTATTCTAATCTTTCGGAAGGATATGGAATTTTTTCTTCTAAAAATTCTACATTTCATGAAGGGTATGTTGTGAATGGATCGACGATTGATTCTATTCAAAATAATTCGTTGACTCAGGACTTGAATTTTCAATTTTAGGTTTAAAGTTTTGAATAAAAATACCTGCTAGGAATTAATTTCCTAGTAGGTATTTTTTTGTATTCCGTAGCGGTTTGCTTCTTTAGCCAGAATCTGCCTTTTTGTCATTCTGATTTCTCCAAAAAACTGACACAAAATTCCATTTTTTTTTGAAAAAAAACATTTTGACAGGTCAAAACGACCAAAAACCAAATGGTATGCCAATTGATAAGTAAATAGTTGTTAATCATTTTAAATGACATTCAATCAAACTTAAACTATAATAAAACATGGGTAAAATTATTGGAATTGACTTAGGAACAACCAACTCATGCGTTGCCGTAATGGAAGGTGGTGAGGCAGTTGTAATCCCTAACGAAGAAGGTAGAAGAACAACTCCTTCGGTGGTAGCATTTATGGACAATGGCGAACGTAAAGTTGGCGATCCAGCAAAACGTCAAGCAATCACAAATCCAACTAGAACTATTTCTTCTGTAAAAAGATTTATGGGTTCCCGTTATTCTGAAGTAAAAGAGGAAGCGGAAAGAGCTACATTTAAAGCGACTAAAGGAGATAACGATACAGTAAGAGTTGACATTGATGGTCGACTTTACACACCTCAAGAGCTATCAGCTATGATTCTGCAAAAAATGAAAAAAACAGCAGAAGATTTCTTGGGTCAAGAAGTAACGGAAGCAGTTATTACAGTACCTGCATATTTCAACGATTCGCAACGTCAAGCAACCAAAGAAGCTGGACAAATTGCAGGTCTTGAAGTAAAGAGAATTATCAACGAGCCTACTGCTGCGGCATTGGCTTATGGTATGGATAAAAAAGATCAAGATGTAACAATCGCTGTTTACGATTTAGGTGGTGGTACATTTGATGTTTCTATTTTGGAATTAGGAGAAGGTGTTTTTGAAGTAAAATCTACTAATGGAGATACTCACCTTGGTGGTGATGATTTCGATAGAGTAATCATTGACTTCTTGGCGGATACTTTCAAAGGGCAAGAAAATATGGATTTGAGAAAAGATCCGATGGCTTTGCAAAGACTAAAAGATGCTGCTGAAAAAGCAAAAATCGAATTGTCTTCTTCTACGGAAACTGAAATCAATTTGCCATACATCACAGCTGTGGATGGAGTGCCTAAACACTTGGTGGTAAAAATGACTCAAGCTAAATTTGAGCAATTAGCAGATGATTTAGTACAACGAACTTTGAAGCCATGTGCCGAAGCATTGAAAGATGCAGGTTTGGATAAAAGTGAAATTGACGAAGTAATTTTAGTAGGAGGTTCAACTCGGATTCCTCGAATTCAACAAGCGGTAGAAGAATTTTTCGGAAAAAAACCAAACCGTAGTGTGAATCCTGATGAGGTAGTTGCCGTAGGTGCATCTATCCAAGGGGGAGTTTTAAGTGGAGATGTAAAAGACGTTTTATTGTTGGACGTTACGCCATTATCAATGGGTATCGAAACAATGGGAAATGTGTTTGATGTAGTGATCGAATCTAACTCAACTATTCCAACGAAGAAGTCAAAAACTTATTCAACTGCTGCTGACAATCAGCCTTCAGTTGAAATTCATATCCTGCAAGGAGAACGGCCAATGGCTAAAGACAATCGTCCAGTCGGTCGATTTATTTTAGACGGAATTCCACCAGCACCAAGAGGTGTCCCTCAAGTCGAAGTAACTTTCGATATGGATGCAAATGGAATCTTGACTGTTTCTGCGAAAGATAAAGGAACTGGAAAAGAGCAAAATATTCGAATCGAAGCGTCAACTGGTTTGTCGCAAGAAGAGATTGCTAAAATGAAAGCAGAAGCGGAAGCTAATGCTGATACAGATAAATCTGCTCGAGAATCTGCGGATAAAATCAATGCTGCTGATAGTTTGATTTTCCAAACGGAAAAACAAATGAAAGAGTTTGGTGAAAAAATTCCAGCAGAGAAAAAAGGTGCGATCGAAGATGGTGTAGCTAAGTTGAAAGAAGCGCATGCTTCTCAAGATATCGCTGCGATCGACGCTGCGATGGAAACTTTAAATACTGCATGGCAAGCTGCTTCTCAAGATATGTATGCTGCTTCTCAAGATGGTGCTCCAGGTGCGGAAGGTGCTGCTCCTCAGGATGGCGCAACTGCTGAGGAAGGTGCTGCTACGGAAGGAAGTGACGATACTGCAGAAGATGTAGAATACGAAGAAGTAGAAGAAGATAAAAACTAAGAATACCGAATATTATTTTTAGTGAGAAAAGTAAAGGACCGTTTCTGAAGAAATTCAGAGGCGGTTTTTTTTTGCAACTAAAGATAAAAAACGTAGTCCTTAAAACTGTCCATTTATTTCCCAAACTCACCTTTCCCATTTTCCTTTTAAAAAAATATCATTTATTATCTAATATTTATTAGCTTCAAAGCTGATTTTGAAACCAAAAAAAAATACAATGCAAAACCATTTAATCTCACTTTTTTTATTCATTTCATTTGCTGCCTTTGCACAAGATTCGCCCAACTGGTTGCGACATGCTTCCATCTCTCCAGATGGCACTCAAATTGTTTTTACCTACAAAGGTGATTTGTACAAAGTTGCTGCGGCAGGTGGAGATGCAACTCAATTAACTTATCATGATGCCCACGACTACAAAGCGGTGTGGAGCAAGGATGGATCTAAGCTCGCTTTCGCATCTGATCGCTATGGTAACTTCGATATCTTCGTCATGGAAGCTCGAGGTGGAGCAGCTAAACGATTAACTTTTCATTCCAATAGTGAGATGCCTTATACTTTTTCTCATGATGATGAAAATGTGATTTTTGGAGCGCTTCGCCAAGACGATGTAAAGCATCGGCAGCATCCTCATCGGTCACAATCTGAATTATATTCAGTTGCAGTTGATGGAGGAAGAGTGAATCAGATTTTGACGTTCCCAGCTGAAGATGTGGAAGTTTCTAAGGATGGAGGAATGTTGATTTATATGGATAAAAAGGGTGGAGAAAATGAATGGAGAAAACACCATACTTCTGCCATCACGAGAGATATTTGGACTTACGATGTAAAAACCAAAGCACATAAAATGATCACCACTTCCACCGCGGAAGATCGTTCTCCCGTTTTGAGTGCAGATGAAAAAAGTATGTACTTTTTGAGCGAGCGAAGTGGAACTTATAACGTCCATAAAATGTCGATTTCCAATCCAAGTCAAACGTCAAAATTGACTGATTTTAAATTACATCCAGTTCGATTTTTAAGTATGGGAAATGGCGTTTTAAGTTTTGGTTTTGATGGCGAATTATACACGATGAAGGAAGGCGGAAAACCTAAAAAAATCAAAGTCAAGATCATCACGCAAGACAAAAATAATAACGATAAATTTATTTCAATCAACGGTGGAGTAAACGAAATGTCTATTTCTCCCAATGGAAAAGAAATCGCTTTTATCTCTAGAGGTGAAGTTTTTGTCACTTCTGTGGGAGAGTCTTTTACTAAACGGTTGACTAATACTCCGACTGCTGAACGCTTTGTTTCATGGGGCCCAGAGGGTAAGTCAGTAGTTTATAGCGGAGAGCGAAATGGAAAATGGAGCGTTTACAAAACTGAGAAAACTCGAAAAGAAGAACCATTTTTTTATGCCTCTACTT
>Ga0115005_10002346_pt1 | contig 15140 bp, 10 predicted proteins | sample ArcOceMetagenome_FD_87163 | JGI IMG/M metagenome (GOLD analysis project Ga0115005, IMG submission 87163) | Marine eukaryotic phytoplankton communities from Arctic Ocean - Arctic Ocean - Greenland ARC118M Metagenome | ecosystem: Environmental > Aquatic > Marine > Oceanic | place: Arctic Ocean... | reverse complement strand
AGAAGTCTATTAGACTCCAAAAAGAGCATACAACTTCTGGACTTCGAAAATGACGGTTCCTAAGAATGACTTTGGCTAAAAGTATCAAAATAACTTTTATGTTTAGCCAAAATAGATCTACTTGGGGACGTTAAAAAGTAATGCCAAGCGCGCGCTAGAACAGAATTAGTAAGAAAGGGAGAAGAGAACCCAAAACTAGTTACTGTAGCTTCAAGCTTTTCAATGACATTTTGTGAGAGCTTCGCCCGTTCAGTTACGAATGATGTATGATACCGTATGATAGCAATAGTCCAGTTTTTTTGTTTGCGTTGTGATTTGTGATCTATCTATCTTCACTGTGGGAAGTCAACTTAATCTTGTTGTGCTTTCGAGATTGCGACGCTTGTGACGGTATCACGGTATCAACCTGCTTTCCACGCAAAAGTATTGGCTGATTTGAATATCCAACACTCGATTTTACTAGTTTGGAACAAATGTTATCATCGCTTTGGAACCAAATTGCCAATGCCGATTCAGACTCATCCGAAGACGAATCATTTCCATCGAAGTCGGCTCCCCTCCTGCATGAAGATGACATCGCTGCTGCTTCGCTCCTAACTGTGTTTCCTAGTTATGGATCGCAAAGGAAGATGGCAGCATTGGACTCTTCACCTTTGGTATCAGGCGACTGGGAATTCAGTCCAAAGCGTTTAAGGAAAAACGATCCTGGATCAGGAGGATTACTAGCCTCTGATGAGTTCTTGGGTAGCATTGACGATGATAGTACCTCCCACTCAACTGCTGTCAGCGGTGGTGCAGAGAGGAAGAAGAATGGTTCGCCATTGGGAGAGAGACAGGTCGATGTGGTAGTGTGGAGTAAAGCTGAATCAGAAATATGGAGCGATTCGGAAAATAAATCGTCAAAATCAAAGAGATTCGGTCGCTATCGAAAAGACAAGACTGCAGAATCTATGTATTTCAATGCGGAACTAAGAAGGCAATGGATTCATGGGAAGAATGTAACCTCCACTGGTGGTATGCACGGACGACAGGAAAGTAAAGAAAAAGAATCCACCAAGAGAACATATAAGAGGCAACACTTTACGTTCGAGGATGACGCTACTATCAATACCGAAGGATCTAATTCTTCCGATGATGATCGCAGTGCTATCGTAAAATCTGACTTATTGAAAGATCACCTTGATGAAAAGTCTCATTGGATGCCAGACGTCTTGTGCAAACAATGTTACGCATGTGAAGCGCAATTTACAGTCTTTCGAAGGAGGCACCATTGCAGGTTATGTGGCCAAGTGTTTTGCAGTAGATGTAGTTCATGCTTTGTCGAGATCGTTGGTGGAAGAGTGAATCAGAATCAGTTAGAAGAACAGCATCAACAAACTGACGATGTTAGGACTATCCGTACCTGCAAAGTATGTTATGAACTAGTTTCGTCGACTGGACCTAATGGATTTTCTTTTTATAACAGCAACGGTGGGCATGACGATGAACGGATAGGGCTATCCTTGGGGAATGGAGAAGATTCCAAGGAAACACAAGTCGGGAATATTCGATCCTTTTCTCGAATGGAAGAAGACAAAACCGCCCCCTCTTCTCAAGTGGCAGGTTTCCAAGGCGGACCATCTGGCGATTTCTTCAACTTGGCTTTGGTGAAACAAAAACTTGAGGAAGATAGAGTTAGGCGTGAGAAAGAGGAACAATTTATTGTTGTCGAAGAAAAAGAATCGACGAGTCCAAACCCTATAAAGAGCATTACTAGGCGGTTTGGAAGATTAGCTGAGTCTGCAGCAAGGGAGGCACAGGTTGGCCATACTGGGTACAACGACGAAGAAACAAAATTGATCGGAACTGGTGTAAGAAACACAGAAGATAGCGAAAGTCCTCAGTCAACGAAACGGAAGGTTAGTTCCAAGACATTTGATGATTCAGTCCTTTCTCTTCCGCCAGAAGGCGAGGAAGGGGGAGCATCATCTGCGAATGATAAGAAACGCCACGCAGAAGCAAAGAAGAACTCAGACCGTCAGCTTAGGCTCACTGCTGCAGATTATTTAGAAAATATGGGGCGAGAACTCATGCGGTCTGATGCGCCAACTTTGTTGAATGAGCTTAACATGAAAGAAGGAAGCGGCCCAGTTTTTGATAAGTGGGTCTCCAAACTAATGATGCTTGCTACCAAAGCGTGTTCATCGGTGAAGGTAGATATCAGGAATGGTGATGCGTTAGACATTCTTCCGTACTGTAAAGTGAAAGGTGAGGAGATAAACATGTTGATATTTTCGAAATGGATTGGTACCTATGTTCGCTGATTGTTTTTGTCTGTTTCAAATAAAAGTCATACCGCTGGGATCTTTAAAGGATGCGGTATACATTTCCGGAGTTGTCTTTCACAAAAATGTTAGCCATAAATCCATGGCAAGAAAAATTGATAACCCTCGTATCATGTTGTTGAGTGGTGGCATCGACTATACTAGATCAGAACATAAAATCGCATCCTTGAATACTTTGCTCGAACAGGAAGCAAAATATCTTCAGATTCTTGTCGCGAAAATAACGAGAATCAAACCAGACATTCTAATCGTCGGACGATCGGTTAGTCGACGCGCGCAAGAGTTGCTTTTAGAAACAAATATTGTCCTTTTACAGCATGTGAAACCGAGCCTAATGGATCGCATAGCAAGACAAACAGGCGCCACTATACTCTCGAGTACGGATCACGTGATGAATCAGTTTGGTACAAGTGTTCTTGGTAGATGCCGGCGTTTTCGACTCGTATCATTCCGTGATAATGATGTGTGGAATAATAGATACGAAACGCCTAATCTTGACAGTGATCTGCAAAACATGATAGGGAACATAAATGATGCTCAAGCAGTGAGATCCCTACTTTCGAGTGCTGACCTTTCAAATCATCAGCGTCAATCAATTCTTGCAGCAAGACTTATGGGGGAGAAACCTCACGACGGGGCCAACGCTATCAGGAGAGGAATATTGAAACGAGGAGTTGCGCAGACGTACGTTATCGTTGAGGGGTGCTCTAGTCGTCTAGGATGTACGGTTGTGTTGCGGGGGGCATCTCGACCTGCATTAAAAGAGGTGAAGAGAATCCTCAAGTTTTTGATAAACGTTGCCTACAATTTAAAGTTGGAGACGAGTTATTTAATAGGCAGACATGCAATGCTCCCTAATGATTACAAACTTCCCGAACAATCTCCTATGAGCTCTTCATTGTGTGTTGATTATGGGCAGCCTCCACAAGGTCGCAAAGCTGTGCGACCATGGAATGGCGGTAATTCCGATAAATTACAAAGATCTCTCTCTGGGAAGATAACTGCACTTGAGCACCAATCAATATTAATTTCTTCTGTGTGGATGGCAGGAAAGACACAGTGTTGCCCAGCAGAAGTGAAAGGTATTTGCTACTACTCCCAACAGGACGTGTCTTTGGGAATGTTTTTGAGGGATAGTTGTTTTGATCTGACTTTGAAATGGTACGTAGAAGTGAAATTAAAATTGATGTACTCATAATCATTTGATATCTTACTCATGCATTCGAAAACAACAGTCAGAATGCAAACTGTAAAAAATCTGTTTTGGAGCATAATCTTTCTTTTGTACACAATGATGGTCTCATCAATATCACGGTAAGTGATGACCAGCCTAACAATTATAAAAGCCAAGGTCGATCTCTCACCAGTTTTTGTCTCAGGTCGAGGAGATGGATGGTCCAATACCTTCTTCAGAACGTCCGAATAAAAATACTGAATGCGCAGAAGGAATTGATAGTGATAAAAATCGCATCGCTACTTGGAATTATTGCATGTTTTGTAGGAAGGTTGTAACCCCTTTGACGTACATTGACGAGGATACTTATAACTACTCTTTCGGAAAATATCTTGAGGTATCTTTCTACAACACCTCTTGTGTCATAAACTCCCAAGAATGCAATTGTCAACTGCAAGGCCAGTCTACCTTATATTTTGGTTGCGGTAACTTAGCAGCTCGATTTACATATGAGCGTATCCGTCCCTACGACGTATTTCTGCGTCGTCATTTACCATTCGACGAAAATTTTCACAAGAAATTCACTGTGCTTGAGCTGAACGAGATCATGGTATCGTCAACAGATTTGTTTGAGAGATTCAACAAGCATATTGAAACAACATCACGAGAAACTCGGGAGCTTTTTGTATCTGCGGTTAACAAAGCTGAAAATCTGCAAGCCGTACTGTCCGAGTTGCATACAATTAATAAAGAGGTCGTTTATGCATCTGGAGTTCTCAAGAGCAAAATTGTGTCAGTGACAAATCGTTACAATACTTTCAATCAAGATTCTGAATCCGGATACTCTCACGGAGAAATGGGGCATTCTGCAAATGATGCATTTACTCACTTTCCTTGGTATGCTAGACGTTATTTATTCATGTTAACATCTGCGTGGAATGAGCGTTTAGGAGCAATTGGTCAGGCAATTTCATCAATGAAGAAAGTGGTGAGCATATCGCAGAAATTAAGCATAGGCAGTCGATCAGATATAGGGATACCTCAGGGTGTAGGTGCTGATGGAGAATTAGACGAGGTGTCGGAAGCAATGCAACGTCTCAAAGAAGTAAGGGAGATTTATTCTGACTTCAATATCGGAGACATGGACATCCAATCCAATTTTGGTGGTTTACCAGACCACAAGAGAAAGCTGGAAGACAATGACGACATCGAGGACGAAGATTTTACTAGTGACTTGCCTGAAAGTGCTGATGGCAATGATATTGTCATCAACTTTTCAGAGGAAGTTGATGCAGATGTTCTGGCATCGAGACGTAGACAGTCTACGAAACAAACCGATTCGAGTAGTTCACGGCCCTCTCGAAGAGGCACCCTCGAAGATGACAACCAGAGACAACGCACCAAGAAGAAACCTCCTCGCCGACGATCAAAAGAAAGGGTGGCACCGTACAGCTCGCAGGTCACAAGTAGGGATTCCTTTGCATCGTCTGTTTCGACACGAAGCCTCTCGCCCTCCCCACAGCAAAAAGCAAAAACAGTTTCTGCCGGGGGAGCTGTTAAGTCTGCAATCAATCGTTTTTTCAATAGGGGTGGCAAGGAAGATAATCTCCATACAGTTGACTTGGGAATTTTCAGTCAAGGAAGGCCAAAATTAGAACCTGGTGTCGGCGGCGTTGTGATGCCAGTTTTCGATGGCCAACCAAGTACGATAATCGGTCACTCTTTAGCATCGGTTGACTATGAGTCTCAATTTCGTCGTCACACTAGAGCATACTTGAAGGAGAATGGAACAAACCGACGCGGTACTAGCGCATCGGCAACAGATAGCGTCGTCGAAGATTTAAAATTGAAGAAATACGACTCTCGATCAAGCAGAAGAGGAAGAAGCGAGTACAGACGAAATGTTGCAGGTTCATCATCATCTACGGCGAAGTTGACCAATGATAAAGCTGATCTCGAAAAACGCATGTTAGTGAGAAATAAGACACACATAAAACATGCATTCCGTGACTACGATGAAAAGGGGTCTCAAATCGCCAAGTTTGTTTGCACAACATTCTGGTCAACCCAGTTCCAAGCAGTTCGCCAGGCATTTTTGAAAGAAAGTTCAAGTGCGAAACCAAGTTCAGGATCCACATATGGCAAAAATATCATCGAAAAGAATTTTGCGAGGAGCCTTTCAGCTTCCCTATCGTTTAACGCTGTTGGGGGCAAGAGCGGAGCTAGCTTTTCAAAAACTGCAGATGATAGATTTATTGTCAAATCTATTTCACGTACAGAGTTGCAAATGTTTTTGGACTGTGCACCGGCCTATTTTGAATATTTGTCCAAAGCTTTCTTCCATGGTCTCCCTACAATGCTCTGTAAAATTGTTGGAGTATACCAAATTGGATATCATAACAGAGAGACTGGCAAAAGAACAATGGAACAGGTCGCTGTCATGCAGGTAAGTGACATCATGATTGTATTTAGTCAACGACAGCTTGGTCATAACTTTGTCTCAACAACATCTTTCCTCATGCATATACACTACTAGAACATATTTTATAATCGGAACGTGTCCAAAATATTTGATTTGAAGGGATCATTGAAAGGCCGATTCGCTAAACTTCTAAGTCAAAACAAGGAAAAATCTGGGCCTCGAGCTGTCCCAAAGAGAATGAATACTATGTATGATTCTGATGCTTCCTCGGACGAAGAAGGTGAACACACTCCCCTAGATTCAGGATTTTACGACGAGGAGGGCGCGAAAGAGGGGTCTTCAACTCTTCTTGATGGCGATTTTCTCGAATTCACAGGTGGGCGCCCTTTGCCTCTCACTGATCGCGCAAAGGCAACATTCCACATGAGTATCCTAAATGTAAGTAGTGTACGGACTACTTTTGTGCGGTAAATGCAAATGATTTCGAGTTTCTCATCATTAATTTAATTTCTCGAAAGGACACACTATTTCTATCAATGATCAATGTTCTAGATTACTCCATTCTGGTTGGGATTGATGAGGACAAAAACGAACTGGTGGTAGGAATCATCGACTTCATGCGCCAATATGATATTCTGAAACAAATGGAGCGAGTAGGGAAATCTATCCCAATGGTTGTTGGCAGTGAAGCTCCCACTATAATCCAACCACCCCTTTACAAGGCCAGATTTATTACTGCAATGGAGAGATATTTTATGACTGTTCCCAGTAAATGGACAATAATTTAGAATAACAAACTAATGAGGGAAACATTGAACTGGTGGTAGGAATCATCGACTTCATGTGCCAATATGATATTCTGAAACAAATGGAGCGAGTAGGGAAATCTATCCCACACACATACTGCGATGAAAAGATATTTCATTACCTTGCGTGTGTAACCAGTAAATTGAAAATGGACAATAATAGAATCAGAATAGTGATATGATTCCTTAGTTTAGACCATTTTCAAATTTTTAGGATAATATTCTGACACTTTTAGATCCGAATGAATGAACCAATCCAACCATTGAGATTTTTGTGAGAAGTAGGCAATAGTTACCAGTAGGCATGCGACTTTTCGGAAAGTTGAGAGCCCGAGGCCCGAGGCCCGAGCGAGGCCCGATGAAAACAATCAATTCATCCCCCGGCAACCATGGGCCAAAAGGCATCGAGACCAACAATTGTCATATTGTAGGAAAACCATAGTTGTATAAATACATTACCGCTTCTGAAAGAGATCTGGCAACGATTTATTGATTCCGAACAATGCCTCGTTTTTATAGTGGCATCACTGAAATGGACATCATAGAGAACGAGCAAGCCTCCAAAAGATCTCTTTTTGAGCTCGAGCGTGAGCCTTCACCGGTTGGTGTTCCACCCGGTTATGCTGGCAGAGAAGAAGAATTAATCAAACATTTAGAAGAGCAATCGAATTTTGACATGTCGGTTAGTCTCGATCTCCACCCACCTCATCGTAAGAACCCTGATGCCCTTTCCTCGCTCTTGCTCTTTGACCAGCTTCAGCCAAAAGGACTCTCTGGCAGATTTCCGTCACATGAGAGCGACGACCCAGACAATCATTATTCTCTTAATGATACGGGGATTTACAACAAGTATTTCTCGACAGGGACATCGTCAGCAGCACAGACTCTACATAGTCTATCTAGTTCTCAAGTCCAAGATCCTTATTCCACCCCCTCGCAGCTGTACACGTCGTCACGTCCAGAATTGTCCGCTCCTCAGGTTGCCACTATTACCCCAATGTCGGATCAATGCCGTACATATATGAATCAGGTGTACGCGAAGGAGCTGCCAGCAGAACAAATCCAACTCCGCTCTGGCACCGTGGACGAAAGTAGGTTGGAATGTTTTAAACACCAATTCAGTGGTAGTGAAGATTGTCATAGCATCTCATTTGAGAGGGGTAACCAGTATCACAGGAACCAGAACGAATGCCAGTCAGGAGCAACCTACTCCAACTTTTCTTCTTTCACCAAGCCATATTCGCAGATCACTGGTACTTGTAGCTCTACCAATCTTCTCTCCTTTCGGGATTTATTGAATTACCCAGAAGTTCACACAAGCAGAGACTACAGAAATGATGTGGAAAGAATCTTCCAAAGTCAACAAGGAGACCTACCAACAGCAAATATTTTGTCATCGTATTTCTCTCAAGATCCTGTACACGTACGCCAAAATAATGAGTTTGGAACCCAGAGCCCATTTGAAGCTCAAAGAAAACTCAGATCTTGTGGCTCGATTGCGACACCTCAAACACAATTTCACCATGACGAAATTTATAAAAGAGCGCTGTACGCTACGACTAACCCACTAGATGAAAGAAGCATCGCCGAACTTCCATCTTCGAACACTTTTCCTTTTGGGGCAGCACTATCTACTAGTTGCGAAAGTAACTTTCTACCTGGACCTTCTCCTGGTTTAGTCTTCTGGTCTAATCCTACCAATGCCCAAACTTTTCCAACTTTCTCATGTCCCAAATCACCTCAGAAATTACAAAAGAAGCCGACTCCTCCTGCTGAAGACAGTATTATACAGGCGTTTCTTGATACTAAGAGTACAACCGAAATTAGACCATCTGACCCTAAGCCTAGTTTTGACGTTGATCTTGATGATCTTGACCCTGATCCTGAGGCATCTGGGGAACGGCCAATTTCTCCTGCACAAGAACCAAGGCTTGTAAAGACATTTCTTGATACTACACATCGACATCTGGTGACCGATTTCACCTACGTTGTGATGACACAATTAGAAATCGTCACTTTTGACACTCGCGACAGAAGAGGTAACCGTGGAAAGACGAAAGGTGGATTCCCAGGCTTGGCATGTCTCTATTGCAAAGGAGCAACCGGCAGGACTGGCCGTTATTTTCCCACGACCATCAGAACACTTGCAGATTCGAAGAAGACTCTATTTGCAGTAAATCGGCATTTAGCCGATTGTCGAAAATGTCCTGCAAATTTGAAAAAAGAATTGCATACACTTTTCTGTTCCCACCTCCAGGAAAAGAAAGAAAAACGCAAACGACATGGCAGCCAAAGAGCTTTTTTCAGACGAATTTGGGAAGTTATGCACCGAGATGAAGATGACTCCTCGCCGAAGCAGTCCTCCTCCTCTATGAGTGCTAAAACATAATTTCAAACACTAATGAAGAAATAAATGAGGCATTTTATACAAAGGAGCATACAAGTTCAAGTAGTTACTGGAAAAATACTAGTGTGGATTGGTGTGGACAAATTTCACTCATCTGATATTTCGTTAGCAAGATGTCGATGACTAGAAGAAAACACTACACGCAGTGACGATAGAGTATCACGATGCACTGCTCTACGAGTACATGCGACCAAGGGCTTCAATGTGTTTAGCAAAAGTTCCTTCTAATTTCGAAATTATAATTCATCACTTTCTTCTTCATCATTGTCAGAATTATCTTCTTCCTCCTTTTTTTCTGTCAACCGAAAAGCAGCCATCTTCCCGAGTCCTGCGTCCTCAAGAGCCAACCCTTCAGCTTCGCCATACGAGAAAGACTTCTGACCATTCATCGTCGTCAGAACGATGATCTCTCTTTCAATCTCAAACATGGCGTCAATCCAGTTGAAAACCTTGTCCATCTCAATTTCACCAACAAAGCGTCGCTGTCCCTTGCGCCCGTCACTGAACCGAATAGCGATTGTAATTACACCTTCCGCACCTTGTTCTGGTTCATCAGGAAGTTCTTCAAGCAATGACTCCCTCCGTTGCCGAAGCTTCCCTTCTCTCTCCTGCTCAGCCTTCTCCTCTTCCAGCCTCTGTTTCTCCTTCATCTTCTCCTCGTTTTCCCTATTCATATCATCCTTCATACTACTTTTATATCCCTCGTTTCTCTCTTTGAACAATTCCAACTCTTTGAGTTCATGATGCATATTAGCATACTGCTTAGCATGCCGTTTTCTCAATGCATTCAGCCATGCCGCCATTGATTCTGCGGTTGGTGGAGGGTTACAATGATGCTGTGCCAAAACACGAGGTGCAACCTTCACCTGACCAGAAGAATTCATACTCTGTGAGGGATAGACAACCATCAGGATTGGGTTCTTACCCTTACCAGATCCTTTCTTTGCTTTGAGTCTCTTGACTGCCACTGATGACTCTGCTGAATCGTACTTTGAACTCCAAAACATGAAAGAGCCGCCTTCTTCCTTCTTCCGTGCCTTCCGTTCCGCAACTTCAAAAACATTGGTGCTCATCAAACTCTTTATAACTTTCTGGTCGTTCATTTCCTTCTTAGGTTTCGAAGACGGGACAAACACTACCAATAGTCTCCCTTGAGATCTCGCCTTTGACAATGCATCCGATAGAGAACCAGAGCGAATCTTCACTTTATCCTCATCTTCACCTGGCATAGAGACAGAATAGGCTTTGCACAAATACCCGCTGAAATCTTGTTTGGAATAGGATTCTTTTCCCCTGACTTCGTAATTCTTATCAAACGTTGCCTTTACCATACAAGACATGGCGTGAAAGATTTTCCCAATTGGTGATTGACCTTCTTCTTGTAGAGCACCGATCCCCGCTTCGACGGCCCTGGAAACTGCAAAGATTGTTCCAAACACAGTGTTTCCAAACATTGACATGATTTTCATGATGACGGGCTTTTCACTATCACTATCATCCTCAACCTCTCCACCACCGCGAATATTGCTAATGATAGATTCAACTTCGTATCTTTGTATTGTTTGACGCTGATTGATGGTGTTTTGTGGATCATCTCTACCTGAAGAAGTCCCAACATATTTGACGTTTCTCAAAGCAAATGATGGATTATTTTTCAGAGCCTCAATTTGGATAGATGCTCCAGCCAACAAAAGAATTAGGATCAGCTGTAGATTCATCTTTCTTTTGCGTACAGATAGGCACCTTTTGTATTTATTGCCTTTGGGGTGCAATCCAATTTTAACAACTTGTCTGTCTTCCTCCTTTTCTTTTTGAAATGGTTTGACTTCAAGGAGTTTTTTTTCAAGATCCACTTGTCAAAACTTTCGTCAGGGGGTAAATAATGCATGATGTTTTCAGAAGCCCCCTCACCAAATCAACGCATTTTTGCGCGAGGCCAAAGATGCGAGAAAGCATAAAGAAATTCATGTTTTGGATGAGGTGTGTACATCCGTGATGACAACTTACTTCTCCCAAGTATTTTTTGTACACGTACGTGTTCTGCCACATACACGACGTTTGATACAAATGGAAGAAAATACTGATCACTTCTCTTCCTCACAATTTAAGATTTGACAATGAAGTTTCTTTGTGTTAGTGCCCTTTTCGCGTCTGCTGCTGCTTTCTCCCCTTCGGCTCTTAGCCCTAAGGTTGCCTCCAGCTCTGCTTTGAACGCTCTTGAGTCTGGCCAGACTCCCATCATTATTGGAGTTGCTGCTGACTCTGGATGTGGAAAGTCTACCTTCATGCGTCGTCTTACCAACATCTTTGGAGGAGACGTTGTAGGACCCCTCGGAGGAGGATTCGAAGACGGAGGATGGGAGACCAACACCCTCGTTTCCGACCTTACCACCGTTATCTGTCTTGATGATTACCATGCCAACGACCGTGGTGGACGTAAGGAGTCCGGACTTACCGCTCTTAACACCGTTGAGAACAACTTCGACTTGATGTTCGAGCAGATTCAGGCTCTTAAGAACGGAGAGAGCATCTCCAAGCCCATTTACAACCACGTAAACGGAACCCTTGATACTCCTGAGGATGTTGAGCCCACCCCTATCATCATCTTCGAGGGACTTCACCCCATGCACGATGAGCGCGTACGTGATCTCCTCGACTTCACCCTTTACCTTGATATCTCCGATGATGTCAAGCTTAACTGGAAGATCCAGCGTGATATGGAAGAGCGTGGACATTCCCTCGAGTCTATCCTTGCTTCCATCGAGGCCCGTAAGCCCGATTTCGATGCTTACATCGCACCCCAGAAGGAGTTCGCTGACCTCATCATTGAGGTTCTCCCCACCGACCTCGACAAGGAGGACAAGAAGACCCTTAAGGTCCGTAACATCCAGAAGATTGGAGTTTCTGACTTCAACCCTGCTTACATCTTCGATGAGGGTTCCAAGATCGAGTGGACACCTCCTGCTGACAAGCTCGCCTCCCCTGCTCCTGGAATCAAGATGTCTTCTGGAATTGAGCAATACTACGGAAAGGATGTATCTGTTATTGAGATGGATGGATCCTTCGACAACCTTCAGGAACTTGTTTACGTTGAGTCCGCTCTTCAGAACACAAACACCAAGTTTTACGGAGAATTGACCCAGGCTATGCTCAAGCTTGCTGATGCTCCTGGATCTAACAACGGAACTGGACTTATGCAGACTCTTGCTGCTTTCGCTATCCGTAGCATCTACGAGAAGAAGGCTGCTTCTGCCAAGCTTAATGCTTAAATTCTAGTTAGGTTGCAACTGCAAAAATATATTTAAAAAATAAAAATTCAAAATAGATATCCACCATCTAGCATTACGAGTAGTACGTACGTGGTGTACTGTACCGTAGCGTTGATGGGTCGAGCGAAATGCTTAAACTGTGTCTCTAATATGGACAATACACCTGGACTTAGTGAGGCTGAACAATATCGAGACTTAAAAATCGTGTGATCGCTTCGACAGCAAACATGTGCATCTCATATAAACTACCTCGTATGATAGAGCTGTTTTTAATCATTTTAAATATTACCATCCTATTTCTTATTCTGCTTTGCCCAGCTCATGAGAGCTTTCTGGTGTTTCTTCTGATCCTTCGCCAATTTCTTCATTGCACTTTTTGAGACCTCGGTTCCATCTGCCAAATGAGTTGGAATACCCGCGTCGTTAAACTTGCTATACGTGCCCTTGTATTCAGGAGCAAGCTTGAACAAATCCTCTGTTGAAATCTTCATCTTTTCTTCCTTTGCCGCCTGATCGGATTTAGTTTTTGCCTTTCTAGCCTCAATTGCAGCAATCTCTCCTTCTGTTAATTCCTTCTTGAAAGTTTCTTCCTTTAGACTTACTGTACGGTTGAAGACAAGAGCACCTTCGTTCTTCTTTGAATCATACTTTGTGTCTACGTCAACGACAAAATATCCGATACGTTCGAACTGCAAAGCAGCGTTGGAGGTCCATATATTAACATCCTTTGCATCAACAATCTCGCCCACACTAGGATCAACAATAGCATTAGCGTACACAGTCTCACTGTTGTCATTCAACTCTTCTTCCCAACGATCAGAGGGCTCTGGAACGGTGAACAAATGGCCATAGACACGAACTTCACATCGGATACCATTCTTTGGCACCCAGGTGATCCAGGACTTTGGCTTTTTGCGAGATTCAGAAGTATCCAGGCGGCATTTAAGCTCAGTGGCCTTCCCTTTAGCGTTCTGGGCAACAACTTCGTCACAGACGAGATTACCACCGAAATACTTGAGGCCGACAGCCTTGTTGGGAGCCAGCCCATAATAATTGGAATTATCTTCCATTCTGAAATCAGAAGAGTCAATGTAGATGGTATCCGTCAAAGTGACACTGTGGCTTCCCATACTAGCATCGGTAGGAGAATTCTGAACTTCATAAGTGATATCCTCACCCGCTGCCTTCTTCTTGGCAGCTTCTTCCTCAAAGTTAGTAATAGTGACCTTAATAGGCTCTAAAGCAGCCATCGCACGACGTGAAGTAGCACTGAGGTTCAGTCTCGCAGTCTGAGACAGCTTTTCCATCTCAACAACATTCATAGCCCTGGTAGCACCAACATCATTACAGAATCCATTGATGATCTCCTTTGTGTATCCTCTCCTCCTCATTCCTGATATTGTAGGCATCCTTGGATCAGCCCATCCTCGAACGTAATTGTTATTGACAAGCTTGATCAATCGTCTCTTGGAGAGTACAGTATACTCAATATTCAAACGAGACATTTCATAAACCTCAGGTTTGTAAAGGTCCAACGCCCACAAGATCCAATAATAGGGCTCACGTCTAGTCTCAAACTCAAGAGTACAAATCGAATAATCAATATCTTCAAGCGAATCGCAAATTCCATGAGTCCAGTCGTAAGAAGGGTACATACACCATCCACCCCCTGCATGAGGATGAGTATGATACTTGATTCTGTATGCGACAAGATCATACATGTTGGGATTACTAGATTCAAAATCCATCTTGAGACGAAGAGTGTATTGTCCTTCATCATACATACCCAAACGCATCTTTTCAAACATTTTCAGATTCCTCTCGACGGATGTATCACGACTTCTTCCAGGCAAAATGTCAGGGCTGGGAATGGGAGCTTCTACGTCAGGATCTAAATCCTTATTCCTAGCATTAGTACGTTTCATTGCCAATTCTCTCTGGATCTCTACCTCTGCCTTGCTCATATCACATACATATGCGAGCCCCTTCTTGATGAGAATCACTGCAAATTCATAGAGCTTCTGAAAATTATCAGAGGAGTATGTGGTTTTCTCCGGTTCCCAGCCGAGCCACTCCAAATCCTTCTTAATCGAATCAATGTATTCCTTACTCTCAGCCTCGGGGTTGGTGTCGTCATATCTAAACACCGTACGACGGTTAGCTGCGGGGACGCCAAGTTTTTCAAAGGCGAGGTGGAAGTTCATGTTCATGGATTTTGCGTGTCCAATGTGGAGGAAACCGTTGGGTTCAGGGGGGAAACGGGTGCGGATGATGGGGCCATTGTTGGCTTTGTGGGCTTGGAGGACTGAGGGTGTGTTCTCGGCCCATTCTAGTTTGCGGCCTGTGAGGGCTTTGGAGTTTACTTCGTTCGACATTTTGGTCAATTTCTTGGATTGTAAGTTGAGAGTTTTCTGTTGTTATGAACCAAATTAATACCAATTCTAAATTCTGTTCATCAATTTATCCATCATGTTGTGCCTGCTGTTCTTGGTTGGCTCATGGCTCATCATCCATCATTGCTCATTGTTCCTGCTGCCTTCCTTCTTGCCGATGATGCGACGTTTTCCTTTTTATTTTGCAGTCCATCCACACATTTCTGTATTTCTCTGTCAGGTTGGGACTTAGCAAAATCTCTCCCGGCCCGCTTCATCTTTCCAAATTCGAAAATTCTTTTGGCTTCTCGTGTTAGACACCTACTTATGCCCCTGCTCGCTGGCCAATTCTGTCAAAAATCTTTT
>Ga0115005_10002345_pt1 | contig 15144 bp, 13 predicted proteins | sample ArcOceMetagenome_FD_87163 | JGI IMG/M metagenome (GOLD analysis project Ga0115005, IMG submission 87163) | Marine eukaryotic phytoplankton communities from Arctic Ocean - Arctic Ocean - Greenland ARC118M Metagenome | ecosystem: Environmental > Aquatic > Marine > Oceanic | place: Arctic Ocean... | reverse complement strand
TTGGATAATTCCGATGTTGACCGTGGTCGAAGCAATCGGAGCCTTGTACTGGGTCCAAGTCCTGAGAATGATTTTTCAACCATCACAAGGATTCTTCAACATGTTGATTTTCTTTTATCATAAAGTTCACATTATTCGGAGGAATGACGAGGTCAGAACTGTTGGAGATGCGTTGCGCATCCTATTTAAGAGCCCAAGAGAAAGTCCTGAGTTCGTTCTTGTACACAACATTGAGGACGTCCTTTACAACGACTTTAAGTTGATCATATTATCAAACGATCATGTTGATGCTAAGGATTCAGCTGAAAGTCAAATTAATTCCGACAGCTTTCTTAAACAGGTTGACATATTTTTGTTAAGAGGTGGACATTATGACACAACCGCTTCTGAAAAGAAATGTAAGGCACGGCTAGCATGTGAATCTGTGAAGCTTCACCACGATTTATCATTCGTATCGCAGTCTCTTGGAGGCTGTCCATCGGTAATGCGGGAGGGATTAGCTCCTGCTGCATCTAGTGATCATGAATTACACGTAGATGAAGAGAATTATGGGATAGGGAATGCTAGGTGCCGTGCCGACGAGCTAGAATCATATGGATCACATTCTTTGGAAAAGGGAAGGTCTAATGGGGATGTGGAGCTATTATCATATGGATCGAAATCTTTGGAAGATTTGCCACCTATTTCCAAGTTAAATAATGAGGGAATAGAATAATAAGAATCTTGAAATCGCAATCTTTCGGATTTTTTTGATAGTGTCGAGGCAGCAACATTTAGCTCTATTATCGTATGTTTACTATGTTATCAACAGAGTGTAGAACACGTGCTCCTATAAATGAGGTACTCTTCGTTTCCTAATGTTTTGAAAAGTACGTTCATGCAGAGTACGTGTAGGTGGAATACATGTTGGGGAGATTTTACAATGTGCAGATCCAGATTGTTAAACTTGTTCAGGCTGGACTTTGTAATTCATATGGTTAGTGTATGATATATTCAAAGCTCATCGATGCCCAGCCTTGAATCTGTTTAAACTTATGCGTCTTACAAAACCAAGTGTCTTCACAATTGAATGAAGAGTGATAGATGTAACATGATTATGAGTATTACAAGTACAGTAGACGTTGAAGCTTCTATAATTTCCTCTCTGATTCTTTCCTCTCATTGTGCAAATTGAAAATAGGAAGAAAAATAAATAAATGACAATGATAAGTTTCATGATTATTACAATGCGTACAGTGAAAACGACTACGTGTACGATGATAATTGTAACCATCTCTGGCTCAGCATAACTGTTGATTATGTCCACAGACTGAGTGACAGTATAGCTCCCCTTCTAGATGCCTTTTACACCGGTTCGTATCGTTTCGAAACCATCTACAACCCTTGGGATTATTCATGCCTTCTATCGGGAACTTCCCTTCACGATCATCTGGGCAGGGGCCATCTGCCTTTAGCTTTGTGTACATATCATCAATCTTATCTGCATATTCTTCATTCCAACTCAAATTATTAGTTTCAGATATATCATTCTCCAAGTCGTACAGCTCAAACGTTGCATCATGAGCGTTGTGAATCAATTTAAAAGATCCAAATCGTATTGACTCCTGTTTCACTCGATTATTCGTGTTCACCCATGTTGCAATATTAGTTCGCCGGATACGTGGACCCTCACTTATGGAAGGGTCTACATAATCCGCGAAACTAATAGAATCCTGTGCCGATCTATATGGGATATCAACCCCGATCAGCTCGCAAATAGTTGCGTAGATATCATTTAATCCCACCAACTCCTCCCTAGTTTCATTAGCTGGGAAATGATTGTCATAACGCATTATCAAAGGTACACGATGACCGCCCTCGTATATCATACCTTTCTCGCCTCTCAAGGGCCCACTGATGCGATGACCTGTCTTTTGTGAATTATTGCGAAGTCCACCATTGTCACTTGTAAAGATGATGATTGTATCATCCCCAAGCTGTTTCTCCTCAATCATTGATATCAGTGATCCTGCCACTTTGTCCATCTCAAAAAGCATATCTAAATGCCTAGTCGGATATTCCTTTCTCACACGCGAGCCATCGAGGTAACGGTAGGGCGGAGAGTGTGGAATATGGACAGCGCCCAATGCGACGTAAGCGAAGAATGGTTGCGATAGATTTTCATCCAAATGCTCGTCAATGAACTTAGTTGTCTCATTGACAAGAATCATATTATACGCAGATGAATCCCAGTCTTTATCACCCTCGCCTGGGTGCTTTTGAATTTTTGACATTCCATGCGGCATGGAATATGCCCCTCTATCCCAAAAACGCACATCTGTTGTATTTGTAGTCAGATATCCATCACGAAAGAAGGAATAGGGAGGAGCTTGAATCCCAGAAGTTGTAATATATGATCGATCAAAGCCAATATCTGCAGGTCCTTCAATCAACGGCAGGCTCCAATCAATTTCAGGGCTAGATAATAATTTTTCAAAAACCTTAATGTCCTTATCTCTAGGAACTCCGTTGGGAGGGGCCTTTGCACCAAGATGCCATTTTCCAAATATGCCTGTATGGTATCCGGCGTCACGTAATACCTCGGCAATACTAGTCTGATGGTCTAGGAACTGATTTCTATCTTCATAGAATCCCCATGAACCGTTTGGGCGAAAACCTCTGTGAGCATAGTTTCCACTCAATAGCATGTAGCGGCTAGGTGCACAAAGAGGCGTTGAGTGTGCATCTTTGAACGTAACACCCATCTTTGCAAGTCGGTCGATATTTGGCATATCTACCACACTCGAATCCCAGTATGATGGGATATCGCCTGTGCCGACATCGTCAGCTAGGACGAGGAGAATGTTTGGTTTCTTGTTTTTCGTTGGCTCATCTGCATATGCTGTTGCAAATAATACACCGAAGAAAACTATTAAATTTGAGCAATAGGGTAACATGTCTAGTAGGCGTCTTTGTACTTATGATGAATGATATTCTACTTCCACAAGTAATGAGATTGATGTAAAAAGTACACCGTTTGGTTTGTTCGTTGAGGCAGGGCATGACATTTATTTGAATTCAAAAAGAGAGTACTACGTACGCGCGTCCTCGCGTGAGTGTACCCTGTCAGGCTTTTTTTTGGAAGATTTAGCAAGATTTGTGGGCGCAGAGGGAGGGGTGCTCACGATGCCCCCCCCCCCGCCTCTCCTCTCAAACCACCAATTACCAACCAAAAAAAGCAAAAAGGCAACTGCAACATAACACAAAACATGAACACAAAAGGCATCATTCTATTAGCCACCCTCAATCAGTAGATAACTAAGAAAGCAACACACAATAGAAATCCAACTGTAAAGGCATAAGAATGGTGAAGAAAGCTCAAACGAAGAAAAGAAGATCAGGTAGAACTGGAAAGACCAAGTTGCAGGTAAGCCTGGAACATCATCAATTTCATCACCAAGTAAAAGACTTCGCTAATAACGTCTTGCTAATGTTTTCTTCCCCCAGAACCGCAACTATCGGTTTTATAAGCCTCCCCAAATATCTGACAAAGTCATCAGGGAAAACTGGGACCCGAAGAAGTCACCTGCAGTAAACATGGCGAAACTAGGATTGAGATCTGACCCAACTCCTAAAGTCGAGAACAAAGAAAGCAACAGCTTAGAGACATCTGGAACCTGCAAAGCGATTGAATTATATGATATACCCGATTCGGACAAGCTCCCGAAGTCCGGTCTATCGCTGAGGATGCTACCAGTGAGCATCGAAAATCAAGAATATATTGTCAAGTTATTTCAGAAATATGGCGACGATTACATGAAAATGGCGAGAGATATAAAGATGAATAATATGCAACACACGAAAGGCCAATTGAAGAAGATTGGAGCGCGCTTTCTCTTGTTAGAAGAAAGTCAAATTCGAGTTGATATTCCTGATGATGTTAAACCATTAATGGCTTGCTTCTCATAAACGTTCGTCCTTGGTTTAGATCGTTCTGTGTTGGCACTATGAAGCTTTGTTTGCTGATATGTATTGGTCGTTGGAAGATTCGTTGTGAAAAATAGAGGAAAGGCATAACATTTTGGGTAGTAAGACAATCATTTCATCATCACACGTACACTATGCGCATGAAATCTTCAAGTGATCTTCAACTATGTATGGGAGCTACAGTAGAGGGTACACGTAGCCTTGATAAAACATGCAATCATTACATTAAACACGAGTTACTCTTCCGTGAATCCTGCTAGACACTGGAGTTTGGCATGTATCAACTAAGATAATTAAATGAGATGCCGCATCCGAGCTTTGCAAATATCTTTTAAAGAGTTGTGTGCTGAACTGTGTGCTGGTACGTGTATGGTACTTTACAACAGTGCAAGTGTGTGATATGATTTTTAAAACACAGACTACGTACTATATGACGCTACCGGTACAATGTATTATTACAATATTTTTAAACTTGAACTACACTTGCTCATTCAGCGTAGTCGATCTGCATTCAAGAATCCAACAGGTAACTCTGTTTGACCATCCACAATCAAATCGGCCGCAGCTGCACCCAGTGCTGGAGTCATCTTAAAGCCGTGCCCTGACAATCCAGCAACACACCAAATATTCCCCCCATCTCCAAAACCAGGGGCACGATCCAATATGAAATCTCCATCTGGTGACATGGTATACAGACACGCTTTCGATGCCACCATACGCTCCAACGCTTCAGGAATCCAAGCTTTAACTGCATCGCGCAACTCATCAATTTCTCCATTAGTAACTTGCGGACGAGGATCATCGGGATCAAAAGGTACGTCCCTCCCGTGCAAGGCAATCTTCACATGTTTGGAATGATGCGAAGATAGGGGATCAGCAGGAAAGCCATACAATCCCAAGCTCTCGTTCGTGCGGTCGAGGTACCATCCTGGACAGGAAGAGGATGGACGAAATTTCTGGACATCCCCCGGCTCAAACCAGGCCTGTACCTGCCGCGTTACGGTGAGGTGCGGGGCCCAATCAGGGAGGAGCTTCGATGTCCACGCTCCCGCACTAACGAGTACTGCCCGAGTTTGATACCTTTGTCCAGTGCTTGTTTCGACATGGATTGTGTTTGCATCGCAATCCGAAGATTGCACTTCTATAGAGACAACTTCAGAATTTTCGACAATGTCTGCCCCGTTGTCTATGGCATCCTCAATGGCATACTGGAGCGCTAGTTCCGGACGCACGAATCCTGCTCCAGGTTCCAGAAGACCTCTCATTTTGTCATGTATATCGAATAAATTACCATATCTCTGGATCATCTCATAACTATCCAACATTTCCACGGGTATATCGTGTGCTTGAGCCGAGTTCAGGCATCGCTGTATAAACTCATAAGTTCCATCGTCGGATGTTCTATCGGATACCATCAAGACACCGCACTGCTCTAATAGCGGCACATGTGAGCGCGTCGGGATGATACCATCATTGGTGGATTTCGCTCGTTTCCAATCACAGAGCTCCTGAAACATTTGCGTTGATCGAAGGCAGAGCGGGACGTAGTTCGGGTGTTCAAAGTATGCATGACGGAACAGGCGAGAGTCACCGTGGCTGGATCCTAATTCGTGCCCGAGTTGAAATCTTTCAATGCCCAGAACACGAATTTGTTTGTTTTTTATTGCAGCAGATCGAAGTGCGAACGAACCGACTCCCCCGAGACCGATGACGATGGCGTCGTATATGTTGTTTATGCTGGCGGGGGTACCATTTGTAATAGCGCTACTACATGTACTACCGGGTTGCATCAGTCCTTTGCGTCTCGTGATTGACGCTCCTGACATCACGAGCATTCTAGTACTGTGTAGTGGCAGTGGTTAACATCCGAATGATATTTATTGTGATTTCATCTGTCGAATGTTATGTTCGTGGAAACAAGCGGCGGTGGAAGTGTGAAGAAAGTGTTAGATCCCAAAATAACCACAAGAGATGAAGGTCTTGTGGTTATTTTGGGTTCTAACAGAAAGATCTTTGGGAGGCAGAAAATCATTCAATAGTCTTCGAGCGAAGTTGGGTCGGGAGTTGAACCGTGCCAGTCAGTACGTCGTGTCAACAACGAACGCAATGCGAGCGCAGGGCAACCGACCGAACAACGAACCGACGCGACAACACTTCTGCAACGAACCAGCACACACTAACAACTACACACCTGAAGATATTGTTGTATTGATTACGACTGAAGAATCAATAGACTCAACAGCGCAGCTCTACTGTCTCAAAGCTCAAAAGAACAAAATAAAAATGGAGGATAAAAAGGATAAAAAGAAACCAAAAAACATTGTCATACCACCCAAAAAGCCGAAACTCAGCAAGGCAGAACGAAGAGCACTCCAAGAATCCCAGCGAGCCGCCAAGGGGGTGAAAGCGGGCGGAAGCGGTGATTTCAAAGAGAAGAATAACCAACATGGAGGCGGTGACGGTGGTGGTGGGGGTGGTGCCAAAGATGTCAAGAAAGATGTGGTTGCTGCACAGGAAGGAGAAGAGAAGAGATCGGACAAGGCTGATACACATCCGTTCTTTTCTCATTTGCCCCCTTTTAAAGGTAAGATTAGCAAACGAGTTTGGGGTTCGGTGCTGAATGTTTAAAACACATGCAAAGAAAGATTGTGGTTGGGAAAGAGTAGACGTACTGTAGACGGGTTGTCTCCTCTATCAACGGTATAAACTTGATACGTGCACACTGAACAATTCAGTGCAAGCTGACGATCACAATGCGCCAGCAAATGCATTTGACTTCTGTCGATGGATTAGTCACAGAGAATACATCTTCTTCCTGTTCCCAGTGGGAAATTGTATGCATAATTTCCAACACATACACGTACTGCAGTGTACCTACACGCACTCCCATATCGAAAATGCAATGTACTCACTGATATCGTCACTCCCTACAACCATCTCATATTTCCCTATAGATCACAAACAAAATAAAGACTTCTCCGGAATAAAACCAACCGGTACAGCATCCTCAAACCTCCACCCCGCAGTCCTCTCCCTCGGCCTCCAATACGCCGACGGATCCATCCGAGGAGCAAACTCCCGCTGCAAGGCCATGCTCAAAACCTTCCAAGAACTCATCTCCGACTACACCTTCCCACCAGGCATCAAGGACTTCCGACAAGATCTGGAAAATCGAGTACTTAAACCTGCTTTCACCTACTGGACGACTCAATGCCGCATTCATTCAGTTACCATGGGCAACGCGTTTGCGTTTGTAAAACTCGCTGTGGCGAATTTAGACCGTGATTTGAAATTGGAGGAGGTGAAGAGTATTTTGTCGGATAGTATTGAGGCGTATACTCAGGAAAGGATTGAATTCGCAGATGTGGCGATTTGCAAACATGCCTCGAGTAAAATTATGGAAGGGGATGTCATTCTTACCTACGCCAGGAATAATTTGATCCAGATGTTGTTAACAAACCAGGAGAAGAAATTCAGAGTGATTTTGGTAGATTCTCGTCCATTATTGGAGGGAAAAGAAATGTTGGATAAATTGATGGATGCGGGGATAGAGTGTACTTTTGTCCTTCTGAACTCCCTATCTTATGTGATGAAGGAGGTGACAAAGGTTTTCCTAGGAGCATCAGCTTTAATGAGCAACGGTAGCATCTTGTCGAGGGTTGGGACAGCATCAGTAGCGTTGATGGCAAGAAGTTATAACGTGCCTGTACTCGTTTGTTGCGAAACCTACAAAATCTCCAATCGGGTGCAGTTGGAGTCGATTACTGGCAATGAACTCGGAGATCCAGATGATTTGAGTTCGCCATCGACATCATTGAAGGAATGGAAAATTGCAAATGGTAACGAAAATCTGAGACTATTAAATCTTTTGTATGATTTGACACCCAGTGAATTTGTGAGTGGTATCGTGACGGAAATGGGTATTTTACCACCAACGAGTGTCGCTGTGTTGCTGAGGGAGATGAATCCACAGGATAGCGGATTCAAGGCAGAGGATATTTGCTAGTGCACGTACACGTAGATAGTATGCTAGAATTTCATCCTTGTTATTCAATCAATATATTGAAGTTTTTGTTTTTATAAATATCCTGACCCTGGCCACTTTCTTGCTAAGGACAGAATAAGCCTTGTAGTTGAGGAGTATCATAGTGTGTAATGAGGAATGATGTTATGCGGGTTCGTATGATTGAAGATCATGTTCAATGTTGATAAAGGCCTATCGCTTGGACGATCGATGCTCATCAAATCTCAAATGCGCGCAGACCATACCAACTGAAAAGAAAAATGAATCAAAACATCACACTACCCTCGTACACACTACTGTATCGCACATCCTTCTTTGTGAGTTCAACATGAATTGCAAACTTACATTTGCGATCTTAATCCTAATCATCTGCAGCGCAGCCTCTTGGATAATACCCCCCAACATGAATTCTAAATCAATACAAGCACAACGCTCAGGCGAGTTAAAGGCGTCCAGGATGATCAAAGCGAATCCATCAAGAACATCCAAATCAACTAGCACCAGGGTGGACAACACCCTCGATCCATGTGTCGTACTCATGAAACAACTCATTGCGAAACATCAACACCTATGGACGGACGAACAAATATACAGTCTCGCCCAGGGCGTGGTGTATTGGAAGCCCCCAGAGACTGTCAACGAGGCTATCTTGAAAGCAATGAATGAAGCTGATTCCGCCCTGCACAGTTATGCACCCGACGAGGGTCTGCCCGAATTGATCGCTGCCATCCAACAAAAGCTTTCCCGGGAGAATGACTTGTCTAGTGAGGATGTGAAAGTGATTGTCACCTCAGGAGCGAATCAAGCCTATATGAATTGCGTCCTGACGCTACTCGACGAAGGCGACTTGTCAATTGTTTTCAAACCGTATTATTTCAATCATGTCATGGCGATTCAGATGACGAGGGGGGATGACGCACTGCTCGTTGGGCCTGTGGACGATGATGGGTTTCCATCTATTCCGTGGCTCAAGGAACAGTTTGAATCGGAAAAAGGGGAAGCAATAAAAATGATTACTGTCACGAACCCCGGCAACCCGACCGGTGTCTCGATTCCTAAAGCAAAACTGCAAGAAATTGTGGATCTTTGTCGCGAACACGGTAAATGGGTCATTTTTGATTGCACCTATGAACAATTTGATCACAGCAGAGCAAATGTGTACTCGATTAATAATGACAATGCCTCGAGAACAGATGGGTTCCATTGCTTTTCGGACGAACATGTCATGAGTATATTTTCATTTTCCAAAGGGTATGCAATGGCTGGTTTTCGGGTTGGGTACGTTGTCGTCAATACGTGCAGTGAGGTGGGGAAAAATGCTTACGAACAGATGGTCAAGGTGCAAGATACAATTCCAATTTGTACCTCGCGTATTTCGCAGGTAAGATGCATAGATGCTATTTGCATCATGCATCATGCATGTTTTATTGATCTTTTATTACGTGTAGAAAAAAAACAAACCTTTCACTTCCTTTTTTCGATTTCTTTAACAGCATGCCGCACTTGGTGCACTAAAGGCAGGAAGATCATGGGTTGACGACAAAGTCCAGACGTTGGATGCTGGGCGAGCAGCTATTATGGATGCTCTTGCCCCTCTAGAGAAAACAGTAGGTGGTTCAGGCGCTATGTACGTTATGGCAAAGCTCCCAAGTGGAACTGACGATATGGTAAGGGATTTGTATTTTGAACGATTATCTATATCTGTGTACCTATTTTGTACGTTTCTAATCCTTGACTTTCTGTCGTCATGAAGGAATTTGCGGAATTGCTCATCGAAAAATTTGGGATAGCAGTTATACCGGGGAAATTCTGTGGATTGCCTGGGTGGATACGTGTTTGTTATTCAAATCTTCCACCCGACGAGTGCAAAATTGCAGCGGAAAGGTTGAAAAAAGGTCTGACTGAGCTGTGTAGTGACCAATGAATATTACCTTTATAGAATCATGATCTCAAATAAGCGATCTGCCAACTCCTTTCATAACGGAGGCGGACGTTTCGTTATTTTCTAGCTAGAGGAAGAGATGTAGTTTCATAAGAGTTCACCCTTCTTATTCTGTCATGGCAAATGTTGCTAATGAAAGTAGCGTGGACTTCAAAGAGATAAGAACCATGAAAACTGTACAACAAGGTACTGGTATTTAAATACAATAGACAGCAGTATTCAAGACAAAGTTTTGTCACGTACTGTACGTCCAACCAATTTCTATGCATCTTCCTCGTCGCTTGAATCCATGGTTAAATCGATTATATCTGACGATCGCACAGGTAACGGGAGTTTTGGTGCGACATCTGATGCGCGAAGCTTCTTTCCACCCCCCGATTCCACCTTTACAACACAGTTATTAGGTTTTTCATCTACAGTCGCATGCTCACTACGTGTAGAGTTTGCTTGGGTAGAATTCACCAACTTTCTCCTCCGCCCATTTTCAGATATCATACTCTCTGAAGACGTTTTCGTTTCTACAGAATGAAGATTTGGCTGGCGCTCGTTTTTTTCTTTTCGTGCGCCACTAAGCTTAAATTGTGAAATATCTGATAGGAATCTTGCTGCTTTTTCGATTTCAATCCTACAAATCTCAAGTTCGCCCGTTCGGGCGTTGAAAAGCATCCCCGAACAAGATCGACCAGTCTCTAATGAGAGCAGAGCACAATACACCAAGACCTGGAGTCTATTCACGTTACTAAGCTCATGGACAAATTTGATTTCCAACAGATCTACTACTTGCCCCCTTTCACTGACAAGACCTTGCCCAATCCAGTCGCAGATTCCCGACACACCAGCCACCTCTATCTGAGCATTTCTGCCCTTGATACATTTTTCTGGAAGTTCGAAAAGAAAGCGAACATCACGCTCGAACTCGCCACCTTGCCCAAGTTTATCACTGCACTCTTGTTTCGTTACAGTTTCAGAATTATTAACGGGAATATTCTGCATCAGTTTCGATAACCTTGATAGTGCTTCAATTAGCGCATTGGATTCAACCCATGAATCATATGAGCTAGGGTTCGTCCCGATTTGATTCCACTTATCGTGATATTGCCCGAATGCCATCACTGCATTGGCAAGATAGATCCATTGAGTAGGAGATTTGCCTGACGCTTTATAAATGGATTTGATCTGGATTTGGAAAGGCTCCATGTGCTCGTCGTCTACTACTGACACAACAGCCTTTACTGGAAAATAGATGATTTGATCCCCCTCCACTCTCTTCTTTTGAAGCTTAATAAAGCGAGAGTTCAAGAAATGAACTAGATCGTTGCCTCTCGTCTTGCCCCTAGCAAATTTTTCACGAAATATTTTTGCATGTGCAGGCGACAAAGGTTCACAATTCTTTTTCTTGAAATCTTTCAACACCTCTTGCTCGCCGTAATATTTAAACTTTTCAAAGCGCAGGATTCCGTCATTCACAACAGTTTCAATATTAGGACAAAACCCTTCACGCTCCCATTGCAGCATGTACACCAGAGCTTCCCCGTATAAGGCACTGACGTCTTCCTTTGTTGTTTCAAATTGGACATTGGCAGTGTATTCGATTCTATCAGTCACTCCGCTCTCTTTGGTCCACGTACCATACGCCAAAAAACTTTCTTCTTCAGAGGCAGCAAAATAATTAAAGTCAGAAGCGACATAGACGGTACCATTTATAATCACCGATTTGGCTTTTTCATTGGTTGGTAGCCTCCCCCGATTTTGTTTCAAGCAAATGATTCCATTCTCCACAAGATGTTCAATGGCTCGTTTTGTCAATTTCGATCGACGATTGAGTATTTGTTCCCTTGTTTCTCGACCGCTCTTTTTCAATTCTTCAGGACAGGGAGGAACTTTCAATTCTTCAGGGAAAGGAGGAACATTGTAACGATAGTCATTCCCTCCTTCGCAAGCCACCACATGCTCCAATTCCTTCGGATCATCTCCCAACATGGGATAATACGGATTCGTACACAAGCATCTTTCTACATAAGCCATGCCATGAATCACAATCAACCGCTTTTTTGCTCTCGAAAGCGCCACCCCAACCTGATTCAACGAATGAACTCTGCCATAAGTCATCATATCCAAACCAAACACCACGACACAGTCCGCTTCACAACCCTTACTCCCACAAAACGTCCATACCCTAACCTTATTCTTCACATCGGCAGAACCACTCCCGCCCTCGAACCCCCTCAGAGATTCCTTAATGTGAAAATTGTATTTTTGTTTTCCTTGCGCACTTTTCTCCTTCATGAGGGCATTAACGTGGACGCGAATGGGACATTGCTCATTTCTTACCGATTGAGCGAGAAACATGACGTTGTCAGCTCCGTGTTCATCAATGATATTGCTCAATACGGATGTTTGGAGTCTGGTTGAATCATCATTCGGAGTATAAGGGGGATAGGGGTATCGGCAAATGTATTCAACTGGCACGTTTGGGACGCGAGTGTTGCCGCCCCGGATAGATGTTCCCCATATGACATTGACAAAGGATGCGATGTTGGGCGTGAGTCGATAGGAGGTGGTGAGGTTTGTAGTGATCCATTGGCGGGGGTTAGTGAATTGTCCCCAGTGTTGATGGGGCTGTTGTATGTATCGTGAAGTGGCTTTGTCATTGCCATACGTCGGGAAATCGTATAACATTTGTTTGTGATCCCCTACGAGGCACATTTGGAGGTTGTATCTGTGAAGTTTCTTGTCCACAATTTCATTGGCATTGGTACATGTAGTAGTATTTTGATTACTGCCATGCTGGTGATTGAGATGTGTTTGACTCATTCGTATAATATGACATAATGCTTTGTAAAAGGACGGCCGTAAATCCTGTGCTTCGTCAAGCATGAGCAGATCTAACACCATCACGTCTTCTTTTTTATAATCCTTGACATTCGCATGCTCGTCATCCCAGAGTTGGACTACTTGATTGAGTTTATGATCATCATTGCAAATCCGTTTCGCCACCTTACTAACAAGTCCATGAATGGTATAACAACTGACTCTATGACTCAAACCGCACTGAACAATTCTATCACGGCATTCATCCTTGAGAGATCGATTGTAAGTGACGATTGTGACTCTTCGATGGGGCGGAAGCTTAGATGCGATCTGTAGCATCGTGGTTGTTTTGCCGCTTCCTGCCACGGCTGGAATTGTCAAGCATTTTCCAGATTTGATGGCGTCGATTGCATGTTGCTGTTCTGCGGATGGTAATGGAAGCAGCTGCATGTTTCTTTCCGTGCTTGATGCCATTCTTGTGAGGGATTACTAGTGTGTGTATGGAAACTATCTGGCGACGACTCACTACGCACCATACACCAGCGGCGGGTTGAGGATTTATGCTGGTCTTGCTTACGATAGAGCCGGATGTACCGATGCACACACCAATTTGCTCCAAACAATCAATCTGTTGGGATGAATGAAGGAAAGACGAGATCTGAATTAGGAGATAGAAGTGAACAGAGACAGCCTCCTGGGGAAATTGTTGTCGTCGTCAACTATGGCATTGTGGCATTGTGCATTGTGCAAGCCTTTTGTGGTCGGGAGGTCGGAGTGAAATTTGAATTTTTGCTTCAAATCACTCCCACTATCCATTTCGAACCTGGGGGGCATTGGAGTTTCAAAAAATTAATTATTCATCAGTGCGAGCAACTTCTAAATAAACCCCATGTAATAGTTCTTATTTGACAACAAAGTATCTTTTGGCCCAACTAGAGTCGGTTCAAACCATCTATCTTCATCTTCCAAACGAGCAAAACAGTGCTTGTTGAGGATGCAGACTTCTGCTTTGTGTCTCTACTTCGTAGGATAAGAACGGTCATGGATTACAAAAATGTATTTCCGAATTATTATAAACTACATGTATGCATTGGCGACCTCTGTTTGCTTCTTGAAGGATGATTGTGGTTACTATTCATATGCCATTCAACAGCTGGAGACGAAGGTCGAAGTGTCTTTAAACTGAACACCAAGATCGGTAGTGAATTACTTCCTTTTCGGTTGGAGGCATTCGATACAAAGCAAATTAGGAGTATGTAGCGAGGTTGTGTTTCGGTGTAACTACTGCTATTATCACCATGATGATAATAGTAGTTGCACATAATAGTCACATAATCCAACCCTTTGGCAGTAGAAGAATCAAATATTCTTTATTTTTATGCAACTCATGAACATTCATTCGCATTCAACGTCCGAAACGTAATTGAAACTCTCCAACCCGATCCAGAAGGAACTGAATGCTCCCAATCATGTCTCGCTTCACCTGATAGCACATAACAAGAGCAGTGCGGTGGATGAGCAGTATAGTAGGAACATTCATTTTCAATACGCTCCATTTCTGCTTTGATAGTATCGCTGCTTAACAAATTCGAGTGCAGTTCTTTATTGTGTTTCAAACGCATGTGAAGTGGTCGGGACTCTCCAAATGTATACACACGTATTCTCGGACCGAATATCGGATTATCCACGTGCCATGGAATATGCGATCCCAAACTACACGTAGTAGACAGATGTGTGTTCCTATGATTTTTGATTTTGTCGGTTTGAGCATTAATGGGGCAATAGACGTTGACAATGCATTGGGTAAACGACTCCGTTTTAGGAGGTGCTTCTCGCTCACTCCTCTCCTCGGCCTCGCACCCCCCTGATGCTTCTTGCAGGGGTTGGAGAAGAAGGCGGTGGAATAATTTTGGTATTCTCGGTGCTGGCGAGTTATGAACTGATTGGTCACTAGCTTCATTGTTTGTTACATCATTCTCATCTTCGGGAACCACCACGATGTCCCTTTCGTAGTCGTACCGAAATCCGAATTGTGCAACTGGTCGGTTCTGTGGATAGGGAGTGGGCTCCCATGGGATGTGATTGTGATTTGACGTGACGTTTCCAAGGCATTGGGTATCACTATCATTTATTTTGGTGCTTTGCCTCAATGGTTCATTCTTCACATCATTTGCATTTGTTGCTAGCCGACAGCGTCCTTCATCACCACCAGTTAACTCGATGCCAAGATTGTGTTTCTCAACATCTAAACCCAAATATGATTTGATTTCATCCCATGCCTGCTCTGATACAGCATTGGTCGTAAGAGAAAATCCAGGAGGTGGAGATGGGATTGATTGGCTCTTTACTATTGGTTCCATAGTCCATACCTTGTTCTCAACCGCAAGCCCATTCTGATCTG
>Ga0115005_10002342_pt1 | contig 15152 bp, 18 predicted proteins | sample ArcOceMetagenome_FD_87163 | JGI IMG/M metagenome (GOLD analysis project Ga0115005, IMG submission 87163) | Marine eukaryotic phytoplankton communities from Arctic Ocean - Arctic Ocean - Greenland ARC118M Metagenome | ecosystem: Environmental > Aquatic > Marine > Oceanic | place: Arctic Ocean... | reverse complement strand
GCTAGATAGCGCCAGTTGCATGTTATAATATGACAGTTAAAAATTAAAAACTCCTTGGAATGAAGGTTTTAGTATGAATCTTGCTGTGATTCGTGGGGGAGTGATGCCCTTTGTATCTGGGTTTGATCAAATTTGAATTTACCACTCGGAGTAGAATAAAACGGACTGGAATAATAAACGATTCCCGTTTGAAGCTAAAATGGAAGCAAAAGAAGGATTACTCTTATTATTTTGGCTCGTGGTAAAATGACACGAAACAATTACAAGCTATTATTACGATACTGAACCCGCATTCCGCATTCCTCCTCATAGTAAACTCCCAAACGATAAAAACCATTCGTTTCAAATCTCCATCTTCCCTTATTTTTGAAACCGAACAGTCATGCACATGCCTTTACGATCAAAGAGGCGAATTGGAAACCTATTCGGCAGACGGCAGAGGAGGCAGAGGAAAAATAGATCCGATTTCGAAGGAAGTTCTCTCCTGTCTGAAATGTCAACTTTTGATCAAAGGGAGGTCAGATCAATTCCTACCAAACGCCACCTCAGCTCTGATGGATCCTCCGGGCCTAGTCTTCAAGCGATACTTGAGAAAGTAGCTGCTTCAAGTGCAGAACCGTCCATATTTATAAAGAGAATACGCAATTATGGATGTGGAAAAGATAAACTGACTGCCAGCAAAAGAAAAAAAGACTGCGATGAGAAGGAAACTGCAACATTTACGATTCCCGTCGATAGAAATTCAAATGAAGAAGAGCCATTAGTTGCCGCGAGTAGACGAAGCATCGATACAGACGATTCATCAGGTCGACACTTGCAGAATATTTTGGAAACACTAGTGGATAAGGAGGATATTCAGACGACCAAAGGCTTAGTAACGCTGCAGCGAACGAATAGGAATGAGGAGAGCAAATGCGAACAACCTTCGAAAATGGAAGCAATACTGGAAACACCAACAAAGGAGAAATGTTTGGCTGATAATTCATTTTGTGCGAACTTCTTATTAAAGGGAGAAAGTTTGCAGTTATCGCCTAGAAGAGCTAGATATGAAATAGATGACCCAAACCAGCATTCCAAGATTTATCTCCAGCAACGGAAGAAACAGGGAAAGAACTCAAGAAAATCAAATGCAGAAATGATTTTTTCTAGAGATCTTCTCAAGAACTGCGGCATAATACCTGAGCTGGAGTTATCCTCTGGATCGACCATTTCAATGTCATCGTGTTCATTAGACTCTGTCTTGGACGACCCTGAGCGCCTGGACAAGTATAAGTTGCTGAATCAGCCCCCGCCACCTCCTCCACGCCGAAATCGTAAACAAAACGCTTTCGTGGAAAGAAAATGGACGGACGACATTAAGAGCACTGTTATACAAGCATATGGGAAGGCCAGCAGATTGCTTGGTTGTGTTTCTCCACAATTTTCTTAGATTGTCCAAGTCAGGTCGACAAATGACCCTATTGAAAGAATATGAAGTATCCGACAACGTCCAAACTTATTATATTAACTTAAATTGAATAATGCATGATATATTGCGACAGCACTGTTTCTTCAAAAATAGATCATTTCTGCATGTCGGCAGCTTCTCTTCTCAAATTTTCTAGTTGTACTTTTTGTTCATCGTTCAGTTCAATGCTCTGGTCCAAATCAGCACCAAAAGAATATATTTTTGACCTATTTCCATCATTTTCAGTTATTCCAGACGCTTGTAATGCCCTTGCTCTAGCCGTCTGCTCGATCTGATCAAGGTATGTCTTCCACTCCGAATAGAATCGACTTAGCTGCTCTTCTTTTTCAACGTTTTTGTGAAGTTTGAATTCAGACTTCACGTATGCGTCACCTAATTCTTTCATTGCTGGTGGAAGGCATTTGGTGTGCGCCCTTAACAAGGACCGGTAGAGTGAAATAGCTTTGTGCGTGGAATTCATTTGTTTTCTTGCTGTAGTAGATTGAAGATGATAAGAATGCTGAGGATCTTGGAGATTTTTTGACAAAACGAAATGAAAAATGGGCTCTATATCGATTTCAGATTAGGATGAAGGTACAGTGCGTGTAGTGATGAGATCCTGTTGTGTATTGGCAAAATGTATGCTATTATGAAACTGATGCTGTTGATGTGTTGCCGATTCAAGTACCTGGTACCAGCTGGTATCATACCAACAGGTAGGAGGAACAACACTCCTCCAGTCTTCTTGTTTCTTCTTCGTTGGTGTTTCTCGTCATCCTCACTCATTCATTCATCAGCATCCTCACATCGAACCGTTATTTATAATGAGGCGTCGCAACATTACAACAGTTATAAATATATTTACTGTATGAATAACGGTTACTTCCCTATCACATATAATTGATTTTATTTTGTCTCGGGGGGGTCGCTCGAGATTCCTAATGCAGTTCTAGAGTTGAGGAAGCATCAGAAAACTCCCACCAACAAAGGGCACACCGAATCATCATCAATAACAACCTCAACAATGACAACGAAAAGGGACAGGGGAGCAAGAGGGCGCGCTAAACGCTCAACTGTCTATAGCTCCACAACTGATGAGAGAGGTGCTCCATTTGAGCAGGCATTGGGAGAGTGATTTGTCGAAAAAGGAATTCCATTCAAGAATGAAGATACACTACGCTCAGGGGCAGCCTGGGAAGCACGACATTCGAGTAAGGAAGCGAAAGTAGCCAGGTCCAATTCAGCTGTACCAGATTTCTTCTTTCCTGGAATCGTATACATCAATGTATCGTGGATCGACGCAAAACATTACATGATCTTGTGGAGCAAGACACGATACGATACAGCATCAAGTAAATAGATGGAATCAACAATATGGTCAGGGTGCAATCATGGCCAGGCACGGTGGCTCAAGCGGTTTAATGGGCGCAAAAATAACACAGACGTGCACGGGAAAAGATGGGTCTGAAATCTGCTCTTACCTCAGAACCCTGGTCGACCCGTCGCCCGTTCACGGAGCTATTGTTCTTGATTGGAATCAAAGCGATTCTGAGCATGTTTTTTATTAAAGTAAGCAGCAATCCCAATGATTCCACCACGGAGGAGAATCAGCTACAAAATAATACGACATGTTTAGTTCCTCCATGTGTGCTCAGCAGCCAAACAAGCTTAATAACGCAGGTGCTGCTCATGTCGGAAGACAGTCATTGGATACATGCCTTAGCCGAGCTACCATTATTCGGTGGCCTTTGGAGCAATCAATAATGTTTCCAGTAGACATCGAATGCGCTCTAATGAATCAGGATATTGGGACTGTTGATTCAATGTCCCATAGATTGGAGAGAATTTGTAGTTTTGACAATCTGCTCAAACAGCAGTCAAATTTATAGAAGCTTCAGCATCATGATGCTACGAATTATTTTCGGCAAGGACAACGTCGACGTGAATCTATTAGTATGTATCACTTCATTGTTTGAAGACGCGGAAACAAATGAGACGAAAGTACAAAACCTTGCACAGATGAAAAGCAGTTTGGGATCGATGCTTCAAGAAGACGAGTGGGGTCATAAAGAAGATAACATTTCACTTTAAAATCATGTGCATTTACCAGTCGCTGCAAAAAAAGGAAGATGCATTCCGTAAACTGCAGGACTGTGGTACAAACAATGATCAAGAAAACGCTAGATTAGGGATTAGCTGATTAAGAAATACATTCGTTATCGCCACTGGGGATGCTGAGCTTTGTCGCTCTATTTGGGCCGCCTTCAGTGAAAATAGAGTACCGCTAAGCATCTATCTTATGCGAAAGTACAGCCCAGGCCTTGGTCTTATCATCAAGAACATAAAACAATTGGGCAAAAACTTTACATTTCTTCACAGTCAATGCCGTTACTGTGGCATTGAGACCAAGGATAAATATTGTCAACTGTGTCAAATCTATGCTGAAAACGGTGAGATCGCAGTGAGGCGTGAAGCCACGAAGCTAGTCTTATGTAGAATTATGACTCAGTACCAACAAGTTCCTTCCACTGGCAAAAGGCATCCAGATCACATAACTGAGAGTACCTTGGAGCAGAATATCTCAAATCTAGCCGACAAGTTCAAATGGATGGGAAGAATGGATATCTTTTCAATTCCTTTCAATCACTAAGCTCCAGCAATGGTTGGCTTTGACGTACACTTATTCAAGCCCTTCGTTGATGGATCTAGCGAGGTCGGTGTAAAAACATACGATGACTGCAAAACGTGTTTACGAATAAACCCAGGGCTGGAGCTTCACATGGTCCACAACCATCTCTGCAGAGTGCAAAACAAAATCTTGCTGCCTTACATTTTGACGAACTGCTTTGAAATTCGAGAAGACTTGTTTTTTCGCTGTTATTTTGTCACCCAACTCGCCATAGGCAGGAAATGTGATTACACCCGCAAACAAAAGAAGATTCCCTATCTTGTGAAGTGTTTGCGCGTCTTCGCGCCCACCGTGCAAGATGACACATTTTTGACGATTTGAACATTCTTAAATCAAAGGTGGATATTCACGAGTGGAAGAGAGTGGAAAGATTTGTACAGGACTTTTTGCAACGGTCTTACACTACGCACACATGTCAACAAACAGAAGAGACGATACTATCGCAACTTGAAGAAGCAAAGAAGATTTCAGCGAAACAGAAGACTCAGGCAAAGCAGAAGAACAGAAAAAAGAATACGGGGCGGGCGAGGAGTGAGAAATGACGATGTTGCGATGCAAGCTTCGTATTTGTCATCAAGGTTGCATAGAGTGCTTGTTTTTCTACGTTTTATTTCCCAAGTCGTGTTCGAGTTGCTTGAATTCTAGTTAAAAGTTCTTCTCTATCATCAGATATTTGAAATGGAAGAAACCCTTTCCGATGGCTTTGTTGACAGTACCATTAATAATGCCAGACATATTTTATGTTGCCTTTGTAAAGAAGTGAACAATGAGAATGCTTTTGCAAATTATGAAGCTGGAGATAGCAGAGTATGCAGTTCGCATAAAAGATAAAGAAATATAGGAAGATTGGTCATTCCTGATATGGAAGCGTGATTATTGATGAGAGTTCTGATGATGACAACCTCTTACTCAAAATTGGTTTATAAAATAACAATTGAACTCACTTTTATCATGAGATTGCCGATGAATGTTTATATTTTTATTTTTGTTACTCGACATGCGAGGCCTCCGGCTTGCGTGAGTCATTAAAGTTTAATTATTGGGAGTGTTGTCGCGTACTTGCTTGAGTAGTAAAACATTCAATTCCTACAAGTACTCCCCGTCCTCATCAATCAAAATACTTTAACGCCACTACCAATACGAACTATTATAAGCTCGTCTCTTTAGTTATCGTGTCGCATATCAGAAATCCCTTCCATCAATCCTTGGTGAGACTAGCATGCGTACATTGCTCCCTCCAGTCATTCATGATGCGCTTGATCGCAAGTGCTCGGTATTCTGGCAAATGCCAATTTTGCTCATCGTTCTTTTCAAGATAGGTAGGATACCTTCCCGTATTCATAAGATGCTGCTTTCCGGAATGAGAAAAATGAAGTGCGTATGCTTTATTTAGTTCCTCACATCTCACTATATTTGAGGCCTCCATTACATCCCTTGGGTCTCTAACATAGTTCTCCACATATTCCTTAAAGTCTATATTCTCAATATGTTGCTCGTAGAAGTCTTTCAACATGATCATATCAGATGGAGGGCGAGATTGTTTTGTCTTTGGGAGCTGCTCAGTTATGAGCTGAGCAACGCGTGTCCATTCCTCTGCGGATGCTGAAATCAGAGCAGGAACAAACGCAGTGTATGACGTAAACTGGCCATTGCTTGGAAGGGTGATGGTTTTTTCCATAGGAAAGTTAATGGGCATAGTATCATATTCTGAAAACCAGCCACCTCCCGTTGTAGCCATGGCGAGGTATCTTAGGAAGCGGTAATGGTGATAAATATCTGTTCCGAAGGTCTTTTCAACAGCAGCCTTCATGGTGTCATAGTATGGATGTTTCTTTGCATCGGCAAGCGTTACAAATTGTGCTTCAAATCCAGCTTGCTCCCATTCCTCCTTCCAGATCCTTAGGATTGGATCGTCGGGGAAACTAACCTCGCCTTGGTCAGACAGCGATTGGAAGAACGTTTTGATGACGGGCCTCAATTGCTGAGAAGAATCCGCTTGCGTGTTGATAGCTTTGAAGGTTTGATCAGGGTCTGTTTGAGTCATTGTGGCTGGAAGTACAGTCCTCTCAATTTGAGTTCCAAATATAACTATGGAGCATGCAGCAAGAGCAAAACCTATCAATGCTACTTTGCGAAAGTTTGGGTCTGTTCTTTTCATGCGGCTGATTCCGGTGATAAGGCTGTTCATTGGGAAGGATGAAGGCTGGATGCTAGGGGTTGATTCTACGTATTGGATCTGTTAGGACTTGAAACTTAGTACAAGAATGAAACGGCTTTTGGGCTTTGTGCTCATGGAAAAATGTGACGTGCGTGAAAAAATGAAAAATGACACGGGAAGCTCGTCACAAATTTATGTTCGGACAAATGACTTTGAAAATGACTTTTTCAATGATGACACAACTTTTATTCACGATTTGACACGTTTTTTCCTGGTGTTTTTCGGATTTGAACGTATTGATACAGATCGTAATCCTATTTTAAAACCTAGTTTATATAGACGACCTATCCATTATCGAATATGGTTTAGTCCGTAGTAAATTGTGGCACTCGAGGTAGAGTAAGTCTATGTTGCTGCGAGAAAGGACGATCCGTGGTCAGAGTGCGCCATTCTACCAGTGCTGTACCAAAGGTTTCTCCAAAGATGGTACCATCTTATTCACCATCCAGTATCCTTCTACTGCGTGAAATATATTAATATGCATCGGTGTCATTATTTACCCAATCCCACAGCCTCGTCGTATCCATCATTTCTCTACCCATCATTTATCTACTGTAAATGATCAAAATATATGGAGCAAAATGAATATGATTGAGTAATTTATGACCAGGGTGGTATCATCTTTGTTATAAAAAGCAGAGACATGACAGTGAACATATAGGCAGAAAAATCCTAGATTGAATTTTGTAGGGCAGAGGTTCACAACCTTCAGAACAACAGTCTTAGTGGTGGAAGCACCTTTGCCAGGGATATTCGCAGTAGCTGTTACCTTCCAGCATCGACCGAATCTTGATCCAAGCCACTCTTTGCTCTTATCAGATGGATTGAAATGCACTGGTGACAAAGCTGCTGTACTCGAAGTATTTGCGCCATACATGTTCTCGCTTGGAGCCCCGAGCATGGTATTGCTGTGGTACGGGAGAGTACTTAAGAAATCGATGTTGCTTCTTGTTTATTAAACTCTCTACACAAAAACAATTACTCACCTATGACAGAAAGATACGCACAACCGCATTCTCCTTGAGAGCATTGTTGTTGCGGTTTGAGTGCATGCAACATCTAGTAATGCGAGATTGCTGAGGGCGAGAATGAGATAATGCGTGGTTAGTACTAGCGCTGAAGAATGTCTTGCAATTGAAACAGAGAGTAGAAACTTCGTCGTATCTAAAAATATATAAAGAGAGGAACAGAAGTACAATCCAAAGCATCATCAGATTTCCAGGTGTTTTAGTGACCGAGGTGACTGCGATTTCATTGATTGTGAAGTATCTCCCGAATGTTACTGTTCCGGATTAGGCGATGGTTACTGTTCTGACGATGTCAATACAAAGGAATGTTGCTGGGATGGAGGTGACTGCATCTTTGGCGATTGAAAGGTTTCACTTGAATGTGAATAGTATATGATTTGGAGATATTAGTGTACTCTTCCTCAGCAGCAGTCGTTGTCCCAACAACCTATGGTAAGAATCAGTCAACCCCAAGAGCCTGTTCAACCGCCAATGGCTGCCAGAAGAGCCGAAGCAGGATTATCTTATCTGACCGCTCAAGAAAAAGATCCCAACGCAGAGAACACAATATCATGAGCATCATTCATAAGGGAAGCCTGCTACTAGCCTTATCAAAGGTTCTTGGAATAGAAATCGAGTTCAAGATTAATGCGCTTGTTGAACCAATTAAGATCGTCGACACCAACCAAGTTGCAGCTGAAGATGACGAGGACTTATATTTACCTCACGAAGGCATCCTATCACTGTGATCTATCAATGTCATTCACCAAGTGGTACAACCATCGCAATCATGACGCTGGCACAATTACTGTGAATGGTGCCGATGTCATTCTTCTTAAAAGAAGTAGTGACATAAGCACCATGGCTGCTGGTATCTTTGGTAAGAAAAAATGCATCCTCGTTGAGACCTTGAAAATGACAGTCAATGGTATCGAAAGCACCTATACTCACCAAAGAAGTGTCCCATATGTTGTGACGACTATGTCAAGGGCGATGAAATTATATGGTCCAAGAATGAACGGTGCTGTATTTTGGAGTGGCTGCTGGGTCATGATGGATGTCCAATGAGCAGGAGCAAGTACTTATGGGAAACGGAAGAGGCGTGATTATCAGTTCGCACTGCAATAACCTCCAGCTAAAGCGTCGTTCCCTTGGTGTTGAATTCTTTTTAATGGTACTGTTCCACCAAGAGAGGCTCCGTCTAAATCATCTTAGGGCTCAAATCTAATCTTGAGGTAGAACATTCACGGCACCAGGCAGAAGTTCCTTCTGCCAAGGCAGGAGATCAAGTTGGCTGAATTATAGAAATGGACACACTTGAAGCTTCCGTATAGTCAGTCAAATTTAAAAAAAACATCCCAAAAAGAATAAAATACGAAGAGGTGATGTTCTTGAATGCACATAGTATGGTAAGGCTGCGCTAATAAAGCTCTCGCTGTCCTTCAATCTAAGCTCGAAATGCCTTCGCCAGAATCAGCTGCTAGTTTGCAACAAAGAGCAGAAGTTACAGAAATTGCTAACAGTTATTGGCTGCATAGCTGTATTATATTTTATTTGTCATTCACTAGTGTACAGTAGCATTGTAAGATCCCAAGTGAAAGTCCATGTAAGTGCAATATTTTAGCAGTGCAATATTCGAACGCTGCTCGTGTAGATTGCGTTGACATAGCCTGGTACTCCGGAAGTGCAAACTCCTGGTACTACTAAGTGAGAATAGGAAGTATTATTTCCCACACTTTTCGGTTTCGTATAACTTCTTGTACCAATGTGTTTATTCGTCGTTCTTAGTACTGATCACTAGCATTGCATATTGCAGATAAATATCTGAAGTGGAAATCCAAAAAAATCATCTACACCCTCAAATCTGAACCTGAGGTTGAACATTCATAGCAGACACCGGGAGGAAGTTGCTTCGGTCAACGATGGAGCTCAAGTTTGCTGATATCATAGCTCATAAAGTACGAAATACGAAGATGTGATGTCCTCGAATGTATCCTCAAATCTGAACGTGAGGTAGAACATTCACAGCAGGCACCAGGAAAAGTTCGTTCTGCAAAGAACTTGAGGCAGAACGATCATAGCAGACATCAGGAGGAAGTTGCTTCTGCCAACGATGGAGCTCAAGTTTGTTGATATCATAGCTCATAAAGTATAAAAACAAGGATGCGATGCCCTCGAATGCATCCTCAAATCTGAACGTGAGGTAGAACATTCACAGCGGGCACCAGGAAAAGTTCGTTCTGCAAAGAACTTGAGGCAGAACGATCATAGCAGACATCAGGAGGAAGTTGCTTCTGCCAACGATGGAGCTTCAAGTTTGTTGATATCATAGCACATAAAGTATAAAAACGAGGATGCGATGCCCTCGAATGCATTCTCAAATCTGAACGTGAGGTAGAACATTCAGCACAGCAAGCACCAGGACAAAGGTCGTTAAAGGATAGTGGATCTCAAGTTCGATGGCTGAAGCCAATACCCCATAAAGAATGAAAGACGAGGATGCGATGTCGATCTCGAATGCCAGTGATACACTTGATGAAGGTTGTCTCTGTCTTGTAACAATGGTATGTCATTCCTTTCCCTGTGTTGAGACCATTTAATAAATAAATCGTTTACATGGACTCGGATACCATTTGTCGGGCCATCAAAACATCTGAATCTCTTTACTCTTCTTCAAAGAACACTCACGAAGCGAATGCTTACTACTGATCACGAGGATACCAATTACTACGTACTTCAATTCGATTCAGATACCATCGAAGAAAAGGGAATAGCCGTGATGTGACCCCAGTAGTTTTTAATAAGGGTCGTCCACAGGTCCAGAACTCTTAAGCATTTGGCCAAGGTTAGACTATTGCCTTCGCTCAAATCAATCTTCTCTCCACAAATTCTGTTCAATTTCTTCCCATCAAGTAGACTTGGATTTACGAAAGTCGGTTGGTTGATTTTGATTTATCTCTCTAGAGTTTATTTTTCGTTTTCTACTTCTTCCCTTAATCAATCCCGGCACCGGCGCCAACGGCTTCAATCCTAGCCTTCGTCAATCTAAACACCTCCTCGAATAGCAGCATTGTCGATGAATATCCATCCAAAGCAGCCATTACCAATCTCATCGAGGAAGATGCCACAAATTGCGAAGGTAGAACCACTCGCGGGAACATTTGTCAGACTTGCATGGCACTGTGCGGGAACCTACAGCAAAGCAGATGGATCGGGAGGAAGTAACGGAGGACGGATGATATTCCTCCCTGAAAAAACTGGGGCGCAAACGCTGGTTTGGCTCGTGGTGCCCTTTGGGATAAACTTCCTGAAATTTCATATGAGGACCTTTATAGTCTAGAAGGAGGTCGTGGCAAGTAGAGGTCCGGTAATTCCATTTCGTCTTGCTAAATGGGATGTCGATGAAAACATCCTACGCACCAAGGTTGCATGGACAAGCATTGCCAGGGCTAGGAAGCAAGCTTCATTTGCCCAACGAAAGTGCATCACTAAGTTGAAAGTAGATCAGGCGGCGATACACCGTCAGGGGTCGAAATGTGCCATCGCCAACAACGCGATTCTCCCCTCTGTCTCGCATGTTCTGCTGCTGACGAGTCATTAGTTCATATCATTACATGCGCAACATCTGACAGCGCGGATTTCCATTCTTCACTATTACTTAACTTTCGTGACTCATTTCTGAACAGACGTTCTCATGGATTAGCAATTTCCTCTCCAACGGCCTCCAGTCGTGGTTCGACGATCCCACAGGACAGGAACCACCTTTGGGTTGCCATTGCTCCTTCTTTCCTATCGCATAGGACCAGCTGACGTTGGGATGGTATGCTACACTTCTAGGCTTCTTCCATGAGTCCATGGTACAATTTCAACATCGCTACTACAAGTCCGAACATTCCAGAAAAACAGGGCTGTCATGTGCAAAAAAGGTTACGTTGAAGCTATGGAATATTATTTACGAAGTATGGATCCGACGTAACTCTGTTCTACATGATACGGATGCTATCCATCAAGTTAGCGGCATCGCCAAACTTCATCAAGCCATATCTTTGGAACATACTCGGGGACTAGGTCATCTCCACAGAGTTTACAATCGTTACTATGCCATTCCGTTAGCAACACTCCTCTCCAAACCACTTCCCAGAAAGAATGGTTCCTTGTTATTCGTGCGGCTCGAGAAGCCACAGATAATTTCATCTATGACGACTTTGCCACGAATCCTTCTCTCCGCTCTTGGGTGGCCTACCGCCCCTTCCAGACATCTAATCATCTATTAGACATTTCCCGGTTTAATTGGAAATCTCATCAAGGAGTTGACTGTGGGTCTCTCCTTGCTTGGGATATCTTAGCGCTCAACCTGAACAGGAACTCTTCGGAGTCGTCGTAATTGGTACCCTGTGGTTACAGGCGAGGCCAGGTTTATTTACCACGAAAGCCTTTGGCTAGGATCTCTACCTTTTCTCTCTGAGTTTTTACTGTAGTTAAAGATTACCGAAATCTATGAGTTATTATTACGTATTATACGTATACAGCTCATGGAACATTTCAGAAACAGCCACGAGCAAAGAGTATGTTCGTTTCATCGTTGAAGAATGTTGGCCACCAAAAATGACACACAATGGCGAGCCCTGGACTGGTCCGGATCAATACATTGCGTAATGTCACCTATAGCTTGCACAGTACTGCAGTAGTAGATAATGTTGTTCTTACAAGTCTTTCTGGGCTTTCCAACGAGCAGCATACATTTTGCCAAATATCCAATCTCGTCAAAGCGCACATTTATGTAACAGATGACTAGGCTGGAAAACTCATGATGCTTCCATCCGATATTGAATTGATTCAAGATCTAGAATTGAAAAGTACGTAGAGAATGCAAAGGACGAAGATCTATTCCCAGGAAAAATCTTTGTTCAAATTTAGGTAGATGGACACCTTACGATACTGTTCGTGCAACTGCAACCCTACTGGCGTAGAAAACCTTTGAAGCCGATGCGAACCGAGAAGGAGTGTAGTCACCTGTCCGTGGCAGACCAGCGGCAGAAAACCGACCTCTTTGCTTCAATCAGAAGGAGCCACGTAGTCTGGGTGGTGATGGTATTGCAGCTAACACTTCTGACGATCGGTCTGATTCTACTGTGGCGAAGGCGAAATGGGACTCTCAAGCTACGTTGGCATTTGGCCAGGGATTTGTCGTCTTCGCTTTCTTGCATACAAATCATGCTGGTGCGTCTCGCGGTTCTTTCGCACTTTGTTTCTTTCACCATACAAATTGATACGTCTTACCTTTCATCCGCATAACCCATCTCAGGGTTTTTGATACTCAAACTGGGCAAGTATGATCCACTCAGGCCTGTCTTGACGCTTGTCCTTTGGAATTTGCGATGGATCTTTCCCACAATATTCACAAGGATGCCAACCATCCCGATAGAACATAATTCACAGAGTAAGCTGCTTCTATTGTAATGCAGGATTATTGTTACCAATGGAGTTATAAAAAAATCTTTCCTGTGTTTCTCCAATAGCGGTGAAGAAGTACTTTCAAGTTCAAAGTCCCAGAGCGTTAGACTGATATTGTTGGACAAAATATATTGATGCAGGGCGTTATGACACTGTCAACAACCAGCCTGCCGGGTAGAAGAATTCTGCAATTGGAAACTTACTCAAGAGCAAAGGCTGGCTGCGAAATAGAGGAGGATCGACAGATTGCGCCGAGCCTTACTTGCAGTGACGACCCAGAGCGGATAAGAACCACGTGCTCATCGTTGTTCGTGTTATTGAATAATCTTCTAACGGGCATAGGTCACCAATTATTGGATGATATCTTCATGGTTCCATGGCTTTTACTTTTTCAAGACGTCCCTAATCAGATGCAGCGGACGCATTAGATTCGATTCATAGTTGATTAGGTAGCACTTATCCACATATCAGTGACATAACGTACCAAGATCGAAAAAGGATGGTAACTCTCAAATAGCGATGTGCAGTCTCTTCCTCTTCTCATCGTCTCTGTGAAAGAAGAGCATACCCGCTCCACCCGTTTCAATGATCGCATCAATAACCTCAGTAGGCTTCTTTGCTCCAACACAATATAGAGGGATCGAGCAATGGATCGATTGGTGGATTATTGCATAAGATGTACACGCTGTGTCCAGGATTATTATTGGATTGGATTTCTGTTCCCCCGGCAAGGGTGAGTGATATAGAGAAATCATGTTTGTTGAATGGCTTTCGATCAGATGTGGGGAGGGATGAGTTTTTGGGTGTGGTAGATAGGTTTGTGGAGGTTTACAGTCGTTCTCAGAAAATGGGTTTGAGTGTAGTAGTAAAGCAAGAGCAAATTGTTCTGGACAGCGAACCACTTCTCCGATGGCTACAAGTTCTGGTCTAGCACCAAGCACCACATCTATGTCCAACCCAAAGAAGAAGACAAGAATTGGCGAATGTTATAAGGATGAAGCACCGAGGCACGGGTTGTGCCACAGTCAGCCACCACCAGAGAGTAGTTGATAGGATAGGCTGGGCAAGAACATCCAACATAGAATGGAGGAGAAAATACCAAATACTTACAATAGCCCAATACAAACAGTGATCATAGCCATCATGTTTGCGCTGCACCAGCGCCAATGCTGACTAGCGAATCAACAATTCTTCTGGCTTTCAGGTTGGTCATCCCGCAACTTCACTGTGACTGCGCAAGAAATTTCGTATATTGTTGAGTAATGATCCCACCCCAATTCTTCTAGTCCTTCTTCCTAAAGTCTCTCCTAGTAGAAAACACGTTGTGCCTTAATATCTATCTCAGTGCGCTCTTCTTCACTAAGTTTGCATTTCCTTGTATTTTTTACTTTGAATTCTTCACCCTGGACATCCCAGCAAAAATTGCATTCAACCTCTATCGGCATAATTATTAGCTCATCCTCATCTTCACATGGTAATAATGCTTCTTCAATTGTATCAGCGCAATGATACTACAAATAATATTGAAGAGTGGCGAATCCCTTGTCTTCGAGAAATGTAGAGATTTCTTCATCTGTTTTCTGGAATTTCCAAGGTCAATTCAGCCCGTCGCCACCAACATTCTTTCCTAAGTATGAGGCCATTTCCACTCCGAGCGCCTATCATCTTTGTCAGTTTCGATGCAATCTTCATATTTATTTTCGCCACAGGTCCACCTCGCAAACAGACTTTTTGCAAGTAGGTTCTATGATATAAGTTTTCATTTTCCAGCAATGTCGTAAGCTTGCTTTTTGGGTTCAGTGTGCAGTATGTACCAGTCCATCGACGCATGTTGCTCCTGACCTCAACTCGCAAAATGCAAATTCATCATAGAGGGCACCAAATCTACCATTTATGTCCCGAGTCTTGCTATGAATACAGCCCCACATGCAAAGAAAGGTATCATAAAAAATAAACCTCCGACGCAGATGTTTGCATCCGAAGATAATTTTTTCAATCCTGATGCAATCAAAAACTATGCAATTCATCAAGGGTACCAATAGCGCAACAACAACGACGAGGCAACACCATTCCAGGAGGAAATCATAAATTAATCTGCAATGCACTTCTTTACAGTATTGTTTATATTCACCTTTTTCACAGCTTTTAAGTAAAGTGATTTATCATTACCCTGCTTCTTTCTCCTTTTCTTCTGCAACTTGAACCATCATATTCCTCAATGCCGCTACTTTGCTTTCCATAGTATCATTGTAAACCATAACTGGGGCTGTAAAATGAGAATGATAGATGCGCTCGAGCTCAACATGCATCACTGATGGAATCTTGTACGCTACAATG
>Ga0115005_10002341_pt1 | contig 15153 bp, 11 predicted proteins | sample ArcOceMetagenome_FD_87163 | JGI IMG/M metagenome (GOLD analysis project Ga0115005, IMG submission 87163) | Marine eukaryotic phytoplankton communities from Arctic Ocean - Arctic Ocean - Greenland ARC118M Metagenome | ecosystem: Environmental > Aquatic > Marine > Oceanic | place: Arctic Ocean... | reverse complement strand
CATACCACCGCCACACGATATCACACCATTATAGAAATACATATAAACAAACATGCTTAGAAAATCATGACCGTTCCAATAGACGACGAAATGAATATGAATACGAATCCAGTGACAAACTATCAACAACAGCATGGACACCCCATGAACATGAACATGAACATGAATAGACAAATGCAGCGGCAGACTGTCACAGTTGCAGGATATACCCTTCAACAAAAACTCGGAGCCGGTTCCTTTGCCACCGTATACAAGGCTGTCAAGTACACTACTACTAATCATAATGATCATACTGGTACCGATCAATCAGAATCAACCGATGGGTCTACAACATCAACGGCAGCCATGGCCAACATGACCACTAGCGCACAACATTCCAATCTTGAAACAGTTGCAATCAAAGCCATCGATTTCAAATCCAACAAAATCACAAAAAAAGTTCTCGAAAACCTCGACCTAGAAATATCCATTCTCACAACCTACCAGCACCCCAACATCGTTTCCCTCAAACAAGCCCACAAAACTGATCAATACATCTACCTCATTCTCGAATACTGTGCAGGAGGAGATTTACAAGGCCTCATTCGCTCCCGCAAGACGGGGCGCTTGACCGAACCCCTGGCACGGAGACTCATGCGCGATCTCACTTCCGGTCTCACCTTTCTCGCATCGCATAATCTCATCCATCGGGATATCAAGCCTCAGAATTTATTATTGACGGGTCCCGTTCCGTTGGACGAGGTGAATGATCCGTGTCGGACGCAGGAGGAGGAGGAGATTAGAAAGAGGGTGGATTTTCCTTCGGGGGAGTTTCATCTCAAGATTGCGGATTTTGGGTTTGCAAGGCATTTGAAAAAGACTTCGTTGGCGGATACTCTTTGTGGGAGTCCTTTGTATATGGCGCCGGAAATTCTTCAGCATCGGAGGTACGTTTGACACTAGCTGGAGATGGAGATGGTTTAAAACTATGTCTATGTTTGAGCAAACTATACTCACAACAATTACACTTGCATTACTTGCACATCGTTTCAGTTATGATAATAAGGCAGATCTATGGAGCGTCGGCACCGTCCTATTCGAAATGATTGCAGGCCGACCACCCTTCCACGGCGAAAACCACATGGATCTCCTGCGCAATATACAACAGAAGGCTGTGCGCCTCCCTCCCGATTTAAAGGTTAGCAAAGAATGTGTGAAACTCCTTCGCATCCTTTTGAATCGGAATCCACTTGCTAGAGCCGGTTTTCAAGATTTTATCGCGGCTTCGGATGCGTTTGTGGGTCTCGGGTGTTATGGGACGGCTGCTTCTGGCCGTTCGACTCCCAGTCCCTCGACGGGTGGTGTGTTGGCCATGAGTGGAATCAAGAATTTAGGACCTATTTCAGAAGTGGAAGAGTCGCACCTACATAGTTCTACAAACATGGATAGTTGTGACAACAATACAAACCAATCCTTGTCCTCTGGACATTTGCAAGGGACGAGTAGTGCAAAGCAGATGTCTCCGCCTATGCACGGGATAGGCATGATGATACAGACGCAGAATCAGGGTCAGGGACAATCATCCAATCTACCGGCATTGATCCCGCTTCAACCGACACAGGAACAGCACCATACCCATGCATATAATAACCACAACACTTCAAGACCAAATTCGCATTTTGCACCGCTGGAACCTAGTCCACCCGGACCGAGGCATATGTCAACACCAGAGGGGTTGATACCCCCTCCCATGAGCTTGAAGTCGGGAAACAATAACTACACCGCGTATAGAAAAAGTGATTCGCAGCATTCGCAGTCGGATGATAGCAGCAGTGGAGGTTTTGTTATGGTGGAGAAAGGGAGTAGTTCCGTATCGACGTCACCTGCAGCATCTGACAGAATAGAAGAGAGGAAATTGTCTCGCTCTCCTTTGACAATGTGGAAGCAGTCGTCAAGTAGACGTGTCGTTCCAGTGTCTGCTTTGGGTGGAAATACTTCACCGCCCGCTTCTCCCGGGTCGAATTCAAGTAGATATTTTTCAGCAAAGTCTCTTTTGTCAACTAGGAATATGATTCCTCCTTCTATACCGTTTGTGAGGAAAGGAATGTTGAGCACGAGCCCAGGGACGGGTGGTGCTCTTGTTGGAATGATGGGCGCTTCGAATAAGATCAATGCAATGACAGCAGATCGGGGAAGTATAGCCGCAAACGAATCTTTCAACTTTGAATCTGCCGCAAAGATGCTAGCGGCTGCGGATGATGTGGGACGGCGGGCTATCAATGTTGCTCATGTTGGAGATACTCGCGCATATCTCGCAATGCGGCTGATCATTTCCAATGAGACTACCTCGTTGCATTCGTCGTCGGGCATGGAGGAAGAAACAGATGAACAGCTTGCCGAGAATGATGAATTTTCTATTCCAAATAGAATTCGAACTATATCTGCAGATAATAGCACAATAAAACGGATTGCTCGTGAGGTTGAAGACGAAGACGACGAAATGCCATTTGCGATGCCTCTCGACGATGAAGAGGAGGACACATCATCAAACATTTTGGCAGTGAGGAAGTGTAGGTCTGAACAACAAGAGAACTGCCGCATGAATTCAAATGCAAAATCTTCGAGTTCAGCAATACTTGCTCATTTCCGCCAGGCTCTATCATGCTACATGAAAGCATTGTCTATGCTCAAGAGCTCAGTAAATGCATCACAACAGGTTCTGTCTGAAATTCATCGTTCTGTGGCGTCATCATCTCCACTGTCAACAACAGAATCCTTTCTTACCTTCAGGAACCGATGTGATGTCAGTCACGATTGGCTCTCCGGGCAATTCAAGGGAGTTTTAGAAAGGGCAGACGCAGCAAATTCCGAGATTACAAAGATTGCGAGTCAGAATGGTATAGACGAGACAGAGAACAGTACTTCAGCGTTGACTGTTGAAGAACTTATCTACAATCACTCCCTTGCGTGTGGCAAGGATGGAGCGGTTAAGCAACTGCTTGGTCAGTACGAAAATGCCAGGTCGTGTTATCGCTCGGCAGGTCTTCTTGCTGAAACGCTACTCATGGAACCAAAACTAGTGGACGAGGACATGAAAATCTTGGAGGAATATGTGCAAGGATTTTCCGAGAGAATCAATGAAATCGATTGTTTGATGCTTCATCAAAGCAGGCACAGCATAAGCAGCAATGGTTCATTTAAAGGAAATTCTGGCAGTAGTCGAAGGGGCTGAAATAATTATGTTGTGACATCGGTGTCCCAACACAATTGAGAATATATGTTATCAATACAAAAATTATTTATATAAAATGCATAAAACTTTATAAAATTTATGTTACAAGAGATCATAGATATACCGCATATCGTTCTTGTGTGGTCTACAAGGGACAGAGGTAATAACATCATCCCTCCTCCTTGCCGGCACGATAAATCATGTAGAGCTACTAGTTTTAACGTACTCACTTCAATGATAAATGCATGTCTGCGAATAAACAACTACCAATCATATTTTGTGCTGTGACGAATGCATGTGAGGACGCAATATGTAGGAAGTATCATCTTCACTTTTTGCGTCGTCCAAACCAGCTAGAATTTTTCTCCCGTACCTCCACAACAGTCGACACTTTCAACTTGTGTAATAATCGCGGTGAAATTTAGTTTTAGAAAGGTGACGTCTACCAGTACCAGTTGCATGGCACCTCTACCATATAGTCGTCTCTCACATCAGAAACATTTTCACTGCACTGAACATATATGTGTAGACGAACTATTACTTTTCATAACAATGTGCTATAAATTTACCAAGTACTACTTGTTTTTTCAGGCTTTCTATTCCAAAGGGGGCTCTTCCGCTCCACAAGACCTCTCTCTACTAAGCGCTTTTCCCAATCAGTGTCTTCATAGACACTAGGATCCTTGACATTACCATGGTCTTCAAATTTCCACTGTCCAAGAACGGGGATCAACCCAAGGTTCCTAGCCCTCTTGATGAGTTTTGCTACTTTACGTTGATCCTTTGCACCTAACCTCGATTGAATGCGGTTCATAATTTGTCCTCCTGGTGTGACATATCTCCTAAGAAGTGACAAGTTATTATGTTGAAGAAGTTGTTTCGGTATAAGTTTCGCACGCCTGCGATTGACCTTCCTTGCCGGATTGAGATCACTGGGCATCAAGTTTGCAAAGGGATCATCCAAATCTTCGACATCCACATCCGTCATTGAACGCTGTGCCCGTGCCGACATCCATTCTAGATCGAGATCAGGGTTGTCGCCATCAGGCCCGGATGTCGGTGTCTTGCTCGTGGACTGTCTTGCCACGGTTGGGATAAGACCCTTTGTTTCATCCATCAAGCTCTTGGTGACTTCATCGTCGTTCGAAGTTGTCTTTGCCATGAATTTATGAAGGGACTCTAATTCATCAGCAGACAGTGGTGCCGAGCTCGCGAAATCATCCTCTTCTCCATCTTCGAGTCCCTCCATGACGTCTGTAACCTTTCTTCCCAGCGTGTTGAAAGAAACCTCTTCTTCTCGGATACGACGTGCAACATTCGTCAGAGTGTAGCTCAACTCGTCCTTATCGAGTATGTCTTTTTTAGCAATATTCTCTTCAAACCTTTTAGAAAGCATACGCTCCTTTGCAGTAGGATCGAGATTCAACAAACTCTTTTCATCATAAGAGGCTTCGGCTTTAATTTCACCAGTGAACTTTCCGGTCGCAGAATCTCTAATGTAGTTGGGAGGCAATGAATCTTTTGGTCCAATGTTACCAGATTCTTCTCCGGCAGAGTCTTGGAAGTGAACGCCGAATGGATCCTGGTCACCAGCTGATGAATTGCCACCATTGTCACCTTTTCCATCTTTGGTGGAGAACGCACGAAGGGAAAGCCTTGAAACGAGTCCCGACAATTTGGTATCCCTGATGCTAGCATGAACACGACCTCCTGATTTTAATTGAGCTGAGAGAGTCGCGGTGATGCGACGAGGGAGAATAGACATGGTGGAATAGCCTTCAATTTACAGATTAATGAATTGCGATACATACCAGCAGTACATACTATTGGAACACGAAATGCGTACCGAAAAGTGATTGCTTTACCGGGGGATGGGAAAATGGTGTGATAGACAGACAGACCGGGCGAGCTGTGGTGAGAGATCGAGAATTTATTTCATCTGGGGGGAATCATGAACGTGATTGAATTCTAACACCCAAAAACGCACAAACTGAAAACACTTTTTGTCAACTCTCACATTTCTAAATAAAACAATCACATGCCTTCCACTCCTCCCACACGCACATTTGAAGAAGACGGGGCCAATCCATCGGCAAATTTCTTACACGATGCAAAAAGTTCGGAAATTTGAATTGAGAAGAAGAAAGAAAATAATCTTTTCTTGCTTCTTGTAAGTTACACGATTCATCCTCGCTAATAGTGTACCTGGTACATTTTACCACACACACGCTTTGTTTCTCAAGCTCGATTCATTCATTCCCACATGTTTTTTTTAGTTTTAGAATCAATCAGGAACCCATTTTTAAGAGGGCAATGTCTGAGCAATCGCAGAAATTCTGCTCAACACAAGAATGTTATATATCAATAAATAATGTGGAATCATCTAGCTCTATATCGCGACAACAAGGAACTGCACACAGGATTCAGTGCTGGTGGTCTTTTAATCAGCAGCACTCAAATAAAAATTCCAAAGAATGACAATGAGGGATCAGATTCAGGGTCCAACCACAGCGATGAAAGCGATGCTTCCTCAAGGTCTCGAGAAGGTTGGGCAAGGTTTGATGATCTAGCATTGGAGAACTTTCATCCTATCGGCGATCTTTTCAAGAACAATAAATCGGATAAGGCGGCAAGACCCAGACCCAAGCAGAAAACAGATAAATTCGTTAAACCTGAGATGAAGAAAGCTTTCTCTGTTCCATCGGAACAGCAGCCATGCGAAGAAATTAGGAGCAACGATAGTTCGTCTTGTGCATCTGGAAGCAGTTCAGGAGGTGCAAGTACCAGTAGTGATAGCAGTGAAAGTCATATTTCGAATCACCCTCAATCGTGGACAAAGTGGATTTTTGGAGGTTATGCAGATCCTCAATTATGTGAGAACTCTGTGCTTCTCGAATTCAAACCACTCCAGGTCGACAGCGACATATCGCTTTCACCTATGTCATCCGCATCTGGATCGGATAGTAATAACTCTGTTCATTTACGCTGCGCGGCTGAAAGGAATCAAATTATTAAGGAGATAACAATGAAACGGGGTAGTAATAACAGGCGTAAGAAAGGGGAAATTCTTGGAAAAGAGAGGCAACGCAGTACTTGTCTGACTCGTCTTCTCAATCCGAAGGTGAGAGAGAAGAATAGAGCTTCATTCCCGATTGGAGAATCAAGCACAGACGATTTTCAATCATCAAACGGCAGCAAGATAGGGAATATTCTTGGAAAAGAGAGGCAACGCAATCCTTGTCTGAATCGTCTTCTCAATCCGAAGGTGGAAGAGAAGAATAGAGCTTCATTCACGATTAGAGAATCAACCTCAAACGATTATCAATTATCATACGGCCAGAAATTGAGGATGCACTCAACCTCAGACGATTATCAATCGTCAAACGGCAGCAAGAAAGGGCTCGGTCTGACTCGTCTTCTCAATCCGAAGGTGGAAGAGAAGAATAGAGCTTCATTCACGATTAGAGAATCAACCTTAAACGATTGTCAATCAGCATACAGCAGCAAGAAGGAGAATATTCTTGGAAAAGAGAGGCAACGCAATCCTTGTCTGAATCGTCTTCTCAATCCGAAGGTGGAAGAGAAGAATAGAGCTTCATTCCCGTTTGCAGAATCAACCTCAAACGGTAATCAATCAGCAGTCGATCATCGGTGATTAGAGATGCCTCCGCCCAGACGGTGCCCAAGAAGATACTGTGGACTTGAGTTCCTTGTCAAAAATAATGTTAGTAGTGTAGATTGGTAACCTAATGGTCGGGTGACCATGAGAAAATCTGCGATCAAAGCCGTGGGTGGTTAAGAGCGCAGAGTGGAAACAGTAACTAATAACATAGAAATTCGAAGTTTTGTGAACATGTTTATTTACTTTCACGAAGCTTGGAAATTATATTTCTCAAATTTTCTGATGGCTTCTTCACAGTGTAACGTCTCTTTGTCCTAGATCGCGCCCTCTCTTTTCTCGTGTTAGGAAAGTAGGTTATTATTGGTCTATGTAAAGGGGGTTTCGCTGAGGAGCTTCCAATATACTTATCAGGCTGAGGGTGGCGCAATTTTGTCAAGTTATGTTCTGATATCCGCATTTTATCACCATACGTTTCGATTGGAGGCAACTTGCAGTATTGAGATTTTGGTATGGCAGTGGGTTTCGTGATGCAATCACTCGGACTGGGGTAGGTATTGCTTAAAGACCATTTTAGTTCATGATGCGTTCCACTCAACGCACCTGGGCTCGTTCCTCGAAATACGTCCCCATTCATGTTTACATTTGGTATTGCAACTGATCCAAGTGGCCCGCCATGGACAATCCTTGCCTTTGTTTCCTGTCCCTCACGACAAGCCAACATCGTATGTGAATACAGATGTCCACGAGAAGTTGACGAAATGACACACAGCGCTAAACCAGGATTTTCATCATAGCCTAAAGAGTCAATGTCGTTAAATACCGACGGCGCAGGTGCATAGAATGCAGCTATTCCGGTCGTAAATGCATTTTCTGAAACGTTTGGTTGCGGAAAAAATGAGCTAGTTGCAATGTTTCTCATTGGATCCAATCCTTTATGAGCCATCCGCTCCAATGTTTTTGTTTGAAAGTTTCCTAATTTTTCTGGATGTTGATAAAGATGTAAACCGAATGATTTGGGTTCTTTGCTCGCTCCCAATATAGGTAGATCAAAAGTATCTGTTCTATTGAGATTCTGCTGTGGCCTCGTGAGGAGCATTCCGCATCCATAAATGCCCGATGGTGAATTCATAGTTTGGTCGTCATTACACATCCCGGGTAAAGCCCATGTACAAATTGTACGGGCTGGCATCCGTGCATCCACATGATAAAGTTTCGAAGAGGACGAAACATAAATTGAATGCGGACGCTCATTATCCGTAAGCATGCCATCTATAGAATGAATGCCTGTGCAGACAAATTCGTCATCAGATGGACTCCATACAAAACTGCCTCTGTTCGATCGAAGATCTATGGAATGCAGGGAATGGCCATATCCAATTGTCGGTCGCCTGAAGTATCCCTTGCCCAGATACAATTTATGTTGAGATTTCGACCGTGCAGCGCTCCAAAGTACCATTGGGTGCATGGCAGAGAATTGAATTTGTGACATACTTGCGAGATTCCCAATCTCGTGACGTTTCGTTTTCATATTTGCAAAGTTGTTTATATCACAATTTATGTAGTGAATTGTGGTTGGACCGGCTTCGCCTAGCACCGTCTCTGCAGTGTTTTTGCTCAACGTAGCAAATATCGGTCCTTGCCCCCCATACAATGTAGAATTGTGTTTCTTTGCAGCAACGTAAATGGGTTCCAAAGAGTTCCCTCTACCATCAGACAAATTAACGGTTGCTATTCTGTTCATTTTGTATCTACCTGTACACTTGATGGCATAATACTCGTGCTGTGCTTCGCAAGAAACCAGCACACAATCCTTTGGCGTGCGCACAATCGAGAGAGTCTTTGTGGGTATAGTGCTTGGGTCGTTGGTATCGAAACAACTCTGAACCTGTAGAATACGCCCGCCTACATCAATTTGAGAATCTTTTCTGCTTGGAATTTCTCCCAAGTCGGTATCGACAGTGCCTGCACTCTGTGTATGAGGTAAACGAATGGCAGATAGGCACAGACTTTGTCCTCTGGGATAAAGCAGAAAATTATTTGAAATGTTCTGCGATTCGTTCCTATGTAAACCATCTTGTCTATAGATGAGTGTACCTGTTGTTCCATAGTTCCGTGAACATGCATTGCAGGTACAAGGAAGTAATTCCAGACAATTTCCATAGTGCAATGGATTATCTTGTAGATTTGGTCTATCCTTCCCCACTTCTTTCGTCCCCGTAGCAGTAGCAGTAGCATCATCATCATCATCATCATCGCCATCATCATCGCCATCGCCATCATCATCGCCATCATCGTGCGTCATGGTATCGCCTCCCATGCACCACTCGATACCACCCAAATGAAAGGGTGCACAATATCCAGCCCTTGGCGATGCGTGCATTCTCTGCATTGAGTATTTCATTTTAATCCTTGATTCTTGTAGAGGTGTGGTTTCCATTCTAATAGCCCCAGTTCTATCCTCAGCCTCAGCCTCAGCCTTAGTCTCTTTCTCCTTCTCAGCTTCAGCTTCAGTCTCCTCCACAGCCACAGCCACAGCCTCACCCTTAGCCTCAATTCCAGACCCGAGATTTCTGCCAAATTTCAAATACTGTGAATCAGTATCATAATCGTGCATCTGCCGTCTATAACCCTCTGGTAGAATCGATCTCCCCAGACTATCATGAAAATAATGCATCAATCTCGCCCTATCGGAATTCTGCGTCAGTTGTACAATATTTTCTGCGTAACGATGGATCTGCTTCGGATCGAGATCGTTTAGAGTATTCCTCCACGGTTGGAGGGTGTGATGGCTTTCGTTCACTTGAGGGGAATGTTCCATTGCTGCCAGATTATAATCCTCCTCCTTATTTTCGCTACAGTCGATGGGTTGATGTAGATGGAGGATTGTGGGAGCACCAAGTTGCTCATATAAAAATCGTGAGCGAGGCAATTCCTTTGTCTTGCTGATTGCTGGTGGAGGACCATCATCGTCATCTTTTTCTCTAGAGCTACTGTCGCTGCTATTTCCACTGTCGTTGGGGTTTGATGATGATAATGACTCGGATGAGTCGAAACTCATCGTTGGGGGGGGGGGGGAATGGAGGTACAGTACGTGTAGGGATGATTATGAATTTGGTTCAAGTTGAAACAAGAGTACAACACATCACCTGCCTGTCGTACTCGTAATAATTAGACTTCAGCAAGATTTCAGGTTCATTTTTAGTGGCCAAAAAATGTGTTTTAAAATGAATGTGTCTCATATTCCCTCATCGGGAAGGGAAAAGTGAAGTCAGGCAGAGAAAGTTCAAAGTGATGATCATTTTCAATGTGTGTGTCTTCGCGAAGAAGAACAACAACTCCTCCAACAGAAAAAGATCTAGAATCTAGAAACAAAAGTACAATTACTTCGTCTGCCTCATTTTAAATCAAACGTTACCCCGATCGGTTCGTATGTGCTATTACACAAAGTATATGCAACTTCCATGCATGATAATTTGAACCGCAAGAAACAAGAGAAACCAAGAAATTCAGTAAAAGAATCCAAAAAAAGTTGTCATCAGCATCATCATCGCTTCTCATTCGTACAAAAGTGCACACATTATCGCAAAGAATACTACTGCTGTCCTCCCTACGCTACTAAAGGTGGGATTCGTTCGTTGCTCTTTGAACCCAGTGATTGTCCGCACGCCAGCAGTGTTGAAGAGGATACGAGTCACAGCCCTCGCAGCAGTTCCTTCCATTGGCCTTTGCCCTTTCACTTTCATCTCGGAGAACATTTACCAATTTCTTCGAAATACCTAGCGAATCTTATAGGAGATCGAAATCATAATATCAGCTGGGATTCACTAGGCAATTCTCATTGCTTTAACGCATCTTTCCATCAAACTCAAACGAAGGGACAATCCAGCAAGAAACATTCGGAATCAATCACGTCAAAATCTGACTGCACGGCGTACACGTACCCTTGTTCCAAATCCATTGATCCACAGGTTTTACAAAACACTATCAACATGGTTAAATCACACAATGATTCCACCGATACAGTCTCAATGCAGGAAGGACTCGAGAATGGAGTACCCGGGCTCTCTGCCTTGCTCTCGTTTCTCGCTTTTGAAGATGAGTCCCCAGCAGCATCAACGGGAAAAGATGCAAGTACACACCACAATCCGCAGTCGTCCCTGCTCAAACACAATGTAGCGGTCGCTGATCAATCTATTTCGTCTGTCGCAACAGGTAGTATCGTTACCAACACAAACACTACCACCATTACCACCAACACCACCACCGCCGTTCTCGAAAAAGCCACTATTGTATATCATGAATCAGCCCGATCTATTGTGTTTCGAGACCACCTTCGAAGAGCTCACAAGCATACGAATGCAAATGCAAATAGATCAAGATCCAAATCAAATGTATCCACCATGTCCGAATCGTCTGACGTGTCCTTAAAAGTAAGTCACGATCCGTCTTGTTCCAATGTCGGTACCACCAATCATGCCGTCGGTACGGGATCGGGATCTATCGCATCTTCCGTGGACGATCATCAAACCTTCAGCAACGGAACCATCGAAGAATGTGACGATGCGCATTCCAACCATAACAATAACTCTATGGACAATGATAATGATCCAACACCAACGGTAATCATTGCAAACTACACCCCTCAAATCGATCCGTTGCCACCACTAGAACTCGAACCCCACAACGAATTCTCGGAATTACTCCTGTCCAATCCCTACATTTGGAACGAAGGCGAGGGACCGGAGGAAGCCATCCAAAATGATACTGTCTGGCTCACGCTATCGGATGCAGAGAAAAAAGTGGTGGATATGCTCCTGCATCAAAAGTGTGCTGTCAAGACTATAAAAAATGCTGATTTGACGGCTTTCATTTCGAAATTTCCAGTGGAGGACGGTGAAAAGGCAAAACGATGGATGCATCCGATTGACTTTAGTGATGCGACAAAGATGCAAAAGATTCAAAAGTACAAGGAGAGTGATTTGGAATATCATTCGTTTTTCACTTCTTTATCCCTACTGCCTTCGTACGGGTTGAAGATGAGGTGCTATGGGTCTACGAGAGAATATCCTCTAGGTGTAGTATTTGAGCTTGAAGGTGGGGAAAGCGAAGATTCGGCAGCCAAGAGTACTCATAGCTGGTCCTGGCCTGCTGGTTATGCTGCCAAGACTGAGTATAATATTGCAATGAATGGTGCGTTGATTAATGGGAGAGAAGAGGCTTTGGTTCCGATTAGCCATCTTAGGAAGTTGAATCATTCGTATATTTATGATAGAGATTATGGTAAGTGGATTTGTGATTGTGCGTATTATACATCCATTTTATCTTGGGATTGTTTGATGTGTTTGCGTGCTCGATGCAACTTTTCTCTAAATGTTCATTGTCGTGGCTCAACAGAGGTTCTTGGTAAAATCATCAAGGGGGGATTCAACACATTGCCTTACAATGAATTGTATTGTCGAATTGGAGGGAGCACTGAAAACGCGAGAAGTTTCGATGATGGTCTAGGATTACCAGTAGCAATTTTTGCAAGAACCGCGTCGTTTGGTGACCTAACTGCGCTCCTTAGACTAAGGGCCAGATTAGGATCAGTTATTGGAAAAGACTATACCCGAGGGTTGCCTCTTCTTCTTATTGATCAAGATATGGGTACAAGGGTTTTGTCAGACAAGATGCAACAAAAGCTTCTTTCGATTATGTCTAATTCACTGAATCCGTTTCAGAATCCCCATCTTAAACATAGGACCAAATTGAATGCCACATCTGAAAAGCATTTTCAACAAAAGTTGGAAGAGCTATTGGATCTAGACGATGAAAATATCCGTAATGTTCTCACAGCCGAAGAGTGTGCACGGTTAGCTGGTGGGTTTGGGGCTAGTGATGAGAGTGTAGCTCGCCTGTTGATGGATGCTATGATAGAGGATCACGAGGCTAAAGAAAAGAAACCTGCAACGTTTTTGGGGGCGGCTCAAAATAAGTTACAAAACATTGTGAATGAAGGATTGACTGCAGCGGTCCGGTCAGGTAATTGCAAAGAACGTCACATTTTCCCTGACTTTTATTTTAATGCTTCCTCACTGTACATGATTGTACAACAGGTGATTTCAATACATCTCGTCAATTGCTGATTCTGTATACTCTTGTCGCATCAAGGTCTAATCAGGGCATGAAAACGAAAAGTGAATCCTCACCTACGCGCTCTTCTCATCTCCTCACAAAACAAATTAGTTCCGTGACATCAAATTCAATGTCGACACATGAAGAGGTTAATAAGACGAGTATGTTACAGAAGAGATCATCTTCTCTTCCCCCCCCTCCACCACCACCACCTTTGGATACAGATAGATTAAGATCAGCTACGAATTCTGACGGTTTGCTTGCTGTGCTAGGTGCTGCTGAAGTTCTCAAGTCTCTTCAAAGTGGAGATGCTAAGAGTAGAGTATTAGAGGCTGCTGCATCAATTGATGAGTGAGTTTGAACATTAATATTATGATATTTCGACAACAAAGAATAACGTGTGTTGCTAATGGTTTGAATCTTTCGTTAGGTGGGTTGAAAAGAGTGAACATTCTGTGGCATTTCGTTTGGCGTCTTGGAGAGATCTAACGGCAGCACAAGATGACTTGAAAATCGCAACTGAGGGCAACAGCAAGTTTATGGCTTTTGTATCAAACAAAGCTATTAATAATAGAACACGTTTCGCAGAGCAATTGAGGCATTCTGTGGAACAAACAAACTTTGAGAGTATAGAATTTTTGAAAGAGATCCATGCTATCTTGGGCACGATGCACTCGCCATGTCTGAGACTCGAATTACTTCAATTCATCTTGGGTCTTGACAATAGGTATTCAGTGGCCCATGTTGCTCGAAGTGTGGAGTTGGCAGCAACTTGTCTGAATATATCTGCGAGTGAAGATATCTTTGCCAACGAAGAAGATGACCAGATTCAAAATACATGTTAATATTCAATATTGTGGCTTAATATTTATCAGAAAATGCATGTCCAAAGAGGTTCCAAGCTTCGCCACGAAATAAACTTTCAGTGACGTAAATCTAACAATAATAGAATGTACGTGTACCTGTAACAAACAATATAATTATGTAGGAGGTGATGGTGACTTGTATCTTGACTCAGAGCTTCAAGCTGAAAGTAAGGTACACCATGATTTTATGAACTGCTGGCTGATGTTCTCTCACTACCTCAATTCTCCATCTAATGAGATTTTCAAAGCCTTCTCATTGACCCGCGCAGCTGTTTCAAGCTGATCCATGACGAGCTCATTGATGCGCGCGTTGGCTAGCTGAAGCTCAGCCAGCCTCGTGCCCAGCACAGCGCTCCTTGCATTGCTCAAGCTCAGCTTGGCCTGCGAGGTTGCTTGCTTTAAGGTCTACGATCTCTTGCAACCACTCTACAGAAAGAAAAAGAAGATGTTGGAAACTGAAAAGACACATTGAAATGATTGGCTGGATGAGCACTTACTTGGAACCATAAAGGACAACAAAGTTTCGTGGATCTGATTTTTGGCTTTCGCAACAAATTGCTACAAGCTCTGCCTATTATTTCTGTCAGGAAGGCTGAATCGATAAGGAAGGGGGGGGAGGGGGTTACTGCAAGCGCAGTTCATCGCTTCTTGCTTCACCACTTCTCTCCCCCAACTGTTAATATTTCGCATGAAATCGGCATATTGTTCTGGATCCCAGGGAACGCAACTCTCGACCAAGCCCACAAGAGCCTCTTTCATGAAATCCGTCAAGTTACTGGACTCAACAAGGAGCGGATGTGGCTGCTTGGCGAGCTTCAGCAACGATGGCAGCACCAGTTCCAGCATTGTTGCCTCCGTCAATTGAAATAGCGCTCATATTACTATTCAAATCTTCCATACTAGGGGATGAGGTGGCGGGCGGAGAAGATGCTGGTCATGTTTTCGACTTTGATTGATTGCGGCTGTTTTCGACTTGTGTGTTCTTTGGATTTTGGACGTGAGAAAATAGACGTTCATGGAAGTGTCATGCGGATTGCGGATGCGACGAGAAGAACAATTTTGAATTATTTGCCACCAACAAAAGGATTTGTTTCGTCTGACAAGGTTTTCTCCGTTTCCGCTAACCCTTTGGCACTGCAAAGCTCTAGTCGGCCTTGCTGTTCCTTTCCTGAAGCTTCGGCAGCAGCAACTTCATTCCTTTCAAGCAGAGTACGTGTAGTGTGGGCCACGAAGACTTCTTTGGTTACTACGCCGATGTCGTTGATAGTGATCGCCGCCATCACGAAATCGATCTTGATCTTTACAACTTATGAGACTGGTTCCTGAGTCTTGCTTTGTTT
>Ga0115005_10002340_pt1 | contig 15159 bp, 8 predicted proteins | sample ArcOceMetagenome_FD_87163 | JGI IMG/M metagenome (GOLD analysis project Ga0115005, IMG submission 87163) | Marine eukaryotic phytoplankton communities from Arctic Ocean - Arctic Ocean - Greenland ARC118M Metagenome | ecosystem: Environmental > Aquatic > Marine > Oceanic | place: Arctic Ocean... | reverse complement strand
TGTTTTACTGTAGACTAAATTTGCAAAAACACTGCAAACTATTGAATATGATTTAATTATAAATTATATTATTTAATATGTAAATATAAAGAACTAAAAGTGGGACAAAATCCAATTACGCCCATCGTGAAGTTGTTTAGATGTTATTAAAACATAAAATATGTTTCTCAAAAACCTTAAAAAAGAACGTTGATTACAATAATTAGTTAGTTCAATTTGAGTGAATTAATATAATCTTCTAAGTCGTCTATTATATTTAAATCTTTAATTATATCATTGATTTCATATCTTATATAGTGCCATTTTTTGGGATGTTTTACCATTAATAAGACTTCAAAACATCTTTTTATATAATCTTTAACCTCATCTTTATGTATATTATTCTTGTTATATACAGTAAGTCCATTTTTTAGTTTTCTTTCTATACGATTGAAACGATTAGGAATATCCCTTGATATTCCAAGCGTTCCTAAAGCATCATAAAAGTCTATACAAAATTCTTCTCCAAGAAAATATTCTAAAGATGAGAAATATTCTAATTCATTAATGTAATATCTTCCAATTCTAGCATATTTAATTGCTTTAAAAACATTTGATAAACTTCCATCTATCATTTGGTTTTTAAAAAAAATTTTTAAAAACTTAGGATTTTCTTGTAAATAATTTGACCCTAATGAAAGACAGAGAACAATAAGTTCTGCTTCTCTTCCATCAAGTTCTATGTTATTCAGCCTTTCAACAAATTCATAAATTGCCTTATTATCCAAGGTGAAATTCCAATGTTTTATTTCTTCAAAAATTTTACTTAGATATTCTTCTCTAAACATTTTTTTTAAATATTAGTCATTAGTGTTGTCAAATGATAAATTTTCCAAACCGTAATTATCTGATTTACACTACTATTAAATCAAACTTGAATTTGAATAGTTTTTGTAATCCATTGTAAATAAGGACTTTGAAACAATAGAAACATATTATGATATTTATCATTTGATAACACTATTAAACAGAAAACATAAGGGTAATGGGGTAATGTTATATTTTCTCCTTACAAGTTCTATTTTTAAATTACCATTTCCAATAATTAAAAAATTCAGAAGTGTAAAAATATAACACTACTCCCTATAGCCTATTTTGTTTAAAATATAATTTATACTAAATCTGTAAAAAGTTAATCAGGAAGAGCCTTTGCTACTTCATCCGCTTTATCTAATATTGTTTGATACTTTTTTGCTAAATTGTTTGTTGTTGTTTTTGCTTCTTTTAAAGCTTCTATGGTTGACTTATCATCAGGTAAATACTTCTCATAGTGGGCGATTTTGTCTGTTAATGCATCAGCTGCATTCTTTAAGCTTTTAATCGTTCCTGTAACCTCTTCTATGTGATTAAAAGTTTCTCCTGTCCTTTGTGTAATACTTAAAGTCATACCTAATTTTTCTTGTACTGCACCTGTAACGTCTTTTATCTTTCCGTGGTCAATGACTGAATTATTTGCTTTATCAATAAGCCTATAAAATTTTTGACTTTTGTCCGCAGGAAAGAGTTTTTTAACTGTTACTAAAGCATCAACAGTCCTATTTGCAAAACTCGCTAATCGATAAGCACCAATCATACTACTTGCTCCACCCGGTAAAATAGGGGTTGCTGTTGCAACTCCATCATAAATTAACCCTGCTGCATCAACCAAAGCTCCCACTACATTTCCGGATAAGGCATTAGCTGTAAAACTAGACACCCCCATAGCCACATTTATAATATCCCATACTGTTTCTGGAGTTATTACTTCTGGAGCCTTCCCATCAGGATCCACAAACATCACCGGATTCCCCAACACATAATTATAAGCACTCCACTCCGCAAACTGTGCTGCCAAAGGGTCTAAAGATAAAAACCTCGCCACATCACTGTCATAAAACCTCGCACCCCGATAATCCAAACCTGTTTCCACATCACGCTCATGACCTGTCGTCACATACTTCTCCGATGTTTTAATAAACTCCCGTAGTATTTTTCCATAAGGGAAATAGTCCATGACTGCTTCAAGTGTATATTCCGGCACAGGACCACCTTCTGAGCTACATCCTACGATGACCGTACTATAGACAATCCGAGTATTTCCTAAGTGATCGTAAATATAATAATGAAAATCAGGTTCTTCTACTACCGACGGTACACTTAACGGAGTCGTGAACGGATCTATGATGCTCGGATTTAGAGAAAAACCACCATCCGAGACCATTCCGATAAGTCCTAATATCTCTTCTAAAGAGAAATATCCCGTAGAACCATCTGCCATCATAAAGGCAAACTGATTTGTCCTTTCATCTATATCGTAACTTGCTATTATCGTGTATTCTTCTGTGATAATATCCAATTCAGACTGCAAGATGTACATCTGCGTATTACTATTGACCAAATTAATCAGTAATAAGGTATTCGGTAATCGAAACTCCATGTGTTGTAACTGTGCATTGTATTCCCACATCGGAGTCAAGGCATTTATCAACTCTTGATTATTAGTAGTCTGTGGAATAAAAGCAACATCATTTGTTCCTACTTTATCTAATACATTTCCATATTGATGTTTGAATTTAGCAATCCGTTCTTTGCCAAATACATACCAAGTTAACTCATCACTATTGAAATCGTAAATCCCCAAATCTTGTCCTGAGGAAGATTTTAAGTAGTATTCAGACATCGTCACGACACCGCCGCCACCAACTCTTCTTCTAAGATTCGTCTTAAAAATACGACTATCATTGACATCATACAAATAATCTACATCATTATCTCCTGTCATATTGATTGTCCAAGGTAGATTTGCACGTCCGTAAACCGTATTAACCATTCCTCGTTTACTATCCGATTTTAGATTACCATTATCATCGTAAGTATAGGTTCTGTCCGTCACCATTGTAATCGCATTACCTTGTACTTGCGGGACTTCGATACTTAATAAGCGGTTTGTTCCCGTTTGATAATTATAATCATATTCGGTTGTAACTAAAGCATTATTAGCTAATGATTTACGAGCTAATCCTGTAAGATTACCGATTTTGTCATAAATGTAATTGGCGTCACCAAAGTCATTTAGTGTTCCTGTAAAGCTGATTCCTGTCGGCTTTGAATCTGCACCGACTAATCTATTTAGGTTATCATAAGTATAGGAATACTTTGATTCTGCCCATCCTGTAAAATTACTCGCCGTTGCTTTGTTGGTAATCGTTGGTGAATTGACATCGAATTTATAAGCACCTCGTGTCCCTCGAATATTCCCATTCCATGATTGAGCAGAAGTAATAAAATTCTGTGGGTCATTATTATCATAATACAAATCCCATTGGAATAAATAACTATTCATATTGGTTAATCTATCCCGTATATCGTAAGCATAAGTCGTTTCATCTACTTTTGAAACACAGCCTCCTTCTTCATCGTAATATTCTACTTTGGTAACGTGTCCTAAAGCATCGTCATAATAATATTGAGCGACTTTGGTACCGTTCGCTTCTTGTCCGTCATAAGATACAAAAACCTGATTTAAACGATTCCATTGATCATAAGTATAATGATATTGTAAATCCAAATCATGGTCGCCGTCTAAGTCCACATTCATCGTTTGCAGGCTACCTCGCAAGTTATATTTTGGATAATCCATTCGAGTCATCAGTCCTTTTCCGGTACTTGAAATCCCATTATTATTAAACTGCGTAATTTCCCATTTTAATTGTCCTCTATCATTATAAGAGAAAAAGCGATATTCAACCGGCTCACCGAGCAAATCATAACTTATAGTCTGCGTGACTTGTCCTTTATAATTGGTCAAACTACTTTGTAAATAAATTCGAGCATTTTCAATAAAAGAAGCATCTGTAAAATTGATATTATCCTCGTAAATCCATTCTTTTTCAGGTATTGCACTTGTACTTAGTGGCATTCCTGATAAAGCGCTGTGATTTGTATTTAACCAAAGTAAAGAGTTATGCGTAGAATTCGCCGATAAATTATAAAATGGATTATTTGAAGCTGTAGAAGTACTAACTTCTACTTTCGCTTGTCGTAACATACGTCCATAAGCATCATAAACATAACCTCGGTAATAATCATTCGCTATGCCCTGTGCATCTCGTTCAAAAGCAATTTGTCCTGATTTATTGTAAACAATCTGTTTTATACCACCGTCAGGAGTTTCTTCCTCGTACAATTGTCCTAAATAATTATAGCGATAATTGGTTTCTTGTTTTTCAGGATTAATGACTTTCGTCAAATTACCCTTTCTATCATAGTTGAATAAAGTAATAACATCAGTTGTTCCATCATTTCGTAATGTCGCCACTTTTTGTCCGATAGAATTCGTGTATTCCGTCACCCATTTTCCATCTTGGTCTGTAATGTTCGTTTTTAAGAAGATATAATTTGAAGCAAAAAGAGTACTACCATCCGTTGCCGTTAATGGTGTAATAGCACTTTGTTCCGTAGCCGTTAAATTTAATTCATTTGCGAAAGTAATTCCGTCAATCACACAGTAATCACTATTAACTGTTTTATTCCCATTAATATCTAAACCAAACTTCGCAGATTTTAATACTCGTGAACGAGGATTATCTTCATATTCTTTTTCTGTATAAGAATAATTACTGCCACCTGTTAACGTTCCATTTAGATCTGCATAGTTTTCCGCAGTGAAATAAGTCAAGTTATTAAACCCTGTATTTGTCTTTACAAAGGGTTTGTATCCTTTGAATTCTCTATTCCATGAATCATATTCCACATGCCCCGAAATAACTAATTTATTTGGAGTACTTGAATGATGAGCTACTGTTAAAGCATTACGACCTATTGGATCAATGTATGCTCTTGCACGAGTATAGTTTGTACCACTTAAATCATTATGTGTTGTCGTTTCTACATAATTTTGCATGGTACGATACTCAAAAAGAGCATTATTAGTAGCATTATCATCATTATTTTCCCATTGATGGTAAGCCACTTCTGATAATAAATCTCCATTATGCGAAGCGCCAATCATTCTGCCATATTCATCATAATTATAAGTCAAAACGCCATTATTCGGGTCTGTAATACTGGCTACAGTATTGTCCTCATTATACGTGTAATAAGTCGTTAAAGCATCTGTTCGGGTTTGTCCGACAGTAACAGACTGAATCATACCACTATTGAGGTTTAACGTCCGTCGAGTAAAGACATGGAAGTTTGGTCTTGTCGGATGACAGTATTTATAATACTTTTGATAAATCGGTACATAATTGTATTGTGTAATAATACCGTTTACATCTTTTTCTTGATGTATCAATCCTAACTTATTCCGTTCTAAAATCTCTTTGGTTTTAAGTACTTCAACTCCTGTTGTTGCAAAGTCAAATGAAAAATTAGGATTAGAATTAGTAGGATTAAATTTTAAAATTGATTGAGGAGTAGGAGTCGTGACTTCTTTTACTTGTGTATAAATTGCTTTTAGATAAATATTATTTGGATTGTCAAGTGTAGCTCGAGCAAGAACTCCTCCTGTACCGCTTCCACCTCCTGTACCGCTTCCACCTCCTGTACCACCGTCACAAGGACAATAAACAAATCCGTAAGGGGCAAGACTTGGATCTAAACAATATCCCTGACTTTCAGGGTCAATCATTTTTGCAGAAGTACAGCCTGATGGTAAAGGAGTTCCTGTTGTTCCTCCTGAACCACTTCCACCACCTCCTGTAATATTACAATCAGGAAAACCGGGACCAAAAGTAGTATCAGAATCTATGGTATAATCTGCATAATAATTCCAATCACCCGCATATTCATAATAAGTAGCTTGAGCAACGGGTGGCTGATTTGGATTTTTTACCGTTGTTCTTGTCTCAAACGGAATATTCCGTAATCTATGTTTGGAAACAGTTTTTAGTGCAGTGAAATTTTGATTTGCCTTATCTAAACGTGATAAATCTTGATAATTTAAATCCTGAAGTAAATCATAATAATAAAAGGTTTTTTCTTCGGAATAAGCATCCGGATATTGTGGAGAGGTCGTTGTTTTTTTAAACAATTGCCAAGACGGTTCCATCTTTAAGGTATAACTATCATCAGGATTAGCTAATACAGAATTAGAAGCAATTTCTATTAATCCTTCACTAAAAGTATTTCCATCATAATCTATCTCATGATATTCATAATTAGTCTGTGTTTCACTCACATAACTAAGAGGAATAGGACGAGGTGTTTCATCTCCTACTGGTATTACTCCTTCTTGAGGACAAGAATAATCATAAACCTTATTAATATCACTTGTTTTTTTAACAAAGTAGCTCTTTAGATAGGTGGCATAATAATGAGTATTATGCGGTGGATTTATATATTTATTAATAACATCATTTAGCAAATCTTGATGATCGGCTTCTAAGAATTTAGCTCCTTCAAAACCACCACCTAAGTTTTTAAATTCTAAATTGTTTTTTAATTCATCATATACAATTGAAGTCGTACAAGGGTCGAATTTACCGGAATAATCTTTGTAATCCCAACTATCTGCATACTGAGAACAATCGTCATACAAATTTGGAAGTCTTGACATTCCTTCTTCATACGCTAATGTGTAATCATAGATACTTTCAGTTTCTGAAATCAAATTACCATCTCCATCATAATTTTCTACTTTATAAATCTTACCCCAATATAAATCTTTAGGAGCATTAGGTTCTAAAGTATTGTCTAAAGTATAATGTTTATAAGTAATATATGGTCTATTCGATGAAGTTAGTTCAGGTTGGTAAACTGTTGTTTCGCCGTAGCCAACCTTAAATTTATAATTTATGTCATCTTGAAAATTCTCTCCAAGTTGGAAAGCAGCATTATAAGATTCTAGGTCATTAAACTCATAATCAAATCTAATAACTTTACTAATAATATTACCATCATTATCAATTACAGGTTGTCCATTAACCATTTCAGTTCTATCAATGGTTTGAATATTATCAACTACCATATATAGTTGAATGGCATAACCATCTATTTTTTTCCAAGTCCAACCTGTTGATTGATTTGTACTCAATCTTTGTGCAAATTGATTAACAGAATAAGTTGTACCATATTCAATAAGTGTTTTATTTCCTAACTGATCCGTAACTGCCGTTAATAGAACATAATTTGTATTCGCCTTATTCAATGTTCCATTAAAAGCACTAGCGACATAGTTATCTCCACCTGTATGGGTGACGAATTCTTTTTTATCGTACTCGAAGTGAGTCGTGGGTGTTTTAATAATATCAAAGTTAGTAGGTAATGTACCGGGTAACTGTTGAATCGATGTTAATAAAACAATATTACGATTATTATTTGTATTACGTGTTTTAAACGTTCCATCACTTTTAAGAACCGTTACAAAACGTTTTGCTTGTTCAATTTCATAAGTCAATTGGTTTTCTGAAATAAATGTCCACCCATATCCTTCCGTATCTGCAGCATCCGTATTTTCATCAGATGATTTATGATACTCGACGGATTTCAACATATAAGGATTTTTGGTATGTCTAATTAACTCCACCTTTCTAAGTTCTACATTTGCATCTGCTAAAGTTGGAATATTTGAGAATTGATTTCCTGCTGTTCCTCCTCCTAGATAAGTCCACCATTTATTATAAGAAATACCATTAGTAAGAAGTCCAGGTTCCATTTCATCATAAAATTGATGCATCATTCTCCACGGATAACCTACACCAAAATTCATTGGGACATTATCACCAGTACGAATTACATTCAAACCACTTCCTCCCATACCACCGCCTACACTTTGATCATTCAAATCATCATAATAGGACTTAATAATAAATCTTTTTGATTCGTGAGTTTGTGTTACATTATTAAAATCTAATTGAAAATCAGTAACAGACTGGTTTGGGGCATAAGAATCCGTTCTTGTAAAATCTTGATCAGCATTACCAGGACCAACTTGAATATGGAAACCACTATACTCAAGTGGCAAATTAGGCATGGTGAAAAAGTTCGAAGTTGTTAAAGTCGTTGAATACGCATTTTTTGTATTCCATTTTATAGCTTGATTAAATGTTGTGAATATCGATTCACCTCTATTTAAGCTATAAGTTGCCCCATCAACGTAATCCGTTCCATTAACTGTTTGATATAAAGCACTTGTTGTACTATCACCTGATGTAATATTAATATCTAAATTAAGAAATCCTTTTCCGAAATTATCTGCTTCGGAATTATAAACATCAGTCCTTATTTCATAGATGTCTCCCGCAGGAAACCAATTTCCTATACGTGGTGATTCTAAATAACTATGATTAAATGCAATTTCATTTGGGGTATCAACTGCATCCCTAACATAACAGCTATTAAATCCCAACCCTGGAGTAATAAAATTTCCGGAATTATCGGGTACAGAAAGATATGGATTATGTTTACTCATTCCATTGTCAACTGAACCACCGCTTGTAACCTCATCTGATTTTATATGATGGTATCTATTCCAACCATTATCAAAGTCGTTTGTTGAATTGTCACCCCATTCATAAACTACTTTATAACTATACAATGAATCTTTTCTGAATACAGTAGCATCATCTAAGTCCATCATTTGATTACCATCATTTGTATTGATACTTTCATGCTTAAAAACCAATTTATCATATCCTGAATTCACCTCTTTCAAATAAATTTCTTTGTAAGCTGTGCCTAATCTAAACTTTCCCCCATAATTGTGGATAGCTACTTGATTGCCGGCAGAATCCGTTGTATGAGTAATACCATGACTATGTAAATATTTATCAATCCCAAATGCTTGTGTTTCCAATTGTTTTAACTCCTTATAGTAGTCGTATGCCCCAAATGTGTAATAATCGAACGTAATTCCATCCAACTTATAAGGGTGAACAATACGAGAAATATACCAAGCGGCGACTTCCGTTTTAGGTAAAACCAAACTCTTTAATACTGCAGGATCATTTTCTGCATTTGGGGTACGTTGATTTGAAGCATTTCTATGTGAAATATGTATAACTTCAAAATAGTACTTAGTACCATCATCTAAAGTAATTTTCCAAGTACCGCCATCAAATTCTGCTTCAATGTATCGTTCGAATTGATGTAATACAAAAACTGGAATATCTCCTTCTTTTAGGTATTTGAATATCATTCTTCCACTAGCAACTCCAGGTATATTCAACGTAGGTGCATACCAAAATAAATCTCCTTCTTCCTCTGCTTCCTCACTTGTATATGTTGGCGTATAGCATTGTGATGTAGGGTCATTCGCACAAGGTAAACCTGTATTAGTAGTAGTATTAATAGAAAATAATTGACTTTGTATGAACTTTGTATAATCCTCCATATCCACACTAATAGAAGGCATATCCATACTCCAACCTTCTCCATAAGGAATTCCCGCAGTATGTGGTAAATTATCTCCAGTTGAAAAAGAAGAAGAATAGGATAGATTAACAGAATAACTTAATCCTGTGGGAGTAGATACGGAACCTAAACTATAAGAACTATTATAAGTTCCTGTGAAAAGACTAACATCTCCCGAAAATCCACCGGCATTAATAGAAGAAGGCTTAACTTCTTTGGGAGATGATTCTCCGTTTCCTCGTCCACCAACTAATTGGGCATTTCCGATAATAGTCAGAAAAACTAAACAGGTGGTTAAAATAATGGTTTTAAAAAATTGATTCATATCAATTGAGTTTTGTTTAATAGATTAAATAATTACCGACAAAGTAAAACAAAATAAAAAAAAGAATAGCCTAAAATGTGTGAAGTAAGGGAAATTGCTGGTGAATCGCTTATATGGATTAGGGAAGCAATTTTGTTACTGAGTTTAGGTGTTTACTATTTTATTTATTTTGTTATTATTCAAAATTTATGAATAACTTTGATGGTTACAATATTAGGTTCTTTTTTTTACATTGTCAACACTTTGTAAGCGTTCGTTTTTTGTTTTTAATAAAATAATACATAATTAACTGACAATCAATAATAAAGTAATGAAAATATCATTAATTGATTTTAATCATAATTCAAAAAAGTCTAATAGTGAAGAGAAAAATGGGCTTGCTAATGAGATAAAAGAAACTAAAAAAACAAGTAACTTATCTAACATTTTAACCAAAGAAATTAATTTATTTGGAAGTGGATTATCCTTACAAAAGAAAGAATCCTTTTATTCTGAACTTCAAATATTGCTTTCTGCGGGCTTAGATTTACAACGAGCCTTGACCTTAGTGATTGATAATCAAAAGAAAACAAATGACAAAAAATTATTCTCTGATATTCAACAATCTATTATTGGCGGTTTGAGTCTTTCGGAGTCTATAAACGAAACGAGACAATTTTCTAAATATGAGATTTTTAGTATAAAAATCGGTGAAGAAACGGGACAGTTAACTTCTATCTTAAATGAGTTAGCTTCCTTTTTCCAAAAATCTTTACAATACAGGCGAAAAGTCTTTGGAGCATTGGCTTATCCTATTTTTGTTATCGTTTTTTCATTGGCGGTGGTTGTTTTTTTATTACAGTTTTTAGTACCGATGTTTAGTGGTGTTTATGAACGGTTTGATAAAGAACTACCAGAATTGACACAAAAAATCGTTTTCTTATCGAATTGGATGATTGATTATTCCATGTATTTATTTTTAGGAATTGGAGTTCTTATCGTACTTTTATTCACACAACGAACAAAAGTTTGGTTTCGAAAAATGAGTAGTTGGTTATTGGTTCGATTGCCGATTTTTGGACCTCTAATTCGAGAAATTTACTTGGTTCGATTTTGTCAATCTATGAGTTTGTTGTTATCTTCAAAGATTCCTTTATTAAAAGCAGTTGGTTTAGTAAAATCCATGATTAACTTTTATTCGATTGAAATTGCTTTATCTCATGCTGAAAAAGAAATTCTAAATGGTTCGACCTTAGAAGATGCTTTACAACCTTTTCCATTTTTTCCAAAACAATTATTAGCTTTGGTCAAAGTAGGAGAAGAAGCAAGTCAGTTGGATACGATGTTTCAGAAGTTGGGCGAACAATATAATAATGCTGTTGAACAACGAACAGAGGTTTTGAGTAGTTTGATTGAACCTATTTTGATTGTTGGATTAGGTGTCTTGGTAGGAATTGTTTTAATTGCGATGTATTTACCGTTGTTTCAGTTGAGTACGGGAGTGAATTAGTTGAACCCAATCCCTAACCCTTTCCCTTAAAAATGGAAAGGGAACAACACTGAACTCCATCAAACCTGAGGTCTATCGTTAGGCTTCCTTCCTTTGGTAAGGGAAGGATTGAGGATGGGTTAAAAAATATTTATGACTTATAAACAAAAAAATCAAGGGTTATTATTGGGAGCAGTTTTACTGTTGTTGGTAGCATATTGGTTTAGTTTTCGAAAAACGATACAAGCTTATCGTCAAAATAAAACGTTGACACAAAAATCAGAGCAGATACAAAGTGCTAATTTTACGATTCAACAATTGGAACAACAATTAAGCAAAACAAAAATCCATCAAGAAACGCCTTTTAATCAAGCGGTTTTATTTGAAAAAGTTAGTCATTTTTGCGAAAGTAATCAATTAAATATCCTAACTTTTGATGAACCAAAAATCGTTCAAACGGATGATTATGAAGTGACGACTAATTATATGGAAATTGAGGGAGGATTCAAAAGCATGACGGAATTGGTCTATGAGTTAGAACAAAAATTACGTTTGGGTCGTATGGCTTCCGTGCATTATGAATTGGACTTTGACCGAAAAACGAAACAGTTTTTTTTAATCGGAAAAATCTATTTACAGAATATTCAAAATAAAAATTGATTTTGAAATTTGTAGAGCGTAGAAAGTATAGAGATTTATGTTGATTAAAAACCCTTCTACCCTATACCCTCTACAAATTTTTACATTATAAAAGATGAAAACACGACTTATTTTAACCTTATTATTACCGTTTTTTTTATTGCAAATAGCCTGCGAAGACATATTGATTGATGACTTACGAGATAAAGAAGTCATTTTACTTTCTCCGCCAGATAATCATATTTCAATATTAGAAACACAAACTTTTTGGTGGGAAGCAATGACCGATGCAACAGACTATCATATTAGAATCGTTTCGCCTTCTTTTGATAATATGGTGATGATTGCCATTGATGATTATACGGTCAATAATAATTATACCGCTACTTTATCACCAGGTACTTATCAATGGACTGTTTATGCTGCAAATAATGTTGGGGAATCCGAAAATGGAGAAATTAGAACACTTATTATCGCAGCAGATTCTACGTTGACTGCTCAAGTCGTTGCTTTAGTTGCTCCCATGGATGATGCTAAAACAGGTGATGCAACGGTTACGTTCCTGTGGCAAAGTTTGAGTTTAGCGACTCATTATCGTATTCAAATTTCTGATGACGGTTTTAATAATTCGACCTTAATTGATGTAGAAGATACAACTTCTAATGATTTCTATACGACTACACTTTCCGAAGGAACTTACTATTGGCGAGTCCGTGCAGAAAATAACAGCAGCGAATCCGACTATGCAACTTATACCGTAACTATTGATTTAACACTGCCGACTGCTCCAACTTTAGATACCTATTATAATAACGATACGATTTCGGTTAGTAATCTACCTATTGATTTAACTTGGTCAGCTGATGTTTCCGATGCTTTTCAAGATTCTATTTATATTTATAACGATGTAAATTTGTCTAATTTAGTCTTAAAAGCTGCGTCAATTGATACGTATAATTTTTCAGAAACAACATTGGGCAATTATTATTGGCGAGTTCGTTCTGTAGATGAGGTAGGCAATGTTGGAAATTATAGCAATACAGGAACTTTCTATTTAACGAATTGACGAGTAGGTAGTTTTAGTGAAAATTAAAATTAAAGTGAAAAATTTCAAGGCTACCCTTTTAATCTTGGAATTACCCCTAGAAATCGGGACAAGCTGTTATTAATAAACCTACTTAAATGATAAAAGATAATACGGCGACTCGAATTCTTTTAGGTGTTGCTTTAGTGACAATTTGGGGACTATTGATTTATCGAATTGTAGATTCGATGAAAGGAAAAGATACGCCCAATATTGCACAGATGACTTATTGGATAGACACGACATCAGGCGTTGTTAATGAATCGTATCAATTACATTTAGGTTATAATGATCCGTTTTTGAAAGCGGTTGGTTTTAAGTCGGGACTTGAAAATAGCAATGATTTCGATAATGGAGTGACATCAAATTCAGGTTCAGCAGATGCCTCTATTCCTCCAGCAATGATTCAAAATTTATTACCTCAAAAAACATCAAAAATACAATTTCCACCTTTGGAATATATTGGTTTAGTTACCAATAAACAAAACGGACAACAATTAGCGGTTGTTAAACATAATAATCAAATCCACAAAGTCCGCTTAGGAGATAAAATTGCCAATTGTACGATTTTTAATATTCAAAAAGATTCTGTTCAAGTTAGTTTGAAAGGAGCGATAAATACGGTAAAACGGTAAGATAAACCGATTCACACCTGCTTCATATCGAATTCGATATGATTAAAATCTTAATTGTACATTTGGGTCTACCTTTAAAATAGTCAAGACGTTGTTATGACAAGGTCTTGACTATTTTTTTGTTACAAAATTCCCCAAACACAGCTAAAAAGCGTATATTTTGGGGAAAACATTATTTTGCGGAACAAAAATAACCAAATATTATTTTGCAACAGACACTTTTTAATATAAATACTCTTTTGTCCATTCGAGCGCAACGATTTTCGAGCATGAAATTAGGACGATTGCGTGCTGCTTTACCTTTAAAAGACTTAGGAACGTTACTGCCAAAACCTAAAAATATAGGTGCCAAGGGTTGGTTTGATAATGAAGGTAAAATAGCCTTGCAATTTCTAAAACATTATACCAAGCTAAGTGATGAAGAACTTCGTTGTCGTCTTAATACAGATTGGGTTTACCAAATGTTCTGTGGGATACAATTAAGCGCAAATGAGGAAATTAAAGATGAAAATTTAATTCATCGCACTCGAAAATTTGTAGCGAATCATTTTGATATAGATTCATTTCAAACCAAACTAATTCAACAATGGAAACCACATATGAATAATGTGCAAGTTGGTTTAACGGATGCAACTGCTTATGAAAGTTATATCGCTTATCCAACGGATGTGAAACTATTGTGGCAAAGTATAGAATGGTTGAACGATAATATTCGTTTACTTTGCCGTCATTATGGAATTAATCTACCAAAGTATAAATTCAAAGAGATACAGAAAGCAGTATTGAGTTATAGCAAACGTCGTCGTAAAACATATAAACAAACACGTAAACTGCGTAAGAAATTATTATATTTATGTGATAAGTTAATTCATCTTTTTTTGCCTATTTATGTACAATGTAATATTCAAACGCTTACAAAAATTATTAACATAAATAGTGGTTCAAAAAATAAAACCTTAACAATGAAAGAGTTAGAAAACATAAGGTCTTATTTTGAATTAATACAGAAGGTATATGCTCAACAAGAATTTCATTATCACAACCCGAGTGAATCCGTACCGAATAGAATCGTCAGTTTATATAAACCTTATCTTCGCCCAATCGTTCGAGGTAAGGAAACAAAGCGAGTAGAATTTGGTGCAAAAGTTAATATGTGGCAAGTTGATGGACTTAACTTTGTTGAACATTTTTCTTTTAATGCCTTCCATGAAGGAATCCGATTAAAACAAGGAATCGCTTTTCATACCAAACATTTTGGTAAACCAAGACAAGTTGGAGCGGATGCTATTTATGCCACCAATGAGAATAGAACCCATTGTACAAAATTAAAAATCGCAACCTGTTTTAAACCAAAAGGGCGGAGAACGATAAACAACGACAAACGAAAACAAGAAGACCAAATACGTACTGAAATTGGTAGAGCCCGAGCAACGGTTATGGAAGGTAGTTTTGGTAATGAAAAAAATCATTATGGGCTTCAAAAAATTAAAGCTCGTACCCAAGAAACAGAAACGACTTGGATTTTCTTTGGTATCATGACCGCTAATGCTATGAAGATTGCCAAACGTATTGAAAAACGACGGCAAGAAAAACAGCGAGCCTAAAACCATTATTCTCTAATTGGTAAATATTCAAT
>Ga0115005_10002339_pt1 | contig 15164 bp, 10 predicted proteins | sample ArcOceMetagenome_FD_87163 | JGI IMG/M metagenome (GOLD analysis project Ga0115005, IMG submission 87163) | Marine eukaryotic phytoplankton communities from Arctic Ocean - Arctic Ocean - Greenland ARC118M Metagenome | ecosystem: Environmental > Aquatic > Marine > Oceanic | place: Arctic Ocean... | reverse complement strand
GGCACTGCCTTTGCCTTTTGAGATTTCCGTTTTTTGGTTTTCGAGGATGTTGGTTTTCCCGAGATTTCGGGACAAATTTTGTGAAATGATGGTTTTAAATTTCGGGGTTTGAAAGTTTTATTTAGTGGAAGGTTTAAGTTGAGTACTTTATTGGTTAGGAGATACCGACCTCCGTCGGTATGACGGGCTTTATTTAGGTTTTTTAAATCGTGTAAAATAATTACATCTACAAAAAAATCCCCTAAATTTACCACACAAAGAAAACCTTGATGAAATCGTGAATAAGGTCAAGTATCAGAGTGAAATGCTTTAATAAGTATCGAGTATCAAGTAACAAGTAACCAGAAAACATGAATTTAAAAATAATCTCAGCGGGAGCAGGAAGTGGAAAAACGTATCGTTTGACGGAAGAAATGGTTGCCCTTTTGAATCCGGATAACCCAAATCGAGTACGAGCAAATGGTATTATTGCGACGACTTTTACGAATAAAGCAGCAGCAGAATTACAGGAACGAGTTCGGACGAAATTATTGGAAGAGGGTTTGATTGCGGAAGCGGATGAACTGACAAATGCACTGATTGGAACGGTTCATGGTTTAGGTGTGAAATTGTTGAAGCGGTTTGCATTTGAAGCTGGGGTATCGCCAGAAGTCGACATTATTGCGGATGAAGACCAACAATTGATGTTTAATCAATCATTGGCTTCGATATTGACACCGAAGTTAATCGCTGCGATGGAAGGTTTGGCGGAACGGTTGGGATTGAATAAAAAAGACCGTTATGATTGGCGAATTGAGGTGAAGCGTTTGACGGATATTGCTCGGTCTAATGCGATGGAAACAAGCACGTTACAAGAATCGAAACAAAAATCAATTGATACTTTTTTTCAATTATTAAATGCGAAACCTACTACCCTTTCACTCGATGATTTTAATACACAATTATTAGAATTATTGGACGCAACGATTCAGCAGCTTATTGCCAATGACGATTCTACCAAAACGACGCAACGAGCGGTTAATACGCTCAAACAATTTTTCAATAAACTCCGAAATAAGGGCGAACTGAATTGGCACGAATGGGCAAAAATTGGTAAAACGGCTGGAGGTGTTGGGAAAAAAAGTCGGGAAGATGCGGTAGAATTGAAGGAATTCGTGGAGAATATGGAATCGAATCCTGCTTTTCAAGCAGATATTAAAACCTTTATTTCCAATTTATTTGATTTGTCAATCGGTGCAATTGAGGAATATGAAACGTATAAAAAACGTCGTGGACTGATTGATTATATTGATATGGAAATCAGTGTAAAGCGACTTTTAGAAAACGAAACTGTGCAGGAAGTCTTGGCGGAGGAAGTGGATTTGTTAATGGTTGATGAGTTTCAGGATACGAGTCCGATTCAGTTGGAGATATTTTGGAAGTTGTCGCAGTTTGCGAAATACTCGATTTGGGTTGGTGATCCGAAACAAAGTATTTATGGTTTTCGTGGTGCAGATCCTGAATTAATGTTAGCCATTATTAAGGAAACCGGTGGCGTAAAACCCGAGGATATTCAAAAGAAATCTTGGCGTTCTCGTTCGGATTTGGTTCATGCGGTGAATGCCATTTTTGTAAAGGCTTTTCCCGATTTACCAATGGAGCAAATTGCCTTAGAACCAGCACCGCCAAAGGTTAAAGCAAAAGAGCCATTCCAGTTAGATAATGCCTTGATTCATTGGCATTTCCAAAAAGATTCTCCGGGAAAAAGAATGCCTGGAAAACCATGGATGGAAAATTGTATTGCGGAGAATATTAAAACGGAATTACTGGAAAAGGGCGTTCAAGTTATGCCGAGAGATGGTGGTAAAACGCGTCCGGTTCGTCCTGGAGATATTGCGGTTTTGTGTCGCTCGAATCACGAATGTTTGTCGATGGCGGAATCTTTACACCGTTCAGGATTGAAAGCGGCAATTGCTCGAAATGGCTTATTAAAAACGGCGGAATCTCATTTGATTTTGGCGTGTTTGAAATTCGTTTTGAATCAAGCAGATTCGTTGTCGATTGCGGAAATTCTGTTATTGGCAAGTAAAAAAGATATTGAAACAATCATTGAACATCGTTTGGATTTCTTGGATAAACGAGAAAGTAAATATGAAAAATGGGCGAACGATGATGAATTTATTGAGCGTTTGCATGCTTTGCGAAAGGAGGTTTTAGAATTATCAAGTACGGAAATTTTGAATTTGGTCATTGAAACGTTGGATTTGCGACGAATTATTGCTGGTTGGGGAAACCTCGAACAGCGATTTGCGAATGTGGATGCGTTGCGTCGTTATGCCTTGCAATATGAAGAGAATTGTAACCGATTACACACAGCGGCTTCGCTTGGCGGATTTTTGTTGTGGCTGAGTGATTTGGAATCGAACGGTATTGATAATCAAGGTTCTGGAGCGGGTTCGGATGCGGTAAATGTGTTGACGTATCATAAAAGTAAGGGTTTAGAATGGGAAGTGGTGGTTTGTCATTCATTGGAACAAAACCTGCGGGATGATGTCTGGGGCGTTTCAATTGTGTCAGAAAATGATACGATTGATTTGAATAATATTTTGGGGAATCGTTGGTTGCGATATTGGTTAAACCCATTTGCAGATCAAATTGGTAAGACGAATTTGGAGAAAAACATTAACGAAAGTGATGCCAAAAAACAAGCAACAAAAGCGGCTTTGGCAGAAGAAGCACGGCTATTATACGTTGGTTTGACTCGTGCAAGAGATTATGTAATTATTCCATCTCGTCAATATAAATTCACAAAATGGCTGAATCGTTCTTGGTTCGAAGGGAAAGAAGACCTTCAGGTTTTAGATCCATATTTGGCAGGAAATGGGGATACTGGAACATATGAAAGTCCATGGTTTTGGAATGATGAAAATATTCCAATTGACACCGATATTAAGGTTTTTGGAGAGTTATTCCCGTACACGGAAAATCCACCTGAAATCATTGATTATTTTAGCGAACGTGCTGAAGTAAAATCACATTCTCCATTTTCAATTGATACAGATAAAGACGATTTTAAAAAAGAATTTACATTCAAGTACCTTTCTGAGAAACAATATTCTGATTCAATTCAACTGAAAGAAGAAGCGAGTGAATATATCGTGGCGAAAGTCGTCAAAGCGTTTTTGTGTGCGGACAGTATGAAGCGACAAACAGACGAACGCCTTGAGATGGCGACGATTCTGAATAATAATTTTGGTGGAACAGAAATGGTTGACCCAAAATCTATCGTCGGTTTATCGCAGCGATATTATACTTATTTGCAACAAGAATATACGATTAAAGCGGTCTATCGAAAACATCCTTTACAACTTATTCATAATGGTCGATTGTTTGAAACAATCGTTGATTTAATTGCGATTACGGACAAGGGAATTCTGATTGTTCAGAATTCGGGATTTGCTGGAAAGCATAAAGAATGGAAAAAGAAAGCGAAGGAATTGGCAAGTTGGATGTATTTGACGAAGAAAGCGGTTGCGGCTCATTTTGGTGCAGAACAGCCGATTTCGACTTGTTTACATTTTGTGATGACTGGCGGTTTGGTCGAGTTTGAAGTGAAGGTGAAAGTGGTTCAGGGGAGTTTATTTTAGGGTTCCTCACGGCGTTTTGGGCGTTTTATAGCGTATTTTTATTGCTTCGCAATTTTTTTGTTTGACAATAATCATTTTTATGATTGACCTGTCATGCAATTTGATATTATGAATTAATACGATATAAAAAATTTCTCATAAAACGTTGAAAATAAAATCATTGATTACTTCGATAAAATCGAAGTAAATATTCTTCAGACAGAATCTACGGGATACTTTAATGACAAGCTGTTAATTTAGTTTCTTGCTCGCAAAAAACACCTTGCTTATCCTGTAAATCCTGTCCAAAAGAAATAAAATTAGCTTGTCTAATTTATTTATTATAAATACAAAAAATGGAATTAAACTATAAACAATTCGGTCAAGGCGAACCGATTATCATATTACACGGACTTTTTGGGACTTTGGATAATTGGCAAACGATAGCGAAACAATTAGCGGAGCACTATATGGTTTATATTATCGACCAAAGAAATCATGGAAAATCGCCACATGATGATGCGTTTTCTTATCAGATTTTAGCGGACGATTTAAAGCATTTTATGGAATCTAAATGGATTTACAAAGCAACGATTATCGGTCATTCGATGGGCGGAAAAACGGCTATGCGTTTTGCATTGGACAATCCAGATATGGTTGACAAATTGGTTATCGTGGATATTGCACCGAAAGCTTATGTCGGTGGACATCAGACGATTTTCGAAGCGATGTTTGATCTAGATTTAGAAAAATTAGCACAGCGAAGAGAGATTAATGACCAATTAAAAATTAAAATCCCAGAAGATGGTGTTCGTCTATTTTTAATGAAGAATTTAGCACGAGAGAAAACTGGTGGGTACCGTTGGAAAATGAATTTGCCTGTTTTGTATAAGGCTTATCAAGAAATTTTATCTAATATAGAATCTGATGATCCTTTTGAGGAAACGACTTTATTTATTCGTGGAGAAAACTCAGATTATATTCAAGATGATGATGTTTTAGATATTCAAGATTTGTTTCCAATGATGCATCTGGAAACTGTTGAAAATGCAGGACACTGGATTCATGCGGAAAATCCAAAAGACTTTTTAGAGAAGTTAAATTCGTTTTTAAATTAGCCATTAATGTGAAAACATTTAATGTAAATAGTCAATTAGTTTTTCCGAATACTATTCCTATTAATCGTCAAACTCGAATTAATTTTAGTGAATTGTTCGTTGGAAATCAACATCTGATTGTAAGAAAAAAGGAATTAAAACGATTCTTAAAACGGTAAAATTCTTAAAAAGTAGGTAGGTGATTAGCAAATCATGAATTAACTTATTCTGAAACCTAATGGATAAACAATGAGCTATTTTATCGTTGGAGAAATTATATTTCAACGATAAAATAATTCATCATTTATCATTTATCATGGTTCGGTTAAAACTTCAATCCAATTGTTAGAACCCATCGATTTTCACGAGCGTCAAACGCATACGTATTACCAAAAATTTCGTAATCATCGACGAAAGCACTTTTCAAACCGCCTTCGTATTTTACATCAATATTGACACTTCCAATATCTAAACCCAAACCAGCTTGATAGCCCCAAGTTAAATTACTCAACTTTCGATCATAAGTTTCGGATAACATTTCCAACTGATTATCATTAGAAATTAAAATACTACCGATTGGTCCACCTTGTAACCGAATTGGCCCTGCTTTCACACCGACCATAATTGGGATATCCAAACTATTAAATTTATCGGTTAAAGCTTCTTGCACACCGCTTCCATTCAAATCCTCTTTTGTATAATTATAACTTTCAGAAGTAAAGAGCAATTCAGGCTGAATATAAACTGGACCTAATTTAATTCGAGTGTATAAACCTCCTTGTATTCCGAAATTTGCGTTCGCAACTGTTAATAAAAGAGAATCTATATTGGCAGTTGAAAGCGTTTGAGGTGTTGCATCTATCGAAGTAGAAACACCTCCTAATCGAAGACCCCATGAAAAAACTTGAGCACTCACACTTTGTTGTAAAAATGTAATTGCGATAAGCATAATTAATACCTTTTTCATAATAAGTTGTTTTATTTTAAATAAAATTAGCAGTGTTTTATGGTTATATAAATTACGACGTACAAAGGCAAGATAACCACATTTCTGAGCTCATACTTTTTTCTGTTCTACCCAAATACTCGAACGGCAAATGGCAAATTACTTACAGTATGATCTGATTTCTAAAGCCTTATACGAGAAAAAGCTATCACATTGTTACAATAAGTAGCCCAATAAAATACAAAGCGGTAACTTGAACGAGTGAAAGTTCTAAATGGATGTTTTAACGTAAGATGGTGTCAATTATTAAAACCGACACCATTTTAAAAAACAGAAATTATTCAATAAGCTTTATCAGGTTGAAAAATTTTATATCTAAAATCTACCTAAATTTAGTAGGTCTTAGTCATATCTTCCGGAACGACAATAATGAAATTTGCCTTTCCAAAATACTTTTCATCCAATTTATCAATATCTGTTTGTTCTACCGTTGTGATTGTTTGAATATCTAAATCTGCTTCGCTCATTTCGTTGATATACCAAATAATACCTTCGTGTCTGTCAGAATGAAACGAACCATTATAATGTAGAAATTGATTGCCTTTCTCATAATTCTTCAAAATGAAGTGAGCCATTGTTGCATCTTTTATCATTTGTGCATGAGGGAAATTTTCGTTTCCACCACCCATTTCTAACATTTCTTTGTAACAAGAAACTGTTAAATCAGTTTTAATTGGTAGTGGTGCGATATATTTTTTAGCTTCATCTGATAAATTTTCTGCGGCTTTTAGGCCACCTTTATAAGTTACATTAGCATAGCGACGAGGAACATTTGTTGCTATAAATTTTAGTTCATTTACTTTCGCAAATTCTACTAAAGGCTTATAATCGGTTTTATAATTATCCCATAGTCTGCATTCAGATTCAAACTTTTTATCAGAGATAACACCTTGTAAATACTCCTCTAATATAAGTTGATTATCAGACTCAAACATCTCAGCACCAAGGACTAACTTATTTTTTTTATTCTTATATAAGTCTTTTGTAACTTGTAACTGTAACCAGTGGGCAATCGGATTATTATGTAATTCACCGAAAAAAACCATATCTGCTTTTTTAGCAGACTTAAAGGCTTTATCATAACTAACTTCTTTACCTTTACTATCGAATATTCGATAAGCTGGTTTGTTATTTGTAGTTGTAAATCCCATAAATAGGATTATCGTAAATAAAAAGATGGTTATTTTCATAAGCCTAAATTGATGATTATAATTAATTTTGATTTAAAATCGCACAAGATACAATTATTGTAATAGAGTATTTTGGCGTAAAATGGTTTGTATAAAACCTAAACTAATAAAAAACACGATTAAAGAACATTTTTCAAAAAAAATTATATGAAAAAGATCCTTACGCTTTCCATGATTTTACTTTTAACATTCACATTTTCTGCCTGTGAAATTTTTTCAGGTGCGGGTGCATCTAAAACTATTAAATGGCAAACTATTGAAAAAGTAATTGGCAAAAAGAATAAAAAGAAAAAAGTTTTTATTGAAGTTTATACAAATTGGTGTGGATGGTGTAAACGAATGGAAAAATCTACATTTAATGATCCTGCAATTGCACGTTATATCAATACTCATTTTTATTCCGTAAAGTTTGATGCAGAATCTCGTAAAGCAATTGATTTTCAAGGTAAAACATTTAATTATTCTACTGCTGGTCGTCGTGGTCGTCACGAATTAGCAACGGTATTTATGCAAGATAATGAGAAGGTTGGTTATCCGACTTTGGTATTTATGGACGAAGAATTGGAAATTATCCAAGCTGTTCCCGGATATCGTTCAAGAGAAGAGTTTGAAATAATTGTTACTTATTTTGCAGAAGAACATTATAAAAATACGCCTTGGTCGGAATATGAAGCAAATTATAAACTAACGTTATAATTAAAAATTAAAGCGATTCTTCTAAAGTTGTAAATTTTAGAGTATTCCTATGGCGACTGCTTTATTTACGGTATTTACTAACACTCCTCGGCAAGCTAAAGCGGTCGATAATCACCGTTGCAACGTTAGAAAGACAGCTAAATTTAACACAATTCATTGAAAAGAAAGGCGTTCTTACACTTGTTTGAACGCTTTTTGTATTTCATACAATTATGAGATACTTGAATCGTTCTAAAATAAAGCGCAAGCCCTTACCTCGTTGGTAGACATGGTTAAGCTTAATTTAAAAAAGAATAATTACCATATTTGGAGTTTGGTGATTTTGGATAAAATAAGATATGAAAAAGTACTTTCTAATCATTTTAATGACAATTAGTTGTCTTCAAATCGGATTTGCTCAAAGAAATAAAGTTTCTTTTGAAGATTTGGATGAATTTAATGGCGTAACACATGAGCGTTACGAACAGAAACCTTTCACAGGAATCGGAATTGGATATTATGGAAATGGAAAAAAGTTCCGCCAGATTCCTTACAAGAAAGGTCGTGCGGACGGACTTGCCAAAGAATGGGATATTCATGGAAATTTGACTGCGGAGGCGGAATATAAAATGGGTATTCGCTATGGTCGGGAAACTCAATATTATGATAATGGAAAGAAACGTTTGGAGGTTTATTATCAAAATGGAAAACCGAGTGGAACGGTGACGGAATGGTATGAAGATGGTCCGATAATGTCAAGAGGTGACGTGCTGGATGGCGAATATTATGGAAAGCATACTTGGTGGTATCCAAATGAACAAACGGAGCAGATTATCGAATATCAAAATGGCGTTGCAGAAGGTAAAGTTCAAAAGTGGTATAATAATGGCGTTTTGAGAAAATCAACCGATTTCCAAAAAGGGCAACCAAATGGACAATCAATTGAATGGTATCGAAATGGACAAAAAATGAGCGAACAGGATTTTGTGCAAGGTATTGCTCATGGTACGTTTAAATTTTGGGGAAAAAATGGTCGATTATTAGAACGAAAAGATTACGAAGAAGGAAAGATTATTAGGGCGGAAGATTATAATAGTGCAAGTTTGAGAATCAAAAATGGTTATGCTTACGTGTTTAATTTATTAAATTCCAATTTCGTTATCACCATGAAGGGAGAAAAGGTAGAGCCGGTTAGTTCGGAGGGTTTAGCCTTTTTTGTAGATGGTTCCATCGTTCAATATTTCTCAATTCCAGTCAATGAATTTAAAGGAGAAACAGAGAAGATTGAAGAGGAGGAATTGTGGAAACGATTAATTGAAGATGAAAAAAATCGGGTTGAATATCAATTGGATACAACCGTAGAAATTACACAAAAAGCGTTTTCTCTTTCTGATGAGAAGGCAAGCGGTATTTTTTGGAGTTTTGATTTACCAACAGCCGTGACCAAAGGGAAAATTAAAATCGTTCAAGAACAATATATCGCTCTAAAAGTCAAAAATCATATTATTCAAATTAATGGAATGGTTTTGAATGCCAATAATCCTGAAGATGTAGAAAAGGCATTGATTAAAATTATAGAAACATTAGAAATCTATGATGAACCAATTGATATCATCAATTACACGATGGAATCGATGAAAAATTAAGTTATAAATTATTAACTATGAGTTATTTTATCGCAATAACAGTTACGCCAAAACGATAAAATAATTCGTAGTTCGTTCAATCTATTTTTTAAAAATCATTTTACTAATTCGTTGATCATTAATTTCTATAACCAAGTAATAGTACCCATTTTTTAAATGGCTAATATTTGTTTTTAAATGATTCTTGCCTTGTATAATATTAATACTTTCCGTTTGAATAATTTGACCTAAAGTACTATAAATAAGCATATTACCTCTACCATTTTCATTTACTTCCAAATTTATATTTACAAAATCAGTTACCGGGTTTGGATAGATTTTAAAGTTCTGAAAATTACTTTTTTGTGCCAAAGAGAAAGATGAATTCTGCTGTAAATAATTGTAAAAAAACAGGGTCGTTTGATTAATAATTGTATCATAGTAAGGTGTTTCACTGAGAACGCCCCACGGTTCGTGACCTTGTCCGTAGAATTTATAATATGCCGTATTGATTCCTAAATTTTCTAATCGAGGTGTCATATAATTCGTACCAGATAAAGCCGGAAAAAATGGTGAATTAAATGGCTTTGCAGAATCCGGAGAAACGATAATATCGTCTGTTCCATGAAATGAAACCATTGGAGCATCTCCTGCTTCGATAAAATTCGTATCTACAATTGCTCCCCAAAGATTTGCAAGCACAGTCGGCTTATCATTATGCGATAATGTATTTCCAGAACAAGACAAACAGTTCAAATCTGGTGTATTAAAAGTCGAAGTAATATTCGCTCGTTCATCATCTTCCATATAAGCAGCGTGAATCAGTGCAACACTTCCGGCACTACTTCCCATTCCAAAAATTCGAGAAGTATCAATTCCATAAGTTGCCTGGTTTTCTTTTAAAAACCGAATTGCAGCTTTTACATCTTGTACCCCACGATAAACAGCTCGTTCAGCAGATTCCGAACTCAATGTATTAAATCCTAATCGATAATCAATAGAAACGGCCACATACCCTTTTTCTACCATGTCCTTACAGACGTTTACAGGCGAAGCATCGTCTCTTGCTCCAACATAAAAAGCACCACCGTGAACAAATAAAATACATGGCCGAACGGTTTCAATATCACCTTGAGGCTGATAAATATCCATTAATAAATCCTGTGTCCATGTCCAGCCTTCTGATAAGTATGGGGCATAAATAGCTTCCGCCTGTCCATAAATCACAGCAGAATCTGTCTTTGAAACCATAAATAAACTATCCAAATAACGAGTCTGTGCATATGTGGTTATCGTTGTCAATAATACAAATAGAAGTATAAGTATTTTTTTCATAAGCTTTTTTTAAGTATTTGGTTTTAATTGGTTTTAGTTGGTTTTACTGATTTACCAGACCATATCTTGAAATTGATATTTGAATCAGCTAAAAAAAAAATAGCCAAAGTATTGATGAATCAATACTTTGGACTATTTTATATTCTTAATCAATAAATAATTAAAGTCTTTAAAAGACTACCTTATTTTACAATTACAAAACGTTTCGTTGCAGATTCACCGTTAGCGGTAATCTTCAAGAAATAAACACCTTCTGCTAAGTTGCTTACCTCAAAACGCATTTGTTCGCTTGCTGTATTTCCTTGGTGACGAGTTTCTAAAACTCTACCAGTAACATCTACTAAAGTAACTGTTAAATCAACAGGGTTTGCAAAGTTAATATCTAACTGAGCATAATCTTTAGCTGGATTTGGAGATAATAATAAGCCAGTTAAGCCATCAATATTCTCTGTTCCAATTAAGTAATTTGTTCCTACAACGGCGTCAATTGTATCCGTACAACCAGTTGCATCTGTAACGACTACGGTATAAGTACCTGCTGTTAAACCAAATGCATTATCTTGAACCGTTCCATTTGACCAAGAATAAGCATAAGGAGCTGTTCCAGCAGACGCTGCTACCAAAACACTACCGTTCGCTTCATTATCTCCAATCTCATCACCAATTGTAGCTGATAATCCTAAAGAAATAGGACATAAAGAAATAATTGTGAAAGATTCAGTTGCGGTACAACCTAATAATCCGTCTGTAACGGTAACATCATAAGTACCCGGCGCCAGGCCTGAAATACCATTTGTTGTTGCTCCATTCGACCAAGCAAATGTGTAACTACCAAATCCTGCTACAGGATTCAGTGTAATTGCACCATCTGCTGCACCGTCTACTGATTCGTTAACAAGTGTTTCGTTAACAACAGCTGGAATACAACCATCAAAAATACCAAAGTTATCAATACCTAAACCTTCATTATTTGTTCCTGCATCTGCCGCTAAAACAAAACGGAAAGCAACATTTGTTCCTACGGTTAAGCCGTAAGGTTGTAAGTCAATGATTGCATCAATCCATCCACCAGAACCTTCCGTTCCAGTTCCATTCCATACCCATCCGTAAGGATTATTTGTAATAGAATCTGTGTACCAATTTTGTCCTGATAAACCATTAGCCCCTAACTTATCCCAAGACATACCACCATTCATAGAGTATTCAAGCCAAGCACCATCCCAATCATTTTCAATATCCCAATTAATAGAGAATCGCATGAAAGGAGAAGTCATCGCCGAAATATCAAAGCATGGAGAATACAAATAATTCATATTTGCATCAGCATAATTTCCAGAAAGGTTTGTTACAAATGCATTTGCACCTGCACCAGCATCAGAGATTATGGCACCAGACGGCATTCCGTGTGCCCAATCGCCAGTCGCGTACCAATAACCATCACTCATTTCAAAATGCTCATCACTAGCACCTGTAATTTGTGGTTGAGAATAAGTACTTACCATCATTGTATCATTCGATGGGAATTCATCATTTCCAAGAATTGTAAAAGCCATCATATCATAGCTTCCTAATGTGCTCATATCTACCATTACGGTAACTGTTCCTACTCCGTTATTTCCTAAAATAGTACCACTTGTCGCACCTACTGCTGCACCACCATTTACAGAAAGAAAAACAGGAACACCTGTTTGATCATTGAATCCACGATTCGTTAACTCAATAGTTACTGCCTCTATACCAAATCCACAACCGTTAGTAGGTGTAAATACGTTTGTAATTGTTACATCATTTGCAATAACCTCTGCTACTCTAATAGCGTCAATTGCTATATCAGAAGCGAAAGCTGTTCCTGATCCAGTTGACACCCCATCATTTGCTTCCGCAATTGCGATGAAACGTACCCGAATAATTTGATCTATAGCTAATGGTAAAGGAATATAACCATCTGCAAAAGGATCTGCATTAGTCGTTTGTACTTGACCAACTTGTTCCCAAACTGAATTCCAAACTTCAGAACCAAATACTTCATACTCTACACGTAAACGCATATAGTCATTACCGAACATATGGTAATTGAAATATATTGCTGGAACTGTTAATGTATCTGTATTAATAGGTGGTGACATCAAAATAGCAGAATCACCCGGAGATACTGGAGAAGAAGACTCTATGAAAGCATAATAAGAACCGTCCGCTGCTGCGGTAGGTCCTGTTGCTCCTGAGGGCGTTGCCCCTGTTTGAACAATCCAATCTAAATTATCTACTGTTGTATCTCCTTGTTCCCAACAAGCATTCAAAATACCACCTGATTCAAAACCTTCTAATAACGGCGCTCCCTGAATAGCACAAGCTGCTACTGGAGCTTCTTTGACACGTACTCTGTCAATACCTGCACCACCTTCCCATCCAGCGGATGCTTCCCCTACGATACGAATACCAATTGTACCAGAGTAAGAAGATAAATCAATAGAAGCATAAGACCAATCAAAAACATTTTGACTACCAGAACGTGTGAATTTAGAAACCCAATTACCAGTTCCATCTTCAATCTGAACATCAAATGAACCAGAAGAAGCCCACTGATAATCTAAAAACCAATAGAAATCCATAAATGGTGACGTTAATCCCATTAAATCTACCGATAAAAAAGACAATGTATCTGTATCGCCTGGATTCGCACCTTGTGTTTCAAAATAAACAAAAGCGTTATCGTCGTAACCTGACGGAGCTGAATAGTTAGAACTTCCTGCTGCAATCCAACCTACATTATTCCAGCCACCGCCAGAAGTCAAATTACCATTACTTGCTGTCAAACATGGAATCCCTGCACCACCGAATGATTCCGTAAAAGGAGCTACTAATGTAGCCGGACAATCCGTAGAAAAATAACCTATTGCTGCAAAACTTGTATCGCCAACTGCTGTACCACAAACACCTTGAACACGAAACATATAATCCGTTGCAGGAGTTAAACTAGTCATTGCATAAGTCGATGCTGTAGGCGTAGCAATAGTTCCCGTACCCGGTACAAAACCTTGTAGTCCATACTCTACGATATAACTAGTTGGTGTTCCAGTTGGAGTCCATGTAGCATCTGCTGATATTGGCGTAACATTAGAGAATGCCGGTAAACTTGTCATTGAACAAACTGGAGGTGCACCCAATACCATTTGAATAACTGGCTTTTCAGATAAGCTTAAATTTGACGGCACACCACACTGAGAAACATTATCACTTCTAATATAATTAGCACCATTCGTTGCACTAAAGACATTTACAGTACCTGTTTGAGCAAAGTTTAAAACTTGATCAAAACAAATATCAATCAAAAGGTTATCCGTACCATTCCATGCGAAAGGAACTTGTAATGTAAACATATCAAATCCTAATACTGGTACATAAGAAGCCGTGTTATAAACCTGCATCAAACCAGTACCATCATAAACTGCTGCATCTAAAGCAGTTGTATGCTTCATTTGGATTGTATAATTCGGTAATGCCTGTGTAGGTACTCCTGTTATGTCAAAACCCATTTGCAAAACGGCCCCGGTAGCACCACCAGCAGCAATTATTTCAGCTGCGGTATATACGGTTTGATAATGTAAACTTTTATACCAGATATTAATTGGTGACGCTGTTGTCGTGCCATTAGATCCTGTTCCTGTTCCGATAGTAATAGTTTGGGCATTTAGTCCCATACTTCCCATCAGCAGCACAGCCAATAGAAGCATAAATAACTTGTTAAATTGTTTCATAATTAGAAAATTAATATGTAAAAAGAATAGTTAATAAATATAAATAAGCAGCTAATACTGCTTATTTATATTGTTAGTCTAGTTATTTACAGCATGAAATTATAAGAAATTTATACATATATCAAATTAAATTATAAGAAATTTATACATATATAAATATATAATTTAATTTTTAAATTTAATTCAGATTTTTTCGGAGAATGTTTTTATTTAACTTTTTTCGGATTATCAGACAGGTAACTTGACCAGTCCTTATATTGTTTTCCTCCTTTTATCTTATTTCCTGATTTATAATGATGACATAATGCCGCACCTAACGCATCTGTCGCATCTAAATATTCTACTGAAAAATCATAACCAATGATGGACTTAAGCATGGCTGACACTTGTTCTTTGGAAGCGTTTCCAGAGCCAGTTACAGAAAGTTTAATTTGCTTTGGGGAATATTCCGTGATTTCGACACCAGATGTTATTGCAGCCGCCATTGCTACACCTTGAGCTCGTCCGAGTTTTAGCATTGACTGAACATTTTTTCCAAAAAAAGGTGCCTCAATCGCCATTTCATCCGGTTTATACATTTTAATTAGTGCTTGAATTTTTTCAAATATCCGTTTCAATTTATGCTGATGATCAGGGAGTTGAGTCATTTTAAGGACGCCTAATGTTATAATATTAACTTTTTTCTTATCTGCTTCTATGATTGCGTAACCCATTATATTAGTTCCCGGGTCAATTCCGATATATCTTTTCATTATTTATTTTTGAGTATTTTAAAATGCCTACTTTCTATAAAACGCTCAATTATTTTTTCTTATTAAAAATCTCCGCAATAGTTTCCGCTATTATTTTCGCTCCTTTCTCGTTTGGATGAATATC
>Ga0115005_10002335_pt1 | contig 15176 bp, 15 predicted proteins | sample ArcOceMetagenome_FD_87163 | JGI IMG/M metagenome (GOLD analysis project Ga0115005, IMG submission 87163) | Marine eukaryotic phytoplankton communities from Arctic Ocean - Arctic Ocean - Greenland ARC118M Metagenome | ecosystem: Environmental > Aquatic > Marine > Oceanic | place: Arctic Ocean... | reverse complement strand
GCAAAGGAGGGCGAGTCGCCCTCCCTCCTTTAGCGACTAATCGGCGATCAACCAAAAAATACCCCCGCGAGCCGAGGCTCGCGGGGGTATTGAAATCAATGATCTGAGCGTTCGATTAACCGTCGATCTGCTCTTCGAGGAACTGGATGAGTTCGTCTTCAGTCACGCGGCGTTGCTCGCAAGTGTCGCGGTCGCGCAGAGTGACGGTGCCGTCCTTTTCGATGGTGTCGAAGTCGATGGTAATGCCGAAGGGTGTGCCGATCTCATCCTGACGACGGTAGCGACGACCGATCGCACCGGAGGCATCGTAGAAGACATTCCAGCGGCGTTGCAATTTCTTGTAGAGTGCTTGTGCGCGCTCGACTAGCTCTGGCTTGTTCTTGAGCAGTGGGAAGATTGCGGCTTTAACGGGTGCGATCTTGGGGCTGAACTTGAGGACTAAGCGCTTTTCGGCGACGCCCTTGTCGTTGGGCACTTCGTCTTGGGTGTAAGCCGCAGTGAGCACGGCGAGTAGGGTGCGGTCGACGCCGAGCGAGGGCTCGATGACATGTGGCACAAACTTCTCCTTGCTGGCTTCGTCGAAGATGGTCATCGACTTGCCGGAGTGCTTCTGGTGTTGCATCAAATCATAATCACCACGGCAGGCGACGCCCCAGAGCTCTTGTTCGCCGTGTGGGAACTGGAACATCAGGTCGGTGGTCGCCCGAGAGTAGAATGCGAGTTTGTCTTCTGGGTGGATGTCTTCGCTGATGTCTTCACGTGGCAGGCCGATCGAGACCAGCCAGTCGATACAGGTGTCGATCCATTCGCGGTGCAGGGTTTTCCAGTCGGCACTGGGTGAGATGAAGTATTCGATCTCCATTTGCTCGAATTCACGCGAGCGGAAGATGAAGTTGCGCGGCGTGATCTCGTTGCGGAAGGCTTTACCGATTTGAGCGATGCCAAAAGGAATCTTCACACGGCCGGTATCGACGATGTTTTTATAGTTGGCAAAGATGCCTTGTGCGGTTTCGGGGCGCAGGTAGGCGACCGCTGATTCGTCTGCCAGTGGCCCGACCTTAGTCTCGAACATCAGCTTGAACTCGCGTGGTGCGGTCAACGAGCCTGGCTTGCCAGTCGCTGGGGAAGGGACGAGGTCGTATTCCTCAGGCTTCGATTCGGTGTAGTCCTTGAGCACGATCGGCTCGAGTGTGCCTTGTTTGGCAGCTTTGCGCTTAATGTCGGCAGCGGCCTTTTCTGCGATTTCCTGTTGCTCGGGGCATTCGACCACCGACACGTAGCCAATGGTTTCGCCTGCGACGATAACGGGGGCGAAGAATAGCTGATCGGCACGGTAGCGCAGCTTAGACTCACGGCAGTCGACCATCGGATCGGAGAACCCATCGACGTGGCCAGAGGCCTTCCAAATGTCTGGGTGCATGATGATGGTCGAGTCGAGGCCTTCGATATCGTCGCGGCGTTGTACCATGTCGCGCCACCAAGCTTGTTTGATGTTGTTGCGGAGTTCGACGCCGAGTGGTCCGTAGTCGTAAAAACCGTTGTAGCCACCGTAAATTTCGGAGGAGGGAAAGATGAAGCCGCGGCGCTTGCAGAGGCCGACGATTTCTTCCATGAGACCATCACTGGATGCTTTTGCTGTCATAAGCCGCAAAAGATGGAGACAGGCATATTTGGGTCAAGGTTGGAAAGTACGTCTCGGACTGGGTTGGGAGGCGGCGTATCTCTACTTACAAATCGCTGCGCTGATTCTCTATGGGATGCCGTCAATTACTCTGAAGGGAGAAAAGGTGTCATTTCGTAGGTTTACATATTTATTTCTATTTCAGGCCATCGCTTTCGCGTTCCCACTGCTTTACGTAGGTGCCGATTAATTGCGGAGCGCCCATGTTTAACCTTTTGGAAATCGATGTGCTCGGGGCGCTCGTGGTGCGCTTTAGCTCTGCGGCAATGCGTACTTCCACTCAGCTGACTGCTTGTCGGTTTTGACCGCAGTGCTATTCTCTCCGGTATTCTCTAACCCTCACGCCACCACCGATCCCCACATCAATTCATTCACTTCACGTAAATCCCGGCCTTCCATGCGAACCTGCTCGAAACTGCCATTTTTTAACAAGCCTTCACTTTCGAGTAGTCCACATTTGAATTTTTTAGAACCCAGAGCCCATCCGCGGCACAAATTAGAAAATTCCATTTCCTTTTGAGCTTTCGAATCGGTCGAAAGCCAACTCAGATAGTCTACGTAACTCATGTGCCCGTGCTTCGTATCCGCGAGCCCACCAGCTGCTGACAGAGCTCCGCTAGGATCAAGAGACGTGGGGCGTCGCTTTGGATGCCTGATATACCAATAGCTTGACCAGCGGTAGTCTGCCAATCTGGCCACATCGCACATGCTTGCCCTTACAGGATTCAGGTTCACGTAGTGTAGCTGAGCCCTTAAGTGAGCTTCCTCCTGAACTATTAGAATCTTGTCGCGCCCCTGGGACCCCTTTTCGGTCTAACCCCAGACTGGAATGTTGCCTTCTTATTGTAGCACCGAGGGGAGATAACAATAGACAGGCTATAGAAACAGGTTCTGAGAAACTCTCAGAAGAAGCGCGTTATGCTGACTTCTTATGGGCGAGTCTTTTTTTTCTGCTGCGATAGAGGGCGACTGAACCGGCTGCCAATGCCATCAGGGCACCGGTTTCAGCGGGTTCGGGGACTTGTCCTGCGGTGACATTGTCAGTGTTATTTGCGAAAGCAAAAGAGATTAGCTTAAGAGTGTTTGCAGTGTCGTCATAGTCGATCGCAAGCCACATCTCTTTGGAAGTTGCCGTATTTTGCAGCGCGGCGTAGCCCACGTTGCCCGCCGTATCATCCTTCCAGGGGCCGCTGCCCGTGAACTCGAAATAGGGGGATGTATTGGATGTATTGTTTAAGAAATCTAAGGTTTCGCCAAAGTTATATCTAGCGACATATTGGGTACCGCCGGAACTCGCTGCTACATAATCGGTATTGATGAACGATAACTCTGGCTTTTCGCTGTTACTGCCAAAGCCCAGACTGGCATCCTGCGAGGTCACCGAACCTGACATTGTTGACGTTTCTCCGGTGGAGAAATCTATAAATAACCGCTCTGTTTGACCGATCGTTATATTGACATCAGTAGGGACAATAAGTCCGTGAGCCAGCGGTGCGACTGCGGATGAAACTGCGAGTGATTTTTTTACGAGATGCTTCATTGTGTAGGCTGGTTGCGACTGATTCTAAAAGTAGGGGGATCTATCTATTTCTATTCGTTGTGAGTCAAGCCGATTGTAATCTAGTTGACCCAAGCGCTGCTCCGCTATTTCCCCTATTTTAGTATGAAGCAAAGAATAATTGTAGTGGGGTGGGATGGTGCTGACTGGGAAATTGCCCGCCCATTGATGGAGCGTGGAAAAATACCTCAACTGCAAGAAATGGTGACCCGCGGGGCTTCGGGCAGCATGCGGAGTTCGCCTCCTTATTTGTCGCCCATGCTTTGGACGACGATGGCGACGGGCAAGTCCCCGGCTGAGCATGGGATTGCCGGGTTCCGGGAGTTCAATCCATCCAGTCAGTCACACCAGCCGGTTTCCAGTTCCAGTCGAAAAACCAAGGCTATTTGGAATATTCTTTCGCAGGAGGGGTGGAAGACACATGTGGTCGGATGGTTTGCCACCTATCCGGCTGAGCCGATTAATGGAGTCGTGGTGTCTGATTTATTTGGACAGGCGGCGAATGGCAATGGTTCCAAAGAGGTTATCAAGGGCTTGGTATCCCCCGAGGAAATGTCGGAGGATCTCGCCTCGGGTCGGGTCTCGCCGGAAGAGATTGATCCTGGTTTGATCGAGTTTTTTATACCGAGATTTCGTGAGATCGATTTAACACGTGACAACCGGCCTCTTGCTTTGAGGAAAAGATTGGCCGAACTCTATACGTATCATAACGCTGCGGTTGTATTACTGCAGGACGAAGTGCCCGACTTTTTGACCGTTTATTATCATTTTATTGATTGGGTTTGCCACGATTTTATGGAGTTGGCGCCACCGCACCGGGCGGGGGTTTCCGGCCGTGACTTCGACATATACAAAGGAGTGGTCGATGCGGCCTATATTTTGCAGGACCTTCTCTTGCGCGATCTGCTGAGGCACGCGGGGGGCGCAGTCAATTGCCTCGTCGTTTCGGACCACGGTTTTTTAAGCGGCGACGAGCGTCCTAAGTCGACGGCGAATGTCGATGGCGGTATCGCTGCCTGGCATCGGCTCCATGGTATGTTTGTGGGTGCGGGGCCTTTGTTCAAGTCCGGTGAGACGGGCCTGCAAGCTACTTTATTCGATCTGGCGCCGACCTTATTACATGCGCTGGACTTGCCAGTCGGGGCGGACATGCCGGGGCATGTGATCGAGGGCCTCTTGGCCAAGGAGACTCCGCTTGCAACGATTCCATCATGGGATTCGCATGGGGAACCTTTCCAGCGAGTGGAGGCTCAGTCTCTCGACTCGGATGCTTCGGAGGAACTGCTGCGGCAGTTCGCCGACTTGGGCTATGTCTCGGCCGAGGATGAGCGCAAAGAAGTCGCCGAATCGAAAACGCGTCGAGAGAACGGCTGGAATCTTGGCATTGCTCTGATGGGGGAGAGGCGTTTTGAGGAAGCCCTGCCTTGTTTGGAAGAGGCCTATTTTTACCACCCCGAGGCGTCGCATAAAGCGCTGCCTTTGGCTCGTTGCCAGATCGAGTTGGGGCTGATTGAAGAGTCCTTGCGCACTCAGGAATCGTTGATGGATTATGGACCTAGTCATGGTCCGCTTTGTTACCATCTCGCCATCCTTTCTCGGGACCGAAGGGATTTTGATGAGGCATTATCATTATTAGAGCAGGCGGATAAATTGGGAGGTGATCGGCACGCGAATGCATTGGAGCGCGGTCTGATTCTTCTACTCTGTGGCCGCTATGAGGAGGCAGTGGTGGTCTTTCGTCAGGAAACGAAGACTCATACGACTGCTTCTGCTCACTTGGGTTTGTGCCGAGCGCTTGCCATGTTGGGGCAGTTTGATGAGGCCGAAGAGCGCTTGTTAACGATTCTGCAAGATCGTCCTGATTTCAGTATCGGTTGGTTTACTTTGGGGATCATTCATGAGAGGAAATCGGAGTCTGAAAAAGCTCAAGCTGCGTATGCCAAAGCCATTAGATTGCGTGCCGATTTTAATCAAGCGCAGGCGAGGAAGTTCATGCTGGAGCGGGATGGCTCCAATGGGTTGACGCCGTTCATCATGATGGATCTCGATTTTCGAGAGCTGCCTGCTGCCAAAGAAGCGCGAAAGAAAGTGGAAAAGCTGGCCGAAATCCGTGAGGAATCCTGTGCGCGGCATCGACTCTGGCAGGGTGAGCAGGACTACCAACGCAGTCAGGAAAACCCGATTGCGATGATGGAAAATGCCTCAACTGGATTGAAGGAGCGTAAAACCATCGTCATTGTGAGTGGATTGCCCCGATCGGGAACTTCGCTGATGATGCAGATGCTGGCATCGGGTGGAACGAAGCTACAAGTGGATGATCGGCGAGAGCCGGATGTCCACAATCCGCGTGGCTTCTTCGAGTGGGAGCCGATTCTCCGGCTGGAGCAGAATGGGCATCTTCTTGCCGAGGCTACCGGCAAAGCAGTGAAGGTGGTTTCCGCTCAACTGCGCTTTTTACCGAAGCTCTATGCCTACAAAATAATTTGGATGCATCGCCCATTATCTGAAGTCACTCATTCGCAAGCGAAAATGCTGACCACAGAAGCTCTGGGTTCCTCTGGGGAGCCTGCAGGAGAATCTATGCTGCGGGCGCACCGGGATCAAGTGCTCGAGTCGCTACGCCGCTATGACGGTGATGAGCGGTCGGCTGTGAGCTTGTTAGAACTGAATTATGCAGACTGTGTCTCTCAAACGGATTCCGTGCAGAGGGGCTTAGCTGATTTTCTGCAAGAACTATTGCCTAGCCCTGAGAAGATGGGGCAAGCAGTAGATCCCTCCCTATATCGCAATCGTGAAGGAAAGGCAAACGATGTCCAATAAAGCAATGCTACCAAATCTCTCTGTCAGGCCTCCCTTTCAGGATGAACTGCAACGTGTTTCAGACTTGGTGAGTGGTCTCCAGCAGTCTGGCACTTCATGGCATTTACAAGCCTTGGTCGCCGAGGCCCCCGAGCGCATTGTTGGATTAGCAGGGTTGAGGCGAGATGAAGATCGAGGCTATTTGAATTTTAAAGTTCGGCCCCGTTTCTTAAATGAGGGGGGAGGGCGCTTGCTACTCGATGCCGTGATGAAACAGGCTCGTGAATTGGAGATCGGTCGATTGTCGATCCAAGTTAATACGGACACCGGGGTGGATGCATTTTTACAGGGAGCTGGGTTTGAGGTGGAGCGGGCCGAAGAGCTGTGGCAAGTGGATTTGTTGAAGGTTCATCAGCGGATGGAGCGCATCTCGAAGCGCTGGAAACCGTCTTCAGATTGGATTGTTCGGGCAGTTGAAACGAGTGACTTGCCGGCAATTGCAGAGTTGATCGCCCCCTATGAACGATTGAGCCCGGATCGACTCAAGTTGAGGCAAGAGGGCGAGCCTTATGGTCATGGCTACGAAGGCGTGGCTTCGAGTGTCGTGGAATCTAGTGGTCGACTCATGGGGGCGTTGCTGTGCCAAGGGACGCCCGGTTTAAATGGGTATATTGAGTTTCGCGTTGTTGCTCAGGAGTATCGGAAATACTCAGGCGTGCTTGGGGGCTTGATGCTTCACCGTAGCGTGAACGAAGCCTTGAAAATGGATTATGGAACGGTGTTATTTTCCGTGAATTTAGCTCAGGATTTCGAGACGCGGAATTTAGCCAGTCGTATGGAGGGTGTGCTAGTTCGAAGTCTGCGCATGTTGAGCCTTAAGGTGTAGCCCCGTTTTAGCTATAAAAGCGGACGGGGAGCGTTCGCGGGCCGCGCAGGTAAGTCATTGCAAGCCAGTCGATTTTTTCGATTTCAACTTCGAATTGAAAATGACTGAACTGGTGGCTGAGGGATGAGAATAGGTTGGTGGCCATCATCCTGGCGAGATGGGCTCCCATACATGCATGTGGCCCGACTCCGAAGCTTAAGTGTTTCCCTGAATCTGATCTCAGAGGGTTGAAGACATGTGGATCTTTAAAGACGCTGGAGTCCCTGTTCGCCAGAGCGAAAAAAGGAATTATATTCTGGTTCGGAGGAATCACCACGCCACCGACTTCGACCTCATAAACTGTCGTCTGTTCGCTGTGAGGAACCGGGGGGTCGTGTCGTAAGGATTCTTCAAGCACTTTGGGCAAAAAAGACAAATCCTGTTGAATCTGACGCCACAATTTAGGATCTCGCTGTAAGGCTCGAAGGGTATTGCTGATAAAACAAGAGACGGTTGCGATACCGGCAAACATCAAGGTGCGGACTAGTTTTAAGAAATCTTGTTCGAGGACTGGATCACCAGTCGCTTGATCATGGAACCATTGGTACAGGGGAGGGCGTTCGTCGGAAGTTCCCCGGTGGCTTTCCAGCTTTTTCAGAAAAAAACGATCGATCTCTCCGTTGATTTTCTCGAAACGTGAGAAACTAAGCAGCCCGCTTTTCATCGATGCCGGAGCATACATCAACAATTGAACCCAGCGGTTGAATTGAGGCTGTTCGTCCTGGGTGACTCCGAGGAAGTGTCCAATGGTTCGAGCCGGCAACGCGAACGCGATCGTGTCTACGAAATCGACACTCTGGTTCTTTATCTTCATGCACATGCTTAAAGACAATTCACGGGAGTAAAGAGAGAGCTCCTGAACGGTTTCCCTCGAAAAAAGTTGTGCGGCCTGTTTTCGAGCGAATAGATGCTTTGGGGGATCCATTCCCAATAGGTAGGGGACTACTTTATTGCGGCATTTTACTGAGAAATTGATTGGATCCATTGAAACCTGACGGCACGCCTCATAGCTTGAGATCAACCAGTAGCCGCGCTGAACCCGTGTTACTTTAGCATCGATCAGTTTAGATAATTCAGGATACGGATCTTCTTTCCCTACTGAGTATAATATTGGATGATCTAAGGCGGAGTTCATGTCGATGAAGCGGGGAGTAACTCGTTTGAAAATGAGCTCATGTCGTTATTGTTGCAATCGGGACGATGCTAGCGATGCGCTTGGGCTCAGTTAAGGTTGCGGTGCTCCGGACGCATTTAGAAATCTTTATGATTCTCAGTTACAGTCGGTAGCTTAATTGGGTCAAGGTGGAATGGCACGAACTTAAGCTGGGTACGGGGGGTTGAACCAAGGTATTTTTATTTAGCCAGTTAGTCGCCGATCAGAGCAAGGAAGTATAAAGTATTTACATAAAAGTCGAATTTGGTATCAGTGTGACACTGAGAGGATCAGCGAAACAACGCGCCGTCTAGATGACGAACCGAGCGTTTACTCGCTCAAAGAGCTAACGGTTCGTATTGTCGAACGTGACGAGTATGACCGCGCCGGGGCGTATTTCAATGAAGAGCACAACCTGACGCGCGCGCCATCCTCGAGGCCGGCGGGGATTACCTCCTGCAGATCAAACAGGAAAGCCGCCACAGCTAACAAGCCGCCGAGCAAATCGCCGCCGGCACCCCTTTTTACCCATACGCAAGATCCCGATGGCGATCACGGGCGCATCGATCGGCTCTTATCGGGGGGCGCCGTTTTGCGCGATCAGGTAGCAGGCGTAGCGGGTGAGCATGAAATCTCCGATGGGACGCTGCCCACCTTTACCGTGAGTGATCACTTTCGTGACGCCGCGGAAATGACAGTCTGGCTCGTAACCCGTTGACTTGCACGGTGCAATCGCTCGGCAGATGGCGGTCAGAAAGGTTTCCCCCCGCGCGTAGCCGAGCGGTTCCTGTAAGTCGCGGGCAAACCAGAATTCAATCTTTGGCTCGTCGGGGTGGTTTTGCGCCAGCAAGTCGAACTGGTTTTGCCGGGTGGTGAGCTGGTCTTTTTTCATGAGGAACTTAAAGTTAGCAATTAAACCGTGCCCTCCTTCAAGATGACACCGAGGAGGTCGGGCCTTTTTTTGGGGATGGCTTTTAGCTTTTGTGGGAGGTCGGTGGCTTGGAGGCGGGTGTGGAGCGCTTCGAGGTATTGCACTTGCCTGGCTTCGTCGGCATCGTATTGAAGTCCGTGAGTACTTTGGCGGTGATGCCTTGAAAGAGCAAACCACTCTCGGCCATGTGATCGCGGAGGTAGCATTCCATCACGCAGGCGTCGATGAGGGGTTCGAGGAAACTGGCTTCAACGTTGAGCGCACTTTTCTTGGCGGCTTGCACGAGTGGGACGAGTTTTTCGAAAAGCTCGGCTTCAGTAGGTGTTGGCTTTTTTGGCGGGGATCAACTCGACAAAAATCTTCCGCATCTCGTAAGTATTTCCCATCGCCTCAGGAAAGTTTTCTTTAAAGCATGTTCTGAAAATATTCGAATTCCTAAAGGCCAGAATAAAAGGCAGGCACTTAGTATCTGATGTTATTGTAAATTTCATTGAATCCGGTGATGACGCCTCGACTAATCTGTATATCCCAATCTTTGAGTGGAACTCCTTGCTCTTCGACTCGTATCTCTACTTACAAATCGCTGCGCTGATTCTCTATGGGATGCCCAATAGCTGGGCGATCTGCGTGAGAACTGATTTCGATTAAGAGTCTGTAGATTTGGGTGATACGGGAATTGCTATGCGCGAGGATTGCAGATTTTCTGTCTGGCATGAAGGAGCAACAGAATCTAAATGAATCAGCACCCGCATCGAGTGGGGCGACGTTGCCGAAAAAACTACAATGGCAGCAGCGTTGTGTGCTTGGTGTGCTTGGTGGTGCGATACGTCTCTGGGCCCGCACCTTGCGCCTGCATATACGAGCCGAAGAGCAGGCCTTGATCGGCGAGTCGTTGCAGCCGGCGGTTTGGATTCTTTGGCATAATCGCTTATTTGTGGTGCCCGAGTTTTTTCGTCGATTTGCTCCCGAGCGAAAAGCATCTGCGATTATTAGTGCGAGCAACGATGGTGCATGGCTTGCTGGGCTGTTTGAGCAATTGGGGATCAAGCCGATTCGTGGCTCGCGCCATGGTCGTGCGATGCAGGCCTTTCGTGATATGCTAAGAGCCAATCGTGAGGGCTACGATCTGGGCGTTACACCAGATGGCTCGCGTGGGCCGATGTATGAGATGAAAGCGGGAGCTGCCACTTTGGCTCTTCGGACGGGTGCGCCGATCATTTTGATGTCGTATAACTTCAGCCGAGCATGGCGTTTGAAAAGTTGGGATCGTCTTTATATCCCGATGCCGTTTAGTCGAGTGGAGGTGAGGCTTGATCGCATTGAGGACGGCAAGCATCTCGCCGGCGGTGATGCCAAGCAAGCAGCAGCGCTGCTTAGGCAACGCTTAATGGCAATCACCGAGGACGACGAGTATTCCGAGGCGTGATCTGAGGTGATGTGATGTGCGGTGATGTGCGGTGCGTCGTGGCCCAAAATAGGCGGTCGTCGATTTTTCAGAAAGGAGCGTGGGCGACTCGCCCACGGAATCTACGCATCCTACAACGAGGGCGGGTCGCCCTCGCTCCTTATCAGGCAATCGCCCTCCACGAATTGCACAAAAAAGCCCTCGTTTCACCGAGGGCTTTTGACAGAATGTAGTCGAATCGGCAGAAGCTACCAAACGAATGTTGGCGAGCTGATTGATTCGCGGCCTGCTGGCAGTGTAATGTTTTCGCCTTCGGCCCAAAGCTCATCGTTGATGAGGAACTTGAAGATGACCTTGCCTTTGTTCGAACAAGAGAGCGCCCACTCGTAGGGTGTGACGTTCGCAAGGGCAGTGCCTTTTTTCCAGCTGAGGCCAGCGCCTTCGCCACGAACGTAGAGCACGTTGCCGAAGCCGACATCAACGCGCGCGATGATGCGGTTCTGCGCGGTGGTCTGTTTCGCAGGTGCCTTTTTAACTGGCGTAGCTGCTTTCTTTGGAGTCGGCGCTTTTTTAGCTAGCGCGACTTTTTTTGGAGCGGCAGCTTTTTTGGCCGGAGCCTTCTTGGCTGGAGCCTTTTTGATCGGAGCCTTTTTGGCCGGAGCCTTCTTGGCCGGAGCCTTTTTGGCCGGAGCCTTTTTGGCCGGAGCCTTTTTGGCCGGAGCCTTCATGGCTGGAGCCTTTTTGATCGGAGCAGCTTTTTTAGGAGCCGCGACTTTTTTCGCAGGGGCCTTTGCAGCGACTGCTTTTTTAGTGGTTTTTTTGGTAGTTGTTTTTTTAGCCATGAGACTGATTTATTCGATTTTCAATGTAGTTAAGTGGTCGAGATCAATCGTGCATTTAAGGCCAAATTGATCTCAACATAAACTTAAATAGCAGAATAAGGGCCAAAAAGATATAGGAAAATTCAACTGATATTATGATTATACTAACCTACGTTGGTTAAATCTCGTAAAATACGTTATTATTTGGCGCCTTCGAGTAGGTAAATCACTTCTTCTGCCAGGTTTTTGGCATGGTCTGCGATGCGTTCGATCGATTTTGAAATAAATACTTTTTGAAAGCGAGTGGGTGTTTCAGTGCCGTCCTCGTGTGCGCCAATGGTGAGCGTTTCAAAGTTCTGTTGATGTAGCTCATTCACTTTTTTGTCGCGTACAATCACGGCCTTGGCCAACTCGACGTCTTCTTCGACCAGTGCGGAGATGGCATCGGTCATCATCGAGCAACTGAGTAGGCTCATCTGTGCGATGGTGACGGTGTCGCCGGAACGGCCGTCGCAGGCGAGGATTTCTTTCGCCCGCAGTGCGATGCTGTGCGCTTCGTCGCCAGCTCGTTCGAGGTCGTGACTGGCTTTAATGGCTACGAGGATAAAACGGACATCGCTGGAGACGGGAGAGCGCAGCGTGATGTAGCGGACCGAGGCTTGGTCGATCTCGACTTCGAGAGCATCAATCGCATCATCCAGTGCGAGAGCCTGGTCGATTTTGCCTAGGTCATTTTCAAGGAAGCCGTCGACGGCGATGCGAGCAGCTTCGTTGGCCTTCTCGCCAATCAGAATCAGTTTGGTGCGCAGGTCTTCGAGTTCGTGTTGGTAGAATCGTTTCATAATAGTGGAAAGTGGAGCGGTGGTTAAGTGTGTGCTGGCATCAACCAAAACGCCCGGAAATATAGGCTTCGGTTTGTGGGTCGCGCGGGTTCATGAAGATCTGGTCGGTCTGTCCATACTCGATGAGCTTGCCGAGGTAAAAGAAGGCGGTGCGATCGGAGACGCGGGCGGCTTGCTGCATACTATGCGTGACGATGACGATGGTATAGTCCTTTTTTAACTCGTGAATGAGTTCCTCAACTTTCGCGGTGGCGATCGGGTCAAGCGCGGAGCAAGGTTCATCCATAAGCAGGATTTTTGGGCGCACCGCGAGGGCACGTGCGATGCAGAGTCGCTGCTGTTGGCCGCCAGACATGCCCAGGGCGCTTTCGCTGAGGCGATCCTTGACTTCGTCCCATAGAGCGGCACTGCGCAGGCAGCGCTCGATGACTTCATCGAGGATACTCTTCTTTTTCACACCTTGAATGCGGAGGCCGTAGGCGATGTTGTCGTAAATCGATTTTGGGAATGGATTTGATTTTTGGAAAACCATACCGACGTGCTTGCGCAGCTCGATTACATCGACGTCTTTATCGTAGATGTTAACGTCGCTGATCTTGATTTTGCCGCTCTTGATACGGGCGATTTCAATCAAATCGTTCATGCGGTTGAAGCAGCGTAAAAAGGTGGACTTGCCGCAACCGGAGGGTCCGATGAAGGCGGTCACTTCTTTCTCGTTAATATCCATGTTGATATTAAACAGTGCCTGCGAGTCGCCGTAAGCGAAATCGAAGTCGCGGATCTTGATGATCGGCGTGCCGGTGCCTGCGCCTGCGATTTTGGAGGGAGTTGATGTGCTCATCTTAGTATGTAATTTTTTTTAAAAAAGTAGCTAGTAGCTAGTGTTCGGTCCGCTAAATCCGTGTGATTATATGAGTTGATAATGAGAGCAGAAATGGAGGGAAACGCGCCGTCGTTTTCATGCCTCGGACTGGATTCGCCTGGGCATCGGTGGAAACGACGGAGCGTTTCCCTCCAGTGAAAATACCTCGATTTTTTAAGTGATGAATTGATCGTGCTGAACACTAGAAGTTAGTTGCTGAATCGTAGTTGAAAGTGAATTGGGATGTGCTCGCTAATTTCCCTGCTGGGCGGATGCGTGGTTTACCACTTGTATTTTTTGCGGATCTTAATGCGCAGGATGATACTGCTCAGTGCGAAGAATCCGACGATCAGTAGAAAAACAAAGGCTGCGCCGTATTGCATATTCCGAGTGTATTCGTTTTGCGGAATTTTGGCACTGACCACATAAATGTGGTAGGGCAACGCCATCACGCCTTGGAAGAAGAAATCAGTTGGTTTCTCCAGTCCTTGCCAGGGGAGTTGATCGCGCAGGGCGTAGGCCGCGGTGAACATGATCGGTGCGGTTTCGCCGGCGACACGTGCCACGCCCATGATGGAGGAGGTGAGTATGCCGGGCAGCGCGTAGGGTAGGACGTTGGTGCGAACACTGGTCCATTTCGATGCGCCGAGTGCCAGCGAGCCTTCGCGGAAGCCTTTTGGAATGGCGCGCATCGATTCTTCACTGGCGGCAATGATGACTGGCAGGGCCATGATTGCGAGTGTGAAGCAACCGGCGATTAGTGAGACGCCCCAATCAAAGAATAGCACGAACATGCCGAATCCGAACAGTCCAAAGACGATCGAGGGCACGCCGGAGAGGTTGAGCACGGAGAGGCGAATTAATTGCAGTGTGCGGCCAGGGCTGCTGTATTCGCTAAGGAAGATGGCGCAGAGGATGCCGAGTGTCAGCGCGATGGAAATCGAGCCGACCACGAGTAGGCAGGTGCCGACAATTGCCGGGCCGATGCCGCCGCCACTGTAGGCGTAATTGCTGTATACGTATTGCTCGCTGTCAGGCTCTTCGGCGAGTGCGCGGTAGGCGTCGTCGCCATACATCAGGCGGCCTGCTTTGCGTTCGACATCGAGTGCTTCGATTTGTCCTTCGCGTGCTTCGATTTTTTGTTCGATCTTGGTGGCGGCTGCGATCTCGCCTGAGCCGAGATTGCGACTGTTCGCTTCCAGTTTGACGATTTCTGCTTTGATTGATTTCAGCTCGCTATCGATTGCTTTGGGCTCGAAGACGTGCAGCGTCTGGGGCTTTTGAGTGAGGAAATCGACGTTAATAAACGGCGCTTCGGTGGTGAAAACCGCTTTGGAGCCGTTGATCGCAATGTTCAGAAAGATATAGCCCGCGCTGATGATGACTAGGTAGGTCGCCAAGCGCAACGCTCCTGAAATGGTGGCTTCGAGCGTTCCTTGGGTGGAGCGGCGTTTGGCGAAGATGTGTTGCTTTGTAGGTGAGTCCATTCGGAATGCGGTTAGCGGGTATGCTGCTTAGTCGCCCAGTTTACTGTATTTTTTGACGACCCACTGGGCGCCGTAGTTGATCAATAAGGAGGCAAAGAACAGGACGATGCCGACCATGAAGAGTGCGCGGTAGTGGAGGCTGCCGTGCACGACTTCGCCCATTTCTTGAGCGATGATGCCAGTCATCGTGTGGACTGGTTCGAAAAACACGCCGGGGCCAGCGGTGAAGTCGGGGATCTTGATGCGATTGCCGGCGCACAGTAACACCACCATGGTCTCGCCGATTACGCGGCCGAAGCCAAGCATGGTGGCTGAGATGATGCCGGAAAGTGCGGTGGGCACGATCACGCGCATGGTTGTTTGAAGACGGGTGGCGCCCATCGCATAGGAGGCTTCTTTGAAGTGGCGGGGGACGTTATTAATCGCGTCCTCGGCCAGTGTGAAAATCGTCGGTATGGCCATCAGTGCAAGCAAGCAACCTGCGGTGAAGGCGTTGAGACGTTCTTGTACGGGGAAGAAGGGCACCCATGCGAGTGCATCTATTTGTGAGAGTAGACGAATCGCCTCGCCGAACACGACCACGCCAAAGAAACCGATCACGACGGATGGAATGGCGGAGATGAATTCGATGTAGGGCTTGATGAAGTTACGCTCAGTGGAACCTGCGATTTGATTGACGTAAACGGCGGCGCCGACGCCGAAAGGAACTGCG
>Ga0115005_10002334_pt1 | contig 15181 bp, 7 predicted proteins | sample ArcOceMetagenome_FD_87163 | JGI IMG/M metagenome (GOLD analysis project Ga0115005, IMG submission 87163) | Marine eukaryotic phytoplankton communities from Arctic Ocean - Arctic Ocean - Greenland ARC118M Metagenome | ecosystem: Environmental > Aquatic > Marine > Oceanic | place: Arctic Ocean... | reverse complement strand
TTTACAAGGGGTATTGTTTATCTTCCTACGCACCACGTAGGTAGGAAGATAAATCCGGATTTTATCTTCCCAACAAGACAGATTTTGTACTGCATAATGCAAGTATTGATAAAGTAGTTTGAGTTCTCGGACGTGTACTGTATCTACCGTACTTTACGACTTCCGACGTCTAACTTGTCATCAAAGTGGGTGAGAGTTTATTTTTTATTTGTTGTGGGATTTATTCTTTCTTGCCCTTGTCTTGCCTGCTTTTTGTTGTTGTTGTTGTAATAAGTAATAACTACTTCTTTCTCCCAAGATCAACAAACGATGAATTGGATACAAAAGTAATCGTCCATCTCAAGTGTCAAGGGTTCGAGGAAGAAGAGAACTTTAATTCTCGGAAACAGAGCTACTACACGTAGTACATGTTCATCTCTAGAGGCTTACGGAAGTAATTTGGTATATCTCTACGGGAATCAAGAACGTGATTGAGATGCTACTGTAGATGCTAGCTAAAATTCGCACCCTTTCTACATTTCCGAATTCTAATTTCGTTTAATTGCAACCGGTTCATCTATTCGTATGCCTTCTGACTGCATTTTTTCTGAAGTAGTACAATAGCCTTACAACATGCTAAGCTAATAAACTGCTACTGTAGTATCATCATACGCATGGAATTTCATAAGAAATACCGAGTATACTGTACACACGTGTAGTTGGTTCATAAATGTAGTCAAATCTTCGGCAAACCTGATGCTACTTGATGGCATGTATTGTGCATCATCTGCGCAAGAGTAGAAAGTGGTGTTGGCCGACTTGAAGCTTGAATAGAAGATACTTTCCTGGTGAAAATACCCAACTTGAAACTAAGAGTACACGTACGTGGTGGTGTAGCACAATACAAATTATGTTTTGCTTCATCTCTCAATCTTTTCTCGTTTGATGCAAACCACGTTTAATTCATTCAGACAATCGCTTTCGTCGTGATTAATAATCCATTCGCTGCTTGGAAGGCGAAAATAGTACTGCTTGCTCCTGAAATAACTGCTTGGAATATTCGTAGAGCTGGAAGTCCAATGAGTTTGCTTTCTGGATTTTAGCAAGAATTGGATCACTATTATCAGGCATTGGATGCGGGTTCTTGACGTGCCAATTGAAGTATAGAATAGAATTCTTGCAAGAATCGGAAAGCGGTGAGGGAAGATTGAACCCTAAGAACTCTTCAAATCGTCGAAAGGATTCCGTTTTTTCATCCAACAGTCCGATTAAAACTTTACGACGTAGCACTTCCTTGGCAGCATTTAAATGAGACTCGTCAATAGGACCAACAGTGGAGCCCGTGATAGTTCGTACCATCCAATTCTCACCAAAGGTACTGATAAATTCGTCCAATGATTGGTTTTTTACTTTTTGATCCATCAGTCGTAAAAAGTAATACAAAGAAATAATTCTTTCTACTGGATTCCTCATTATTGTGAATATACGACCACGATGATTCTGATCAAAAAGCATCGAGCTTTCATTTACAAAAGGCGTGAACCCAACTTCTGCTAAATTTGACTGAACAAAGCCCAGATTCTTCGCTCGGTCGATTCCTTCAATTGTGTACAAATCAACATTGACAAACAAACCATTTGGTTTCTTCACAGTAAGAATTCTATCGTCCAAACGATGCTCATCTAGCCCACCAACTTCAGTAGCCTAATGTCGGCGAGCCGATCGAAATGTTAGACATATCTATTAATAAAAATCAATCTGTTTCGATTAAAAAAAAATCATCTTACCAACACTTTTCCTAGACACGAAGAAAAAATATTTTTCATGCTTGTTCCGGCAGATCTAGGAATATGCCTTTGAACAGAAAGACAATTATTGAGAAACGGAACATACATGAATACATACTCGATCAAGGTCCATTTGTACTTACCAGAATAGAGGAGTATCTAAAAGTTCGAGGGGCACATCATCGATATCAGCAAATACATCAAAGTTACGTTGTAAAATAGTCCCGATTGGAGGAGCGAGACCTTTCCCCTGTGGACTGAGTTTATTGTGCTTATAGAAAAAAGATTGTGATACTTCTGCAATTTTTCTCTCTGGACCAATACCTGTCAAGTGTGATATGGCGGTTGATATAGACCCAGAGACCGCTATGATAACTACGAAGATGAGGCATATGAATGCAGCTGAGGCTTTCGACTTTTCATTTACGGTGTCCGTGTCACTGTCCGTCTTTATGGGAGAGTAGAAGTGCTGCTGTGCGGAGAATAGTTGGGACTGCATTTCTTGTAATTTCTCCAAACTTTGTGTTGAGAGAGGCAACATATTGATCAAGGTGAACATCACCTGTTTAATTGATGTACTCATATTCGATGGGTGGTCGTGATGTTGATCGCGATCCAGCTCATCTGATGCACTGTCATTCTCATCACTACCCTCGACATCTGAAAAGGAAGAAGCATACCTGTGATTGTAGCTGTAACTATTGTATCTTTCCTCGGATCCTGACAAATCAATATTTTGCAAGTCCGTCAGTGCAGCACCATTGATTGATTGCATTAGAGGCTCGAAGTCACATGAGTCTGGATCGATGGAATGAACCACTCTAACTCCTTTTCTCGCACTTTCATTGAGTAAAGATGTTGATTGCGCTGAGTTCTCTATGATGCTGCTTACACTTTCTCGTCCTGCTTGATTCTTCCTGTGTGTTATTCCGTTGCTTTCTGTCAATTCCATCATGCCGTATGTTGAATGTTGAGAGTAGGCAATGTACTAGATTGAAAGTATTGGGGATAGATCGAACAAGAGATTCAATATCTAAAATGAGTAGTTACCGGCGCACTAAATGGGTATGGTATTTGACAGTAAGTGTTATCAGTGATACTCATCAAACATAGATCACGAACCTACGGTATGTACTAATACATAATCTTTTCTGGTGACCTCGTAATTTGAATGAGCTTATGCTTTTTGGACATTTTCCTCCGAAAAAGACCTGCAGGGATGACCAATGAACATGCTGGCTTTTATGACTTTTCTTGGCCTCACATTCAAGCGATAAGTTTGAAATTTTGAAATTGCCTCTGATATCATTCGTAGTAATAATAATAATACACAAAGATTACTGATTTAAAAAACTATATAAACCTAAATGGCGAAATCAGTCCCAGGGTTTTTTTATAAGTCGTCTCGTAGCACTTTACTGGAAGGTTCCCCCATTACAGCCATTTTTTCAATTTCTGCAGGGAGAACGTGACTACGTGTTCAGTATGTTTGAAATAACATCATCTGTGGATGGCATTAAAATAAGTCAGAAGATATACTCATCAGGGAAAGTACCCGATGTAGCAATCGGAGTGAGAGTATCTAAGCAAATAAAATCTAAAGTAGCATTATCCAAGACCGGAGGGTCGGGTTGTGAGTAAAGTCGTCTTCTTGATCTGTATCGTTGGCTTTTCTCGCTATACGGATAACTAGGAACTAACGTTTAATATGATCGATGGACTTGGAAAGGAGGGAGGATGCGTTATCACGGAATTATCCTTGGTATATGGGTGCGAGTTGATCGAGACCTTGTTGAAGCTCTGTGCGTACAGCTGTGTGTAACCTGTCAAGACCGTGTGGCGAGAATTGATGATGGGTGATTCGTGGAGGGCTTCGCTGCGATGGCACCCCATTGAGTGTGTGATGTGCCACACTTTTCCTATTTGTCGAATAGCCCAGCGTCGTCCCGAGTTTCGAAGGCCTAATTGTTGGTAATAAACGGTTTGAATGGATTTGAAATGTTTAGTGACCAAGCCGCAAAGGAGGGCATACCATCCAATAGCAAGCTGCGATTGGAGTGCGATGTGTAAAGGGCGCTCGAACGCTGGAAGGGACAGTACGATGCCTTGGGGATCTTCGTGCCAGGATCGCAGTCCGGTGGTGAGGAAGATGATTAAGGTGGGGTGAGTGTTGACATGTGTGAGCCAGCCTTCAAGGGTTGTGAGGAGAGAATCGAAGAGGTCGATGGCGCTTTGATCTGTGCAAGTGAGGATGTGTTGGAGGTGTTCCAACTGTTCTCCGCAGCGAGGACATTCGGACGAAACCCGTTGTTGGCGACGGACCATGACCACTCTTGTCGCTGTTTGCCCGCGTATCCACTTTGAAATAAAGATTTTAATGGGAACAGTTGCTTCTTTCCTAGCTGTCCGGATAGCGTCCAAGTAAACAGTAAACGTCGAGTGAAAAATACTCCGCACGTAGTAAGCAATACGTGTACCCTCTTATAATATAATTTTATTTGAATATTTTACATTCTTCTCAAGTTATTCTCTATAATCCTATCGACCGATCACTACAGCTCGTTCATACAGAAAGTTAGCACCAAACTGGGCAAAATTAATGAAAATTGGAACAGTGAAGTGAGTAATTGCAGCAATGATACAAATCGCACCCCCAAGCTTCATGGATACCACTGGAGATAAATAATCCTTGCTATCAAGTGTATTTTCTTCTGTACCTGTACTTGGAGTCAAGCTTGGAGCTATATCTTGTACGCTGGGAATCATGAGTCCCAACAGCTGCTGCCCTGTCTCTCTATCTTCCGAGTCTTTGTTGTCGAGCGCACCTCGGGGCAATGCCGCACTTTCTTCCTGCCACGGTTTTGCTGAAGAAGAAGCTAATGGTGTCTCAACAAAACGATCAAAATTTAGGATATAAACCTTCGTCAGAAACTTGCCGAAAAAATACTGCTTAAAATCGCGAAGCTTGAATGCCAGCTCATTCTTTACTCTGGTATCTTTCAAAGTCTTCTCGTTGTATTGCTTCCTTGCCAATCTATCAGCCTCTTCAGAGGCATCTGCACTCTCCTGATCAGCATCATCCTTTAGAACATATAGATCGACCAATTTCATCCACGGACCAAACAAAACCCAGATGACAATCCTTGAAGTCCACCTGATAATCCAGAACCAAGGTATAAACAAAAATACCAGAGACAGAGAAAACGATACAAGGGTGAGCCAAAACGTATAAACGGACTCCTCCCAAAGGAAAATATTCTTGGCGAATCGAAGCCACTTGCAAGTTTCGAAAAGCATTTGCTGTATAGGAAATAAGTAATACTTGAGCATGCCCAGACCTGGAACTCCGAGAACTCCGATTCCCTTCACCCCTTTTGATTTATCAGTACTTATATCTGCATCGGCACCGCCAACATCTTCCAAACCCTTGTTGAGATCCTCCTGTTCTTTTTCAACCTCTGCAGTTCTTGCTGCTACTCTCTTCTCTGACCCTTCAATGAGTTCCTTCCAAGTGAAATCGAATTTTGCAGCTTCATTGGCCCGTTCCTCTACTGCAATAGTATCGGGTGGTAATGCAGCGCTTGCCCCTAAAAATAACATTCTCGAAAGTTCAAGTAATGAATGGCAGCGATACCATGGATTGGGATGATCAGCACGCCTTTTCATAGAAATCATAAGCATCATCGCCAAGGTAAGAAAGGAAATCGATGGTAAAAGCCGCGGCTTCTCGACCAAAATGATTGCCATGAGGAATGCACATAGAGAATGCACAGGGAGAGATAAATTATGTCCACCAATCATCACGTTGTGACTTCCCCGCCATAAGAGTAAGGAGCGCATTTCTTCGACTACGTAGAAATAGATGCGTTGATGCTTCCAAAGTTCGTCCATTAGTTCATAAATTGTGTTGAGCGAGTACTGAGTCATATCATTTTTCCCGTAGCATGTTTTATGTGCGCATTCAAATTCCTTAAAATTGCTGCAGTTGACGTATGTTGGAGGTGGTACTGAAAGACCAGCGAGTAGGTATGCCCTCGGATCATCGACTTCCACACGTACGCGAATCTGCGTAACGAATAGGACATGGAACGGTTGCATAAATGATGAAGAAATAGATTAGAAACTCATCGTAGTAGGTCAAAGCAACAATAAAAGAAACAAAATCTAGGACAGAATGTGTGGCAATTGATGCGGGTACGAACCTTAATTGTTCCATTATCTTTCCTAGCTTCCAGCAATGCTGTGTCATAAAGTTTATAATCAAGAAGATACTCGGTCCCTGGGCGCAAATTTGTCAGATTCACAGCGGCTCTTCCAATGAAATCATGATCTGTCATCGCCGAAGTCCCCGGGTCGTAATCAAACACGCCAAGGTTTATGACAGAACTCGGATAATTGGAATGCAAAACCCAAGCCCTATTAGTCCACGGTAAGAACCTAGGATTATTCTTGTCGTCAATCACGGGTGTTTGGCAGATATAATCCTCGTAAACAACTTGAACGAAGGCGTCAGTTTTGTTCCCTAGCATACTGACGCGGTCCATGTTGGGAAGGTCGGTACATGAAATAATTTCGAGATATACTTTTGCAATCTTTCCAGAGCCAACGTACTTGAAGTGGCGACTAGGTTGCATGGCGGCTTCCTCAATTTCTTCGGCAGTCATCCATTTTGGATCTGTACCTGTACGTGTGCCATTCGAATCAAGAAGTTCAGGGTCAGGGCAAGGGAGCACTCTATTCTTTAGAATTTTGTGCCCATCCTCGATGAATGTCCTCATTTTTGTCTCAGACATACTCTTTAAAGAAGAAATTCCAACGTCCCCTCGCACGTTCTTCTTTTTCGATTGATCTTCTTTCAACACCCCAGTAGTCGCCTTCTTCTTTTCATATTGTGCATAGGTGGCAAGGAACTCCTTATCATGATCGGTAGCCCGCCGAATCCGAATGGCGATTTCCCCCTGATGTTGCTGATTCATTCCCTTCATGCGTTTTTGTTTTTGTATCTGCAGTAGGGCGTTCCTTTTTTGGATCTGCACTAGTGGATACTCTAGCCGTTCCTCTTTTCCGTTATAAATATCCTTGGGTGGGACGATGGCAGTCCCTAGTGAAGTGTGCACACCGACGGTATCAAAATCCTTGACCTCCAACGTCAAACCTTTCACTGCACTCTTGGTATTCGTCCTTCTCGGATATATTTTTGAGAGAGGTCGGAGCAAGCTTGATCGAAGGCTCTTGTTCATTGTGTTCTCTTGATCACTGCTCTCCCAAATGTTGTCACAATTCTGTAAATCTTGATTGCTGAGGAAGAGATCTCTCGGGGAAACCTGCCACAAGAAGAAGGCATTTTTCCTGAGCGTAAACACAGGGTTCAGAGATTTGGCACAGTACTTGGTTTTATGGATAGTTTGGTTCTCAAATTGTGCTACAACGTAGGGATCGCTCGAGGTGATATCAGCTACAATGAGATTCTGACATCCGACAATTTCAATGAGGAATGTAAGCTGTTGATCTAGGAATGCACAGATTTTTTCATCATCGGTTGCACCTGCTGCGAGGTTGAGATTGCAGGATTTGACTTCACGATCAAGATCAATGTTTGCAGCTTGAAAAGCCAATTTAAGCTGTTCCCGTTCTCTGGACAATTGTAGAATTTGTTGCTGTTGGATGGCATCAGAGAAATCTTGAGCTTGTTGAATATCATGAAACAGAAAGTGATTCTCTTGTGGTGCTTGGTTGGCAGTGGATTTGATATTGAGCGTGACGCGTTTATTGGCAACCTGCTTGATTTCAACTTGTCTGAGGCCTACAAGGTATCTGGATATCCATTCTTGATTACTTTGACGCAAGGACCTGCGATTATCAATGGCAGTACCTTGAGAATCTGTTACGCTTTCAGATTCGTACACTGATGGTACGTGTAGTTGAGACATAATGGACACAGAGGTAACAGTCGAATCTTCATCAAGTCTACCAAAAATGGTAGAGCCACGCTTGACCTTGCTGGGGCTTTTCTTGATACTGTTGAAAAGGGATGGTTGTTTCCTGATTCGAAGGAATACGTTCTCATGGCATTTGGCAGAATCTGCAGCAGCTGATTGGGCACTTTTCACACTATCAATGACATCAGGGGTATTCGAATCTGTAATGGGAATGCGGTGCATTTCGATCGTGATGCGACGTTTCTTTCCATTTTTCTTGACCTCGAATTCTTTTAGTATTGTGATATTACAAGCGAACTCATTGCTGTTATCATTGCTACTGAAGTCTATATTTGAAGTCTCACATAGAGCAGGACGAGCAGCAAAAAAGACTCCGTTGATTACCGATTCTTTCCCACTGCTGCTTTTTTTCTGATTCATTGTTGCAGTTTCGAGACGATTCGATTGATTCTATTATTGTAGACCAAAGTCAATGCCGGCAATTATCCAATCTCAACCGATTGAATTTGAAATGTATGTGCACGATGCTTGCTATGTCCAAACACTGTGTACTAACTAACTAAAGATATGATAGATTTTCCTGGATTGGTTCCGCTGATAGCGAGGTTCGGATCGAAAAGATATCCCGATGCGTCGTGTATTCAAAGCGAACTCTCCGTACTCTGCTTTGTACTCTGCTCCATTTCTATTGGTTGGATACCTGTTGTACTCTACCGTTACCCCGATACTGTACCCGCCGCCGGTACTCTAATCTGTTGCATGCACCTTCCAGCTGCTTCCAGTCACCATTTATCATTTCATTCGTTTGAAACCAGGTTTTGTCTGATGCAAAAATCTGACCGTTCCTTTCCCAACACGGTTTGTTGATTGATTTTTGATGGATTTTTATTCCAAAGAAGATCAAAGAACAAAGACACACCGACGCGACACCGAACGAACCATGTAATGTATCTTGATCTTGATCTATCACGCAGAGAAGTCACACAGAACAAGAATTTGGGCAAGCTGTCAAGAGTCAGTCAAGAGCTAGCTAGTCACCAACTCCAATGCTCCAATACGCTCACTCCACTTCTTTTACTTTGTCATTTTTTCAAGCAGTTGAACCCTTCTGACTTCTGCACCGAACATTAGACAAAATATAGTTGAGCAAGGCACAATATAAAACAGTCTACATCTAACTTGAACACGTCCAATCAATTACAAGTACTGTAGATAAGAAACAGATATTCAATATCCTATACCATACCCTATACAAACCATTGCAACAATGACGACAAAAGAATATAAGTATGCATCAACAATGCTGATACTTCAAGCAATAATCATTGCATTCCTCCCGACTTGTCACTGCTACTGCACTGGGAATTTACGCGATCGCGACATCGTGGGAATATGGCGCCTTCGTTCCAAGAAATCATTCTTACCCTCCCTCGCCCCAACACAAAAGAGCAAGAGTCGGCCCATGAAAGAATTCACAGTCTTTCCACTCAAGAAGAAACAAATCAAACATGAAAAGTCCAATCATGATATACTATTGTTGCTCCGAGAAGATGGAAATTTTGTGCAGTATGGATCTGGAAATGATGACGATGACGATGGCGGTAATGGTCCGAATGGTGTGAATCAAGTGGTGGAGCGTACTAGTTCTCTAGGTACAATGAAGGGATCGTGGGGACTAGTGGATGGACAACTTATCCTAGCTGCAGACCGGCCGAAGGATGTGATCAACATTCGTTCTGGGAGTAGTAAGCATGATACAATGATGGCGGGGAAGGTGGTTGCCACGTCTGGAAAGCTTTTAGAGGGCAACCCTGCCTTGGCGGAGCAAGAAGGTCGGGTCATGGATGTTGTACAAGAAAAAGACAATGAGAAGGCCGGGGGGGGAGATAGAAGTGAACAAGCTGCAACAAATGAAGATGTGCATTTATCCGTTTCTGGCGAGATTTCTGTCGGTAAATTCTTTTATCCGCTGAAGCACCCAAGCTTTTTCGAGCAACCAATGTTCGGACCCACGTCAACAGGATCTTTTGAGCTTAAGCAAGTACTGGGCACCCTCAACACCCAGGTAGATGATAAAGGCAAAATGGTTGAAAAGTTCCGCAAAACAGATCTCATGGATAAACGATACTTTCTAACCAGTTACCCACTCCCAACAAAAGCAGAGAGGCAAAAGAAGCAGAGGTGGTCCATTAAGTATAAAAAGTATGTGAATGCAAAGCCTATGTCGGATGCTGATAAGGAGAGAGAGGAGTTGGAGAAGAGCGCTCCAATGCAGATTAAATCTTTTGAATTGGCATTATTTTCTAACAATACCTTCAGTACGATCACTGGCTTGGGTGACACGGTCTTGAGGGGAAAGTGGAGTGTTGTAGGTGAAGAGAGGGACCAGCTGCGGATGAACGTTTGGCGTTTTGGTTTTGGGAGGAATGTATCCGGTTCAACTTTTTCGGAAGGACCTCATTTGTCTCATCTTGACGATGTCTCGTATTGGGGCGAAATCTATGAGCTCGACGCAGCTGTGGACGAGGACAGCATCGAAGACGATCCCTCGGCATGGAAGGGCACGAGGATCGAGATTAATGGAGCTGTGATGATTGGAGTTCTTGAGCCTTGCTCAATTGCACAATTCACAATGATTGAAAAGACAGAAGATGATTATGACGAGGAGGACGATGACGATGATGACGACAACGGTGTGGCTGATTTCTTTATCGAATCAAATAGGGATAGCGAAGACGATGAAGACTTAGACGAATTGCCATTTGACATTGGTTCCTTTGAATGAATATTAGACTCAGGGTCAGTAGGGATAAAGATCTTAGTACCGTAATGAATACAGTACACGTAGTATCAATAATGACATGTATAATAAAATGGTAGGTGATTTTTCATTGTGATGTATAAATGACGATTACTTTTGCTCTCACCCATACACTAATGCACAGGTTTTTACTTGCATGGTTGTGATTGTTTCTTTTCTAGCCATCAAGTAATACCGGTGTATCTTCCCTCGATCACACATTCAAACAGAATCAAAGCCCTCAAATATTCTTAGCAGACCCACATTGTCACTAATAGAGCTTGCAGCAACGTAGTGTCCATTTCCAGATATACTCACTACGCTTTCACCAGTTGAATTCAACAAGTCTGGTCCAATTTGCAACCAACCCTCTTGAGTCTGTACGAAAATCTGACTGAAAGTAGAAGTTATGGTAGCCAGTAAGTTTCCATCAGCCGACAATGAGGGCTTTCGTCCAGGTATGTTATCTCCAAACTTCCTCCAAGTATCATTGTTGTTGAGGAATGTTAGTACTTCATCTTCGCCATCATCAATAGAATTTGTGCCTATTGCAAGCGTTGAGGCGTCGGCAGAAAGAGATACATGCTTTCCGAACCTTTGTTCGGGTGCAATTCCTTTTAATTGACCAAATTGAACCCAATTATTGTTAACCAGATTAAAAAGTTGAACGCTTCCTGCATTTGACATTCCACTGATTGCAGTAGAATAATCTCCAATTGCAATTATGTCACCATCAGATGATAATGAAAAGGAATGACCAAATCTCATGCCAAAACTCAATTTTGAGAAAATGCTTTGGCCAATCTGTGTCAATGAATCGTCCTCGTATGAATAATTGTAAACTTCCAATCGTCCTGGGAGGAACATTCCATTTGGTAGTCGATTGCTAATGCCCGAAGCCGCAATAATATTCCCATTATCTGAAAGATCAACTTCCCACCCGATCCCATCAGCGTTCCACTCGTATCCATAATTAATGGACATTCCTTTAATCCACGATTCTGATGGAATCCAGGTATTATTGAAGTGACGATAAATTTGTACTTGTCCAACATTTAGATTGCTGGGCAAGGAATGGGCACCAACCACTATCAAGTTGCAAGCGTTTGACAAAGCGATACTGTATCCAAAATATTGCATCGTAAAGTTGCCTTTCAAGTCCTGACCAATCTTTTCCCGCTGATTTGATTCTGATAATTTGAATATTCTTACGATACCCGTTTCATATGGATCAACCATATATCCTGCGGCTATGCATGTACCATCATGAGAGAACGAAAGACTCATGTCAGTGACATCTGCCCCAAAAATTGCACTGATGTTATCGCCAACTTGACTCCACGAATCAACGTTGAGGTACTTTCTATCGGTCGTAGTTGGAGTAAGTGAGGGAAAACTTGTAAGACTATTAGTCGGTAATAATGATGGTAGAGAGCTAGGATAAAAACTTGGACTCCTCGAAGGCCATAGTGTAGGCACTGCAGTCGGGGCTGATGAAGGCAACATACTAGGCACGATTGACGGAGACCAGGATGGATAAATACTTGGTTGTATTGATGGTGCGCTCGTTTCTCCAAGAGCGTTTCCAAACAACGATGGAAACCATTCCATACTTCTTTGCCAACAAATGAACACGCTAGCAACAAGTACACCAACAGTTAGGAGTATGCACAGGCCACCAACGTATTCATTTCCGGATCTCTGGGATACTATTGAACCTGATGAGTCCTCTGATAGATTGCTATCATCGCCAGTTGATTCGTCGTTTGATTCGAGCTCCGCATCATTATGGTAATTACTATTCTGAGAGCCTTCTCTATTTTGGTGTTGCTCATCTTCCGATTCGTCATCAATGGTCATTTCGACTTGATTGGGGCAATGCAATTGGTCATTATATTGATATTGCTGGTGTCTTCCGTCTATTCCGTGCTGATTCGAATATTGATCATCGTATTCATGTGGACTATTGTTCTCAATTCTGTGATCATGATGATATCCAGGTTCATTATGAATGCCTTGTCCGTTCTTCACAGAAGTGAAACCTTTTGTCAAAATTCTCTGACTCGATTGGTTCTCATGACGATGTTGACCCAAGCTTGGTTGAACGGCTGAAGAAGTGTTAAAGTCAAAGCGCAATGGAGGTGTTCTTGAAGACTTCAGAGGACGTGTTCTGTGGGTGTTGATTATTCGATGACTTTGAACTCTTTCTTTGTTGCTACTGACCATTTTTAGAAGTAGAAGGTAAGAGGTTTAATTACGTGGTGTGATCGTTTCACGAAACAAAAACATCAGTCTTACTTTGTAAAGCACTCACAGAAGTCGGTCTTACCACTATTTTTGATCTTACTTCTAAAAATCACAACGGCCCTTAATTCTGATCCTCGTCCCCGAATCTGGTGTTGTGCCACCAGAGTTATGACATTTGCTTGACATTCTAATTCCTCGTCCCCGGACTCGAGTTTCTTGATTCGGGTTATCGGTGAAGTTGAAAGTTGTATGAATTGTTGATTGAGGCACACTTGTACCTGGTACGCGAATGATCACGCGTTACCTTATTTTAGACTTTAAGTTGAAACGGATACATTGTAAGCCTAGGGTGGCGTCTCCGAAACCGAAGACTCTTTGTATCTTGCTGCTTGCAGCGCCAGACCCCCTTTTTCATGCATCTCTCATTACTCATCAGTAACCTCAGATTTTGCAACACATAATCCGTTTGAAAATGTTTCTCATCCTTTCTACTGCCTATACTTTCTTCTCGCCCTCTCACCATACACCATACTTCAACTCCTCGCCCATTTTTAGGGGCCTCAATTTGTCTTCCCTTTTTAAAAGGGTGCAAGTACAGACTATTCTCAATTTTTAAAGTGCCATTTCGGGTCAATTGCAGTAACAGTGGGTATCATTGTTAGGTCTTATTCCTCGTTTGGCAGTAAGCTTCATTATGGAGTCCAAACACATTACCTTTGGCAGTAACAAAATAGAATCATTCTGCGTTTGATGTGTTATTTCTAGTTTTAAAGTATTAAAAACAAATGGTTACATACAAAATTCAATCACATCAATTCAGCAAGCGCCAAGACCTCGCAAGTTTCACTCATGAAAAAGCCAGGTATAAGATTTAGACTTCACAATTTCTTCCCTTGGCGAAATTATTGCGTCTCTCTATTTCTTATTCTTTTTCATGACAGAAGATACCCCGTTGAACGCAGAAAAGATGGAGAAGAAAGCAAATAACTTCCCGAAAGGTGTGCTGAGCTTTTCGTAAGCCGCCCAGGTTGCCAAAGAAACAGAGGTCATAGCATTGAGCTCGACGAAAGTTGTCCCTTCAAGACGGTCACGGTCGGCAGCATCTTTTAATGTGAACATTGCAATGGTAAAAATCATCAACCTGGACAAACTAAAGAGGCGGGTACCGACAACATAAGTCCCTCCGGTCTTCAATAGTTTTACAACTTCTGCGAGCTTGGCAAACTTCAGGTAAACGAAAGTAAGTGTTGCAGCAGAATATCCTGCTGATTTGATGTTTGGGATCTTGAGCATGGATTTCACATTTGATTTCATTCCGCTAATCAAATCCTCTTTGGCAGACCCTTCTCCTAATTCCCAACCTTTCAAACCATACCCATAGCCTTTAATGCTATTCACAATAGCAATGAAACATGCAATTTTCCACAATATATTGAGTTTCATGCAAACTCCCGCAACAAAACCAACTAATCCATACTCAAAGAGTGCGATGTTGAGTCTCTTGTAAGTGTCACTGGATAGCCGACTGTTTTCAGCTGCTCCAATCATGATATAGGAAATTCCTGATGCTAAAAGAGGTCCAGAGCTGTAAAATGGTGTCCGCGTTAGACCTAGCATGACGGCGCCAAAGAGACCATAGGCACCCACCAAGATTTTGTATCCACCAATCACTCGCTTCTTCCTTCCTTTCAATTTTTCAGGGGATACTTTGGCTTCAGACGCATTCTCCTCGACACTTTCTTCAACTTCGTTCTTCTCGTCATCAACGTCTATTGGTTCTTCAGCCATGTTCAGAGGGAACCAAATTCTTTGCTGAGTACTGCATGCCTTCATGGGGGTTGGCGAGACAACTGAGAACGGAGAAGAAAGAGACAATCTACTACGTGTACGTGCAGTAGGATTTCCAAGCTGTAGTGGAGCCTGAAAGCCCAAAGCTCCTTGAATAAGAATTGCCAAAGAGAAGGAAAGTTTCATCCTTTTGCTGAAGCTAATGTGAGTTTTCAGTAGAATTTTGCCCTGGCTTGTGTCCACAAGTGTCGAATGAATACTTGTATGATAAGGTGTATCCTCGATCCTCGTGTACTCGTATCTATCTGGTCTTGCAATCCGCCATCTAGTGTACATATGTGCATACTATCCTGCATCATCCTGGTCCATCTTCAACATGAAGATATTGTCGCGCCCAACTACGAGTAGAATGAAACCTCTTCCCGGTGAGGTAAACACTTCTCTTCGCTTCCTTCCTTCTTTTACCTTTCTTTCCCCAACACTGTCTCTCTTGGAAAAAATCCTGACGGAATACAGAATGATTTTACTTTACATCATCTCTGGGGCATGCGTTAGTTCGCAAGGGGATCACCACAGCCGCACATTAGCTCACCACAGCCGCACTGAAAAAAATAGCCAGGATATGTTTTTTTAGGTGGGAT
>Ga0115005_10002331_pt1 | contig 15191 bp, 10 predicted proteins | sample ArcOceMetagenome_FD_87163 | JGI IMG/M metagenome (GOLD analysis project Ga0115005, IMG submission 87163) | Marine eukaryotic phytoplankton communities from Arctic Ocean - Arctic Ocean - Greenland ARC118M Metagenome | ecosystem: Environmental > Aquatic > Marine > Oceanic | place: Arctic Ocean... | reverse complement strand
AAATGGATGGATGTGGATGAGACATCAACTGAAGTCGATCTCAACCGTAGAATTGCAACAAGCTAAACTAATCACTCTTTATCCGCACCTTCACCTATCAAGTCGCTTTTACTCGTTTCAGAGATACTGAACGAGATGGAATTTCACGAAATAGTCCTAAAATATGATTGAATAGAACGAACTTCTATCGAATAGATTTGAACATCCTAGACATTCAACATACCAAAGCCAGGAGTAGTATTTCCATCCGAAGATCCCTGCCAGAAACTCGTTGCATCGCCACTTGTGCTCCCAATGGGATTCTTCCCGATGGCCGCCCACCCGCAGAACACAGATCTCAGATTGAAGATGTAGAGTTTTCTGTGCTCTTAACCTAATCATTGAAAGTGAGTCCTATACGCCTCAAGCAGGAATGACCGATCGAACTAAAACTTCAAACTGAACAGAAGAATCAATCAGGATGCTTCATCTTCAATCTGCTTCAAAATTCTGACTGCTCCACGTTCCAGAACACTTTTCTATTGTTATGTTCTGCAGCATTGCAAATACAATTCTGATGAGACTTTTGAATCACCTTATGACAGAGTTTTCTTGTTTCTACCGTATAATTTGTGCCAGGCCTACGTGGTGGGCCGCATGAATTTCGATGACAAAATACCTTGAAAATACGAAACAAAACACAAAACTGTGTCTTCGAGGTCCTGTCGTCTGTAAAAAGCAATTTGAAATCAAATTTAAAATTGCAGCTAGTCTACTTTGAACTTTCCACCCACGGTCTCCTCTTAGAACTATGGAATAATAATTATCTGAGATGATGCATATCCCGGGAATTCAGGAGTCGAGTCGCACTAGACACACACTCACAGGTTCCGAGACAAAAAACATATATATTATAGGTAGTTTTGGGGCCGCCCAAATTGGGACTGTATTAGTAAAACGAGGCACTAGAGGCAGTTTGAAGCATTTACAAAAACACTCTTGGATTATTACTGTTATATACAGGTAGAATTATTCTAGTAAAAAAATCATAATTCAGGTAGTGTCGAGAGATTCGTTTATGGTGCTAATCACACCATTCACTTCTCAATTGATGAGAGTTCCTCCATCGCTAGAAGGAGTACCTCTGTTTTTGTAGATGGGCATGCCATTGTCACCGGGAGAGAACGAAACAATCTCTGTACACCAGTTGTAAATTTTATCACAGAATGCCTGCATGGGCAAAATAGTGAAAGGTTCCTCAAGCTGAGTAGCTAACTCCTCAATTCCAAAAAGAAAGAGAGAAAGTACACTAGTGATGGGGATCATGTCGATGTGATTCCAAGAGTTCCCGAGAGGCTCCCAAAGCGCAAAAGGCAAGAGAAGCAGCCAGAAGGAAAGGAAACGGGCTGTGTGACGAGAGTAGAAGAGAGGGATGGGAGAAGTCAAAAGACGCTCAGATGATCCAAGATTGTCCTCGAAGATGGTTGCTGCACGGTGAATTTCATTTTTACGAATGAAGTTCATGGGGAGGTTCTCAATAGCGACAGAGAGATCCTGAAGAGCACGATTTGGGCGGTGAGCTGCAGCGAAGATAGCCTCGGCCTGTTGTTTCGGTAGCTTCTCTAGCATTTCCTGCTTGAAAGGCTCTTCATCATCCCATTCGGGGGAAAGATGGCGCTTCATGCTTCTCACAAATGCCCAGGTACAGAGAGCAAGACGCTTGAGATCGTCATCTGCACGCTCATCAGACACAGCACTGCGGTCATAATAGGCATTTCCAAGACGAACAAGATCACGGGTGTGATTGATGTTCATTCCCCAGTTCTTACGGGCCTCGTCCCAACGATTGTACGCAGTGTTGGCACGGAAAGTCAAAAGAAGTCCTAAAGAGGGACTTGCGAGGGTGAAGGGAGCGAGGGGAAGAGCCAAGACTGGAATGAGGGAATCATGCATAGGACCCGGATGCGTAACACTTTGGAGATCCTGATAGTCTCCAAAGTAGCAATTCCAACCGACAACAAAGGCTGCAACAACAGTAGTTGCAACAACCTCCTTCAAAAGATTCTTGTAAACTCCTGAGGAAGGAATTGAAGAAAAATTGCGATAGAAGCGATTTGGCGACCTATGCTTAACCCAGTCTTCGTGACTGTACACTGTTCTACGGTATGCGCGACTGGTCTCTCCGTAACTTAACTTCGCTTCATCGCCAACAGGTGTAGAAACTGACTGCTTGGTCTTCATGGATCTTGCAGTCGAACTAGCTGCAGGCGGACCAGAAACCTGACCTGGAATCGGGGCAAATGCCAGCGAACCATTGATCTGTGAGACTGCAAGTGCGACGGCAATTACAGTACGGCGAAAGGATGGCATTGCAAAGTATTCGGAAGGTAGTTGTGATGTTGTTGGTGATACAGTGTGATGTGTGATGTAACCATGTAACCAATGGATCTTTCTCGATGATAATTTGTTTGAGTGCAGAAAAGTGACGTCATGACAAGGTCATGATATCATCATTCCCAATTCCCAATCCTTTACTTGAAGCGGATGATGACGTATCAATGACGACAGTAAATTTGAACCCCACTACTTCGCGGATGAAGTTTAACCTGACTTCGTAGTAGTAACGCATTTTAGTCGGAAACGCAAGAGTGCATTTAGTTACTGTAGGATTCTAAACTACTGCAGTAGCTAGAAACAGATAACAAATGTTTTTTATTTAAAGAAATAATGGCAGCATTATTTCATTACTTTCAAAGCACTACCCCGCTGTGGAGATTGCAATGCTGAGCACTACCACTATAAAAAAAAGGTTTCATTGAATTTTCACATCCAAGCCCTCCAAGGAGAATTGGTTTGGTAAACTGGTCGAGAGCCAATGGCGGTCTTTTGCATCTATCAAGAGCCGTTTGGTTAACGCTATTTGTATGATTGTTTTCTCTTTCTACCCATCGTTTAACAGTGTCTCGATTCAGCAATTTCGCATATTCATACAGTTCAATATCAAATGCATTTAGATCTCGCAATCGGTCTAACTCTGTTTTCGTGGGAGGGAAAAAGTGTGTTTTCCTCAGAGAGTTGATTCTCGAATGTTCAGATTTTGGTTCCTTTGCAGGTCGACGCTTGCTGCCTCCGGTGATTTCGTAAAGCATAAGTTCAAGTTCGGGATCTTTGCCCAATTCTTCAATGTCAACTACTAGATCAAAAGCAGCAAGTACGCGTTTTGCTTTCTCCAGGTGATCTCGAGTAATAGTTACATTATTGAAATACTCATCATCGCGCAATGCCAAATTTTTATCTCTCATCCGGTCGACTGCAAGAAGTTGTCGAATGTAATAATTCTCCACGCTTTGCCATTGACCGCAATTGTTGTGATAGGTAAGTTTTAGCCGTCTATCCGGATAATCGTTCTGATTGTGGACTCGTTCTATCCATTCTGCAAAGTCTGCAACTGCTGTTTCATTTGTTTTTTCTCTTTTTCCCTCGCAAACGCTATCGCAGATTCTCGGCCATCGACCTTCAAACCAGTACAGGCTAATAATACGTTCAATTGGATCGCGCAAAGCGGTGATAAATACCATTGACGGCGCATGTACACCGAACGAATGGGTGTGATTAAAGTATGGCAATTCCGAGCCATAGACTGGAATGAAGTTTTCCACGTGTTCTTTTCGCCTCCGACATGCATTCTTAGTCGCAATCATGGTAACTGAAGAACCACCTGCTTTTCGAAAATGTTTGATGTATATTCCTCCCTGACCCGAACGAACACAGGCTTGTGATAATATCTTGTCTTCCTCGCTCCGTAATGGAGATGTAAAGGATAAAGCACTGGCAGGAGGTTGCATAATCTTCGCAGCCAAAGTATGATTTACATTTTCTCCATCGATCCATGATTCCAATAAAGTTTGATTTTCTGTATCAAAGTATGCGGTATGTGCTCCAGTCAAAATCAAAATGACGAAAATAGTACTAGTACCAAGAAGGAAGAAAGATAGTCTCAAAATCCATTGGATTGGATTGCACCGTCTTTTGAGCTCTTTGCGACGTTCACGATGCCGGGATTGCTTCTCTTCACGGTTGTTTTCCCTTACAAACCTTGAAACTTCTTCATTTACCGAGGAGCGATTTTTTCTTCTACTAGATCTTGATTTGAACATGTCCTTGCACTGTAATTTGAATCTACTCGAACTAACTTTGTGAAGCTCCTCGAAATGTAACTTTGTGTGTTTAGTTTCTTCCTCTTGTGTTGTTATGTATCTTGTATCTTGTATCTTGTATCTTGTACCGGTATACTGTTGTATGATACCGCGGTATGCACCATTTCCCACCAACGCTACAAGTAAGTTTGTTGTAAAATATTTGACGTTCTTCCTATCAAAAAGTCGCACAAGTAGGATTCGTTCGTTCTTTTTCTCTCATCTATCATACCCCGGTATGCGCCCGGTACGATCCTATCGATACTACCACCCCATACCCCATCGATCATTATACTGTCAATATAATCACAACCTCATTATTCACATTGCACCTTGCACTCGCCGTTGAAAAAGGAATGCTACCAACAATTAAAGTTGCCGATAGCGAGTTTATTGGATTTGTCAAACCAATCAAATCTGAGTCTGAAGCGAAGCTCTATCAAACCTACCTCAAAGAAGAGTACCCTTTAGCCGCACATGTCCCATTCAGCTGGTGTTGCCAGGGGTATGGCATACATGACGGTGGTGCAGGCTTCGAAGAGGATGGAGAACCAGATAACTCCGTTGGTCCAATTTTATTGCAAGAGCTCAAGACTTACATAGGGGAAGAAGTTGAAATGTGTGGATTTGTGGTTGCCATAGTCAGATATTTTGGGAATAGACTGCTGGGGGTCACTTGTGGTCGCCTTACACAGTGTTACCGATCCATAGCCTCATTGACATTACATAGGCACTTCAATCAAGGCAATGTTTTACACGAAGATTTTACAAAAAAACCTCTTGCCCAATCACTTTTTGGACTAGGTGCGGGTGATAGTGAAATAATACTCAACATCTTGAAGAATGTGAAAGATGAGCATGTAAATGGTGATAGTGAGCCAGAAACCTGGATTCGGGGAATTAGAGACGAGCTGGAATTTGGAGGTTTTCGAGGTAACCAAGATGAGGAACTTCCAAGACTACAGAATCTACAAGCGGATATATCAACTGGCCTTGTCCCAACCTACCGCTATCCTGGTAATTACCGCGGAGACGAGTGGACAACCTATCAGTGGAGCCCCCTATCCATCAAAGTGAAAACAGCAGTGGAGAACAATCTAGCTCCACTCACTGAGCAAAACATGAATCATTGCGTTTGCAATTACTACCGCGATGGTTCTGATTTTATCGGTCATCACTCTGACAAGGATCTGGATCTAGACAAAGATGGAGTGATAGTAAGCGTCAGCTTTGGAGATGAGCGCATTTTCGAGTTGAAACGTAGATCGCATCCACAGGATACATTTCGAGTTATTTTACCGCATGGTTCAATGTTAGTATTAGGGCCATTCACAAACAAGTTATTCACACATTCGATCTTGACCAAGGAAGATGCTTCGATGCCAAGAGTCAGCTTTACCTTTAGACGCGTCCTTACGTTTTTAGACTTAAATAGTGGCCGTCTGTATGGTGAAGGTGTGACAACACCGTCTCTGATTGAACTCAGAGATCGCCTTCGCATCGAAAACTTTTCTTTTCTTGGATATCTTGGGGTTGTTTTATCTGCTCTATTTCAGGTTGCGAATAAGGAGAGCCGTCAGCAGATCAAAACTGGTATTACTTCTACAGGCTTAATTGCAATTTCTTATTTGTCATACAAGAAGGGAAGTCTATACCTTTGCAAGCGAAAAGAAGAGTATGAGGCAAGGCAATCTTTCTCAAACTCTTCGGTAAACGGTACAAAATATTGAGAATAAAGATCATTTTTATAAACGAATGCATTTCCTGTATTCTATTTCCACGAAACATCGTACTTGGTGGCAATTTCTTTTCGCAACGCCTCTAAATCTGAAACCGCGGCCCATGCATCAGACGCGTTACCTTCAGATGGGCTCATGTACTGGAGGCATCTAGTAATCATTGCGATATTCCCAGCCATTCTTCTTGACACGTCTTCTGATAAATCTCCTGTTGGCTGCTGGGCCATTGGTGCTGCGATACTTGGAACATTATGTCCAAATGATTGACGGCTCTGCAAGGCTCTGTCTCCAACAAAGTGTTCCTCAGTATCGACAATATTCACCCCCGTATACGGTAAATGAGTGCGCTGCTCGTCGACGATGGCAGGGACTGTACTCAAATCCCTATACCCTAAAAATACATCTTGATTGATCGGATCAGGGGCCACTTTGGATGTGGAGATTGGGATCCGTTCATAATGATAGACATTGTCACCTCCTTGTTGCTGTGTTTTGATCTGCTTATCAATGGATTGTAATGCATCTTTTGCTGCACCTTTGACGGCATTTAAACCGGTGGATAATTTTACCATCGCAGGTGCTTTTTGAAGACTCTTCAATGTTGTCATGAATTGGTCTTGATGGTAGTTTTGTTCTTGCATCGGCTGTGGAGCATACGATTGATTGGAAAAGTCTATTGGCCCTTGCGAAAAGTAAACATTGTCCTGATTTGGATGAACTACCTCATTCTGCGAAGAGTAACTATCTACGAATGGTTGCATTGTTGGATTTCGTTGAATCTTTGGAGGTTTGGTGCCCATCTTTTGGTTGTTCATCAGCTTTTCAAATGTGCCGATGAGTGGACTTAGATTTTGAATCTGAGGATAATTCATCAACAAGTGCATCGGTTCATCGACGACATCTATCTCGTTGTAGGGATTATCAGTATACATGTTCGGCTGCAATGGAAGGAGTTTATCTTGAATTAGGATGATCATCGAAGCTGCTGTGGTCTCGAGCACTTTCATAAGTGACACAGTGTCGGTTAACTCGTTTAGGAAATGATCCCAGAGTAGGAAGACATTATCAAGACCGTATACTTCTCGGCTGAACATCAGCCTCACCCACCGAGTACAGTAAAGCTCTGGCGGCACATCTAAAGTGGATATGAAATCAGCTAGGGCGTCGTCACCATGCCAGTCTCGAATGATTCGCACTGTCGCATCGCCCATGCTTTCTCTATGATTATCCACATCAAAACTATCATCTCTATATTCGAAAGCCGTCAAGAGTTTGGTCATAATAGCATCGAACATGCTGAAAGCGTCATGCACAATTTTAGAAGCATCCAGCATGATCCGAATATCATTATGATTTCCGATGTTCGCATGCAAACTCTCGAAACCGAGCAAATCAATTTCAAGGGCCATGAGAAGAAAGCTCAAGATTTCGTGCATTCCTTGCCGATAGCCTATATTATTCTCCTTTGCATACACAAACAGGATTTTCGAGAGAAGTTTCGATCTCTCTTTTCTACTTTGCATTGAAGCAGGGTTGTCCATTATCCAGTCTTTATCATGACCAGAGATGACTTCCTTTGTCTTGCGCTGGTGGAAATAAATATGATGATCAATAGGTAATCGATCAAGATCCTTTTCAATGATATCTATGATCTCCTTTGACGAGTAGAACTCATCCCATCTCGTCTTTGACTGTACACCATTTTCAGCACCACTTCCAGTAGATCCTTTTTGCCTTCCATCCCCACTGCTTTTAGAAGAAGGATGGTGTCTCATATGAGGTCTTGTCATCATAACAAGCTCTTTTTTACGCGCAAGCTGTTTCTTTTTGTCGACCTTGATTTTTTCCTCCTCCATAGATGCCATTATAGATAGAGGATCATCGACAACAATCTTTGCAGTAGTCTTGGGATGTTTTTGTGGTGAATCTTGTCCAACGTTTGCCTTTGCATGATCTAGATCTTTCGGTGTGTGCATTTCAGTATCATTGATGATCGAGAGGGCACTGCTCTGACGATAATGCCTTTGGGCTAAGTCTTCATATCTGTTCCGGTGACTATTCACGACAGACATGTTTTGCTTTGCCAAATCGCGCAAATAGATTTCCTGATTGTTGGAATCCATTCTTTCGCAAGAATCTTCCAGGAGACCCAATTGAATTCTCCATTTAATAGAACGTGGCACTTGACTAGACATTCTGTTGCCTTGTCCAAAGGTTGAAATTGTTGAATTGGAAGTTTTAGGAAACACCAGGATACTTTACCCTTGAGATTATTGATGTTGATTGGATTGAACTTGGAAGGTGTTCGGTGTTGCAATAATAATCTGAGTTTGCTGAGAGAGTTGACAAGAATGAAGAATATGACGAGTTTAGCTAGATTAAGCCTTGAGCTTCAAAACCCTCCAAGAAGTCGAAATTCGGCATTGGCATTTTGAATTCTTACTACTTGAACTACCCGGTATAAGTAATAAGTAATATACATTAGCATAATACATTGTGGTGCACCTTGCTCACCCCGTGATCAGATGATTACTTCAGACCACGGTGAAGAAGAGACTTGCTTAGTAAAATACCTCCGCGAAAAGGTGGCATCGCTACACAATCATTTGAATTTTATCTGGTTCTCATTATTGAGCAAATGAACCGAGCTTCAAGAGAAAAATGATAATGCTTTGGAAATTGTAACGCAAAACAATTCAAAATCCATCCACACGCATGATCAAATGTACTACAATTCGTCTCCCGAAAGGTGGAGCGAATGTGATGCGTACATAGTAACTCACTGCGATATCCTGTATTGACATTACGAGTATTCTCTAGTAACTAATAGCACGATGACAACTAATTTTATCCCTGCAGAGAGATTTGCCGCTCTACAATCATTCTCCGAGGAGGAGGCAGGCACCCTTCAAAAAACGATTGACATAAAAACGTTTCATTTAGAATGGAAACAGATCTTCCCTGGGTTCAAAGGAAGAATAAACTCGTTCTCGGCATGTTTAATTGTATTTCTTCAGGAAGGAGAAGGCAGTATGAATGTACATCCGCGAGGCCGTGATCGGGGAACGCCATTTGTCTACAAACATAACAGTTCAAAATACTGATACTACATTATTCAGCACGACGAAGGAAATTCTGTTGCAATCAACTCACAGGTCATCAGTCCAGCCTCGACAAAACAAGATGATTTCCGCAGTGAATCCGTCAGAATAATAACGCAGTCGTACTTCCCTTGCCACATAAATTGTAATGAAGAGGATTGTAGGATTTTGTTTTACTCTCAGTTTGAAGAACACTCATCATCATTTGTACCTCTCGCTGAGTTATTCAATTTTCTTTTCTATTGGTTAGGGTATTTACGCAACCTGCTTAGCATCATTAGCCTTTACCAATTCGAAAAGTGCCATATCTCCCTCTGAGCGGAATCTGAGGCATCCACTAAGGGCGAAAGTAGAAGCATCACCAGTTGCAAGTCCAGTTACGGGATCAACATTGGCAACATTAATTTGAACACATCCGTGGTCCTTAGCGGTAAGGAGACGGTTAGTCCATGAGCACTTTCTAGGGATGTAGAGGTCTACGTTTTCTCCGTTTTCGTTCTGCATGTTGAAATAACTAAATGAAAATCCTGTTCGAGAAAAATAAAAGTGTGAGCAAAACGTTGCAAATCCGTGTGTATATCTGCGGTGTTGCGATTGCCTTCCGTACTCAATCCTCCTTGGCTACTCTCTCACTGACAACCCATAACCCAAGCATAACTTGAAAACTAATTCGGTAGATTGCTTTGTTCTGAATCATATTCCACTCCCAACAATTCCCCCTAATTCCTTCGGCATAGCCAGATCCACGCATTAACAACATATCATTTTTGCATTCGTAAGGTCAATAGATAGAGCACAGGCAAGGGTTCGGCATAGGTAGTCTCACCTAAACTTGGCACTTTGGTTGAAATGATGGTGCACAATTGTAAAAAGGCCTGTCTATACTCACGTTGCGGTAAGTGGTAATCCTTAGGGGGCAGTGTTACGAAAAAATGTGATCCACCACCCCTTCTGAAATAAACGCCAAATAGCCGTACCTGGACATACTCACATTTTCAAAATTCACACGAGAACTTGTTGACGGGAAGCATAGATATAATGTTCTCCTTTTTATTACAATTTTTTCAAACATACGTCATGATCCTACACGATATTCACAGGATTCGAGAATACGCCAAGTCAAACTCAATACGTTTTTGAAATGCTATAGTTCTACTATGAACTGTTCATTTTTGACTTGAGGAGACGAGGACTCCTAGCAGTTTCATTTGTCAGAACGAAATTTTACTTTTTATTGCGACTGTGTGTGAAAGACGTGTAGTTATTTCATTGCTAGCCTCTATGCAGCGCTTCGACTTTGCCTCTAGCACAGAAATTGACGTTTCTAGTCGTATCCGTAACACACGTCGCATACCGGTCGTAAAACAACTAAACTAGTAAACACATTTCACACACAAGTACCGATAGTGTCGTACCCTTTTCCCTCAGGAGAGTGCTTCTTTTCTGGTTACGCAAATATGCAGCCTACATGATGGGAACTCCTTTAGCCGTGGAGGCCTTGCTGTCTTTTTCTTTGTTGGTATTATTGAACGTTGGGACCTATTTTGTAGTTACTCCTCGTATTTATTGTATGATGGTATCATATTCATCTGACTGAAAGGTCCGTTGTTCAAAAGAACAAAATTGAATTGTAACCTATAACATATGTGCATTTCTACACAAGAAGGTATGTCATGCCAAGCAGTATCTACGAATTGAAAATGCAAAAAAGAAAAAAGAATTCCGATCGATGACATATCTTGATCTATCCGTTCACACGCGTCGTGTAGGGGAATTTGCGAATTGATGACGTCACGGTAGCATATCTTTTCTGTGGCACTTCTTTCTCACGATGCACTACTCATCATAAAGTTTCATTGAACTTCGCCATGACGACAACACCAATTCAATCAATCCGAAGAATGGCTCTCCGCCGCCTAATTTCGTCCAAGAGATTGACAAGGACTTCACGGGCGTTCCATGCATCTGCGGCTATATCAGCAGATGCGCTGGATATGTGTGATACCTTTTCTCGTCGTCACTGTAAGTCCAAAGAATGTTTTGTTCTTCTTTCTTCCTGTACTTCATATACAAAAGAAAAAGAATGTATTCGTATAGCTCAATTCCATTTAATTAACATATCAATTTATCAAATTATACAGTGGGGCCAACTGATGCCGATGCAAAAGCAATGTTAACGTCAATTGGTTTTGAAAGTCTTGATGCAATGGTTACCTCAACCGTACCTGCACAGATTCTCGCAAAGAAAGAGCTTGACCTACAACCAGCAATGACTGAAACTGAAGCTATTGGACGTATCAGAGCCATGGCTGATAAGAATAAAGTCATGAAATCTTTCATAGGGCAAGGATACTATGATACTATTGTCCCTCCCGTCATTCTTCGCAATTTGTTTGAGAATCCTGGATGGTACACTGCCTACACGCCTTATCAGGCTGAGATGTCTCAAGGGCGTCTTGAGATGCTTTTAAATTTCCAGACGCTTGTCTGTGATTTAACCGGTCTTCCTATGGCTGTTGCATCGCTTCTTGACGAGTCCACTGCTGCTGCTGAAGCTATGCAAATGTGTTTCGCTCTCAAGGGCAAGAAAGGAAAGAAGTCTAAGTTCTTTGTTTCCGATGATGTCCATCCTCAAACCATCGGCCTTCTCGAGACTCGTGCCGGATTACTTGGAGTCCAGCTTGTTTTTGGAAAGCATTCTGAAGCTGATTTCTCAACAGGTGATTACTGTGGTTCGATCATACAATATCCTAATACCTATGGATCGGTTGAATCCCCTGGCGAATCATACAAGAGTTTTACCGACCGCGCACATGACGGAGGTGCGATGGTAATTGCCGCCACTGATCTCATGGCTCTCGCAAAGATTGCAGCACCGAGCACTTGGGGAGCTGATATTGCTGTCGGTTCCGCACAACGCTTTGGAGTACCAATGGGTTTTGGTGGACCCCACGCTGGATTTTTGGCAACTTCTGATACGTACTCTCGTAAGATGCCTGGACGCATTATTGGTGTTACCATCGATTCTGGTGGAAAGCCTTGTCTTCGTATGGCAATGCAGACTCGTGAGCAGCACATTCGTCGTGACAAAGCAACTTCCAATATTTGTACTGCGCAGGCACTTCTTGCAAACATGGCAGCTGCGTATGCAGTTTATCACGGCCCTGAGGGATTGAAGAATATCGCCGGGCGCATTCATGCTCTTGCTAGAGTTGCGCACCGCGAACTTGGAAATGCTGGATTTAAGGTTACCGAAGAACCCTTTTTCGACACATTTACTGTTGATACTGCATCAATGGGAATGACTTCCGCAGAAGTCCAGGAAGGAGCTGTTGCTGTTGGCGCGAATGTTCGCGTAATTGATGAGAATACTGTCGGTATCAGTATGGGAGAAGGGATCATGCGAGGAGACATCGAAGCTCTTCTTAAGAGCGCCTTTAAGATCTCCAGCCCTGATGTTTCTGCGGATGCTTCTCTTACCGAAGTTGACGCGTCAGTTGCACGCGAAGGAGACATTTTGGAGCATCCTATCTTCCGTATGCATCATTCTGAGACACAGATGCTTCGTTATTTGAAGGCATTAGAAAACCGCGATTTGGCTTTGAATCATTCCATGATTTCTCTTGGTTCATGTACAATGAAATTGAACGCTACCAGTGAGATGATCCCTGTGACTTGGCCAAGTTTCTGTGATATCCACCCTTTTGCTCCTACCGACCAGGTGCTTGGCTACCATGAGCTCATCAAAGATTTGAATCAGGATCTTTCAGAAATTACTGGATTTGCAGCTGTCAGTGCGCAGCCCAACTCTGGAGCAACTGGGGAGTACGCAGGTCTTCTCACCATCATGAAGTATCTTCAGTCCGTGGGTGAAGGTCATCGTAATGTTTGTTTGATTCCGAAGAGTGCTCATGGAACCAATCCCGCCTCAGCAGCAATGGCTGGTATGAAGGTTGTCGTAGTTGACAATGACGATGGTGGTAATATTGATATTGTCGACTTGAAATCAAAGATTGCAAAGCATTCTGATAACTTGGCTGCATTCATGGTCACTTATCCATCCACTTTTGGAGTGTTTGAGGAAGGAATTGTTGAAATTCTTGATGCCGTGCACGATGCAGGTGGACAAGTATACATGGATGGAGCAAATATGAATGCGCAGGTCGGACTTACAAGCCCCGGTCTCATTGGAGCCGATGTCTGTCACTTGAACTTGCACAAGACATTTTGCATTCCTCATGGTGGTGGAGGGCCAGGTGTTGGATCCATTGGAGTTGCTGCACATTTGGCTCCATTCCTTCCTGGTCACGTGGTTGGCCAAGAGGCATCTGGAGACCTTTGCGGATCTGATTTGTGTGTGCCAAAGTCTGATGGAGCTGTTGCAGGAGCACCATTTGGTTCTGCTGCGATCCTTCCCATTTCATGGATGTACATCAAGATGAATGGTACTGCAGGTCTTAAAAAGGCAACCCAGTACGCAATTTTGAATGCTAACTACATGGCAGCTCGTTTGAATGGTGCATATGACGTACTTTTCGCTGGAAAGAACGGACAGTGTGCCCATGAATTCATTCTTGACTTGAGGCCATTGAAAGCAGCCGCTGGGATAACAGAAGAAGATGTTGCTAAGCGTCTTCAGGATTATGGGTTCCATTCTCCGACAATGTCTTGGCCTGTTGGAGGAACATTGATGATCGAACCTACCGAAAGTGAGGACCTTGCTGAGCTTGACCGTTTCTGTGATGCAATGCTTGCAATTCGTTCCGAGATTGATGATATTGGAAGTGGAAGAATGAAGGTTGAAGACTCTCCTTTGAGAAACGCACCTCACACCATGGATGATATCGTGAGTGAGAAGTGGGATAGACCATATTCTCGTGATGTAGGAGCTTACCCTGCTCCCTGGCTCAGGGCGAACAAGTTCTGGCCTACCTGTGGGCGCGTTGACAATGTTTATGGGGACCGTAATCTTGTCTGCACTTGTCCTCCTCTCGAGGCATACATGGACGAGGAAGACATCAAGAAAATGACTTAGATGCGTTGACCTGTCCTCCTCTCGAGGCATGCATGGGCGAGGAAGATATCAAGAAAGTTGCTTAGATGAAGGGACAGTCCATATTTTGCAGATTTCTTATTTTTAACGACCATCATAATTTTGTTTTTATACTTGAGCTCATTCACACGCGTAGTTGTGACGAGATCAATTACCGATTCTCTTATCCGACTTATACATTTCCTATCGACGAAACCAAATAAATTCCATTCCATTTTCACGCCTCTGTTCGTGGGTACCATCATCTCCCTTCCCTCCAACACCACCCACCAGCTGCAACCAAGTAACAATAATGCAGATGTGTTTCCTGTCTGCTTGCAGATGTAAAGCATTGTTTCATGTCCATCCTTGGATTATATTTATCAACTTTTGGCTGTTGGTTGAAATTGTAATTGGAATTCTGGCCAAGTCAATCAGCCTTCTTATCAGATGAAGACCCTATGAAACGTTCAAAGATGTTTCTTTTCTGCACAGCTACCAAACTAAAAGATGGAAGATCGGCTCCGCCAGAAGGAAAACCTCCTCTATCTGCCGGTCTTGTATTCGGATTGATCCCTTGAACACTCTGAGCTGTATCATAAATGCATTTCTCCATTCCCAGCGTGAGAAATGGCAGTGCAAAAATCCCGTAGAAACCACCAGGCAATTTTACTAGCCTTTCAAGGACTTTCCCTGTCATACCTCTTTGGTGCCCATAACAAAATGCTGTGAAGGGTACCATTGCTATAAAAAACGATAGTCAGATATTGATGACGGCTTGACACAAAAAGTCGTCAGCATTGTGATTCAAATCAAATGTTACTGTACTACTCACCCATACCGAAGCTGAAAATCCACGCATTATCGTCCCTTGTATCGAACTCAGCCATTGTAGCTGGTGCCTTTTTTTCCACCATGTTATTTTTTGATCTTCCAGAGAGAGATAAGACGAGCAATCACAGCAAGCTACTAGCTAGGATAGAGTGTGTGTTGTTGGTTGTTGGTTGGGGTTTTCTTCTAGTTCTTATTTCTGATTTAGCGAGAAAGGTTGCGTAGAAGGTGGCGTGGTGGTGGTTTGCGCATTTTCATTTTTCTTCTCTATTTTGGGTCCCAACCCAACAAAGTTCATTTCCGCCGAGGGTTT
>Ga0115005_10002330_pt1 | contig 15191 bp, 8 predicted proteins | sample ArcOceMetagenome_FD_87163 | JGI IMG/M metagenome (GOLD analysis project Ga0115005, IMG submission 87163) | Marine eukaryotic phytoplankton communities from Arctic Ocean - Arctic Ocean - Greenland ARC118M Metagenome | ecosystem: Environmental > Aquatic > Marine > Oceanic | place: Arctic Ocean... | reverse complement strand
TTCTGTAGCACGGAGATTGAAGTACGGGTCATCCTCGTGGATCACAGGTCCGAACTCATTGATTGCCATCATACGAATTTGATAAGAGGTCATGAGAATGCCTACACCTACAGCCACCGTTAGAGCATAAATGGTTGCTGTCGTAGCGAGAGTGACTCCCTGAGTGGGGTTCTTCGTCTTGGACTTAGCCATGTTGATGCGGCTGGTGACGAAATAGTTGGGCTTAATGGAGTATTAAAATAATTTGATAACTTTGAACCCATGTTTGGATTGCCCCTCGACGATAAGAGTATATTATAATGTGGTTGTAGGTTATTCGATGGTTTTTCACAAGTTTTTCGTACTATATGCGACATCGGCGATCGTCCCAAAAAGAAAAGAGGGAGAAATGAAAGAGTAGAGAGAGAACACATTCAACATGAGAAGTTCATCATAAAAAAATCTAAGCGTTCTACAAATTCGAAAATTGAAAATGCTCGAATCGAGATTTTTTTGTATTTCTATATTCTAAGGCCTTTATTAGAATACATTATCGCTATATTTTTTGTTAGCGTACTGATCCTAAAAACGACGAGGGATTTCAGCCAATACGAAAAATACCCCTTCAAATACGAAAACTTAAGTTCACCAAAACACGTCTGAAGAACAATCCTGAGTACGTCACAGTACCCTAACAAAAAAATATAGCGATAATATATTCTAATAAAGGCCTTAGAATACAGAAACACACAAAAATCTCGATTGATTCGAGAATTTGTAGAACGCTTATCACTTTCATGCTCGCAAATCAGCATTCAGCATGCTTGCATTTAAATCAGTGGATCTGTTCGCAAGTCCAACGTCGAAAACAATCTCTTCAAGACCATGCAATCAAAATGGAAGATCACTGATACTCCTCAGGATAGTTCCTTGGTCCCAACGATTGCTGTTACTCTGTGGTTAGGTTGGATGGGAATACTTACGTTCTCTGTCCTCTACGCTGCTTTCTTAGCGACTACATTTCAGCGCAATGTCATCATTTCGTTATTGTCAGTATCAGCCATCCTCCCTCCAAGCTTTCCAGGTGCGCTCGGTGTTAAAATTGGCAACTGGATCATGCATGAAGCTAGAAAATACTTTGGCTTGAAAACAATCATTGAAAATGAAAGCGCATTCCACGATATTAACAAATCAGGCAAAACGGCCATTTTTGCAATCGAGCCTCATGATGTTTTGCCGTATAGTGTCTTTGCATTTAACCCTTGTTTGGGACTGATTCCTGGTAGATTAGGTGAATCCTTCAATATACTAATGACTGGGGTAGTCTTCAAATTACCATATATGAAGCATGTCTATAGTTGGGTAGGCGGAATTCCAGTGGACAAAAAGACCTTTCGTTCGCAATTGGCGAAGAATAAAGGAACAGGATTCGTACCAGGAGGAGTACAGGAAGTGATTCTCATGGACCCCAGTAAGCCTGATGATTTGGTCTTGTACCTCAAAAATAGAAAGGGTTTTGTTAAATTAGCGCTCGAGTTGGGCAATCCTATCGTCCCAGTGTTTACCTTTAATTTGGAACAAAGTTATCGCTCTTTCGTCCCGAGAGGAAAGTTCGTTGGCAAGGTGGCTCGCAAAATTGGTTTTCTTCCGGTATTCTTTTTTGGAAGGTTTGGAATTCCTTATGGTATTCCGAAACCAGTAAAACTCACCGTTGTCCTTGGTGAACCTCTCCATATCCCTTGCGAGAACGACAATGTCTCAAAAGAAAGCGTGGAAAAGTATCATGCCTTATATTTGGAGAAAGTTGTAGAACTTTTCGAGAGACATAAGCACGCTCAAGGTTATGGACACCGAAACTTAGTTATTTGCTAGGAACGTGAGAAAGTGCAACATCTTCAAAAGTTTGTACACGTATATTAATTTAATGCATTAGACTGATTAAAAAGGAGTTTTCCCAATCATCCTTGGAAATTTGAGACGTTCGACGGGCCAGAGTATACCATCTCTGTAGCAAAGTGCTTGTGCTTGTAATGCCTTTTAAAAAGTCAAGCTCTAAAAAACAATGCACGTGCGTGACGAGAATAGAACTTGCAATAGACCAATTTCAAATTACAAAATAAAGAGTGATGTATCGAAACTTTGTACAGTACAGTTGTGCGCGCGGGTGAATCATCTTTGCGGTGGCCTTGGCGGTGTGACACCATAATTCATTTTGCGTGGAAATGGAGATAACAAGCCAGGAACACCTGGTGTAAAAGGAGGAAGTGGTGCATCTGGATCTAATTCGAGCCTCGAAGGAGTCAAACTCGTCGATGCACTGCCAACGTATTCTCTACTATCTTCACTAAGATCATTATCCTCGTCTCCACTCTTGTCGTCTGTCCCATCGCATATATTCATCTCTTGGAGCGAGGATATTTTCCGTTCACTTTTCATTATATAACTTCCATTCCCACTCTTGGTGATAGATTTCGAAGATTCATATTCTTCGCAGGCATTGATCTGAGCTGCTGTCGAATAAAGTAGAGCCGAAGCTTTTACAAACATATTGAAAATAAAGATAGCCAAGGAAAATTTTGCCGATTTTCTGTCCCCTTGGAATACCTTGTCGGAACAGCGAGATGATTAAATTTAGTCGGGTGTAATAGAAGCGAAGTTTTACGTCATATTTGCATCCATGTATCGTACCTCTCTTCCCCAGCAGAAGCAATAAACAATGTCAAAAACGATGGATATTATGGCTGTTGTCGAGAAAAAAACGATAACGAGAATTTCATTTTGGTGATCTGATGAATTGCTTCCTGAATGCAACACTACCATCTTTGCCAGCAAACCAATCACAATATTGTAGGAAGGGAAAGCCCACGTGGATGTGTCGATAAGCATCGCGTTTGCAATCATTATCCATGACATCTTGGACAGTTTGGATATGGATGGTTCTTTCGTCTCCATGATGTCTTGGATCATTTGGATAGGAATGAATCGATAGTTTGAAATCGTATTTGGAACATTGAAACTACAGTACACGTGTACTGTATAGTATATTATAATAAAAATCAAAAAATCAAACCCAAAAAGGTTATAAAATGCGTTTGCCTCGAAAGGTCAAAGCACCGGAAACTGCATCGGAAACATTATCAAGGGCACAAATTTGAAGAGCGTTCTTTTACTCGACAAGGAAGCAGTTTAAAAACACCAGTTCATAGAACTTTGATAATCCTTCTTTTAGTATCACCAGGTATGGGATGGGCAAACTTTCTATCACCAACCAAGCGACAACAAACCCCTTTCAGCCTCCGATGCAACTGCTTGTACAGTAAGTATCTCCATGTCAATGCAGATCCACGCAAGGAATAATTTTGTTTATTCGCTACCGTTAGCCGTTTGGTTTGAAGAATGGGTGTCTGCACCGCACACCCCCTATTACAGCTACTGTACGATTGAAGCCAACTCTCTGTCTTCGTTCGCTTGTATTGAATTTCTTCCAGAGATGGTCACCACCTCTGTGATCTCTAAGAATTGCACAATGATCCGTTTTTCTTCTATGCAAAGTCTAAAACATCGACAACATAATCAAGTTGAACAACATAAATTGGGCCGTTGAATGCCGATGAAATGTGTTTTCCATCTTGCATCAATGGAAAGAGGGTGTCAAAATGTGGCGGGGGAGCCGGAAAAATATCTTTTTTCGTCAAAGTCTGAACACCGTTGATTTGAGGGGATATTGTGCCCGTTAGCTAGCGAACCAAATTATTCGAATATATCTAAAATATTAGAAACCAGCAGCGAAAATAGCTTCAACCGAAGTCAAGTTTACGGTCATCGCCAGATTTACAGGCCCTCAAAAATACCACCGTACACCACGTAGCATACATACATCCCTTTCATGCAAGAGTACTACAAGTCAAATCAATAGGAACAGATCTATCTTCTTCGTCGCATCTCGAACACAAACTGAAATGAATGCTGCAGGATTAAAAAGTCTTGACATAGGGGCTAAGTCTCCGAGTGAAGATTGCAAACAACGAGATCATGGGAACCCATCGAAAGCAAAAATAGAAACTATTATATCCCTTGAAAATAAACTCCGTCTGGAACAAGTTGACGAAAAAACAAAGATAAATGATGCATCGCAGAACCCCTTATCAAATTGTTTTGGTGCACCCTTTCTTTTGAACAACGCCATGAGCGTTCTGAGATCTTTAACTTGCTTAGAAATCGGATATTGCACACGGAGCGCTAGTAGGATGGATGACGATGCGTTATCTGACTGCTCAATCCCTTCAAAAGTCTACCTTACAGATTCATCACACCAACATTCCTCAAGTGACAAATCGATTGGTAGAGACATTGTCTTGAAAACGAAAACATTTTACTCCGTAGACTCAACATTGCTATCTTCGCAACAATCTTCAAAGGCAGAGACTAATACAGAAGAATGCATATTGTTGGCAGACGATGGTTGCGCGATAACGAGCACCAGAAAATATTTTGAAGATGATAATTTGAATAATGATGAGACTGAATTGGTTCTCCAGCGATCAGTATCACCATTGAGCTTCCCTTCTTTCGGTGGACAATCGTTTTCGTCCAAGGAATACTATTCATTAGAAGACAACATTGTACAAGGTCTTGGTCTTGGTAGTGCTGCGTCAATCATACCACCAACCATTGAATCAAAAGATAGTTTATTGTCTTTTGATGTGAGTTGCGTATCTGGCGGAAGTGATGCTCTACTTGATATACTTTCAATGGATTCAGATGAGGGCGAGGATTTGGGCAAAACGTTGAATGATATCTGTGAACAATCTGTACAATCTAGTAGCCTAAGTGTTTTATCTCCAGAATATGACCAGGTTCCCGATACAGCAGGTACATGTATTCATATGCTTTAAGATTTAAAAAATATAGGCATTTATACTACTTTGCAATTCACTATAAGTAGAGTACATTAGGGCAGAATCTGCCAGCCAGCGCTAAATTGTCATCAAATAAACACATGTTACTCCTACATCATGCCTTCTACAAACTATCAGCCAAAATAGCTTCTTTTGCAGCTTCAAGCTGGACTATACACATTTAATCACGTATGTACACGAGAAAGAAGGAAATAATCTGCCTATAATTCTTCATTACCATTGCGTTTCATCAGGTCGAGAGGAGTCAACCCCTCTCCATCCTTGATAGTTGTGCTGACACCAACTTTCTTAAGAATTCGAACAACTTTCTCGTTACCGTACTCCATGGCCCAAAACATCGGCCCTCTGCCGTCCTTTGATCTAACGTGTGCAAGTTCGGGTTCATCAGCCAAAATTTCCATCATTTCCTCGAGACGATTTCCTGAAATCAATTCCCACATTTTTGATGCAACGGGGCTGTCTTCCCAATATTTGTTGATCTCCTCAATTTGTTCCGGACTTAACTCTACATTGGGTTCCCAATTCTTTTTCTTTTTTGGCTCTGAAGGGTGTTCAATTTTCTGACCAGATTTCTTCTTCGCCAAGTTCTCAAAATACTGCTTCTGGTATTCACTGTCTTTTTCACCCCTGTTGAAATCTTCAAGTTGCGAAAAATCTCTCTTTTCTTTCAGGATTTTTTGCATGCCAGGAGGGTATTGGCCAGAACAGAACCAGCTTCCAGGAGCATCACACTTACGGTTGGCTGGATTCGCAACCCACTCTTTGCTTTCCTTCGAGACACTCAATATTTTGAAGACGCGACATTTTCCATACTTTGAAGTGTATTTCTCACGGAATCTATTAGGATCAGCGATTACCCCAGGTTGAAGGCCGTGACTATGAAGTTTGAATAGGAGAGACTCCTTCATCATTTTTGATGGCTGGCCCTGCTTGGTGTATCCAAATTTGCTACAAACAGGATCATTAGGGCACATGTCTCTATATACACTATTTGCAATACGAGCCAAATGAGGACTCTTGGCCACATCGTCACCCCCACCACCAGCCCAAACCAAAACATAATCGGCCATGTGTCTAGCAATACGATGCCCTTCCTTCTCGGAACTAGTCAACGCACGTCCCAAGAGTGCAATGTGTTCATGATTCCATGTATTGCCATCAGCGATGGTTGTGCGATTAGCAATTGCAGTGAGCTGATACCCATAGTCCCACCAAGCCATGATTCTTGAGTCTGCAGGTGTGTTATCTCGGATCCAGCGATAGCTATTGGTATCATATCATATTTGTGGTTAGAGTTGAACGCAGTAGCGGATTATTCATGCTCAAATAAGTAGTGCTTACCAATCCCTGTAGTCGTCAACGACTATCTTTTCACCATTATTGAGTTCCCCCTTCTGAACAATGGTGGGGTTGGCAAAATGCTTCCCAATGGCATGGGATGATTCGTAAAACTCAGACCCTTGTACACGAGTTTCTAAAATCGCCAAGTAGAACAAGTACGAGAAGATGATCTTGAAAACAAGAGATCTTACAATGCTGACAACAGAATTGGAAGATTCTATTTCCTTTTCTTCCTCGGCCTTCTTCTTTTTTGTGTCCTTTGTTTTCGCTTCCTTCTTCACTGGCTTCGTTTCCTCCTTATTCTCGTCGTCCATGAATGCGAGGGGAGACAAAACAAATCCAAACATGTTATAGAATAAAAATCCAAACAAGCGACCAATCACTATACCAAGTAAGACAGAGGCAATAGGCGCTGTGAGCAGAATCAATCGAACCATCTTGAGACTAAAGAAGTACGTCGCGACTCCATAGACGAGTAGAAAGGAACTCGAGTCGTGAAAATATCTAAAAGCTACGAGAGCAAATCCGATTGGTACCACAGAAACGACACTCTTTGACAAGTATTGATCGTACGCGGATGGATTGGCAGGTTGGTGTTCGGCTACTGAATCCACAAGCGGATTTCCAGTCTTCGTATGCTTCACAAATAAACCACGAACACGAGAAGAGATAGGCCCAAAATATCCAGAGAAATTCAATAAAGCAGCGACCGCAAAGAACAAAAATGCGGCAGCAACAAAAACCTGGATACGAAGCTTCCAAGTTCTCTTTGTTGACAAGTTGTGCCTCCTTTTTTGACTTTCCACCAACTCAATCAACTGAAACCCGATAAATACGGCAAAAGGGCCGAGCTGTTCCAATGACTTTAGAGGTGTCCACCCAACCACAGGGATTTGCATTGCAAGAATTGTACCGACAGAATAGAATGCAGTGTATGCTCTGTATAACTTTGTACTGTACCTCCCAAACAACACAAGTAGCCCAGCATGAACTCCAATGAGGTTGATTACAAACACGTATCCACCCCACGCAGCAACCATCTGTCATGAGTCGAGGTAGCAAGCATAGCATAAAATATGTAAGCAATGCCAAGAGAAATAAAATAAAGATCTGTTTTGCATCACCTTTTCCAACTTACATTGAAGTAAGCCACTCCACCAGCAACACCCCAAATCCAGGTGGTGAAGGAAACCACCTTCTTACCACCCCTCAAACTCCTCACCCAAAGATAAAAAGTCATCACCATGGCTGCCATCGCCACACTCTCATTATCAAATCCCCCACCCATGGATCTCATCAAATGAGCTGGAACAATTGACATAACCGCGCCAGCAACGAGAGCAATTTCTACTGCTGGAGAAGAAAGAGCGACCCACTTTTTACCTCCGGCCATGACACTCTTGTGCCTCAATCCAAAATCTGTTCCGCAGACCTTTTCCACAATATTCAAAGCAATCGTGGAGGCTGGAATGAGTCCTTTACGGTATAAAAACGCAATACCAGGGATAGTCTCCAGAATGCTTTCAAAGGGTTCTTCCCCTTGATCCGAAACAACAGGTAGAGAACATTCGTAGGCCAGCAGTCCGGTGAGGAAAGTGGCAATGACACCGAACCATGCTGGGATGTAACAGCACACATCATTCAAGCTCATGGAGTCACCGACGATATGGTTCTTGATCCATACGGCAGTGAATTGCATACCGGGGTAGATCGTAGTTCCAACGGGACGACCGAGGGGATACCAAGACATGTAGTCGAACCATTGGAAGAACTTTTGGCGGCCGTGTTCGTAGAGGTATTCAGTGGCGCGGTAGTTGAAATAGGGATCGAATTCGTGAATGATGGGACCTAATTACAATTTCAATGGATAGTTGGTGAAAAGAGATGAGTTGAGTGTGTGGCTGATGACGGTAGTATGGTTTCACTTTTTTCAATTTTCAATGTAATGAATGATCCGTGGTGATTTTATCAACCGATGTGATACAACATCAAACTTACCATATTCATCGATGGAATTGAGACGAATTTTATAGGACTCCTTCAGAATCGCAGGTGCAATGGTTCCCAAGCAGATGTAAAGCCACACCGCCGAGGCGGCCATCTTGAGCATAGTGGGGGGCATCATTGTTTTTGATAATTGAGGACCAATGACTACAACTAGATGTTTCAGGATGCAAGACAAATGCTTTCTGGGCGTACCCCGTTACTGTTGTGGCGAGTGGGCAAAAGATATCGGGTACAATCTCGCTTTTTGGTCGTAATTGATTGTTACCGGCCGGAATGAATCAATCGAATATCGTGCGAACCAATAATACTCTCGTTGAACAAAAATGACACTTTCGACTTTTCGATCCCAAAGATTTCTTTCGGAAAAAAATCAGGACCGTACTAACTATGCGCTCCTACGCGCGAAAAAATCCCGGAAAACGTGTACGAGTACTCGTACGCGAGAGTATCATACCCCTACAAGTACCATCATCCCCAGGATGATACTCTCGTACCGCCGGTACCTTTTACTCGCGTGCTTGCTCGCTTGCTCGCTTGATCGGGCTTGATTTTCAATTCCAGCAAGATCCTATTTCACCATCATCGGGTTCTCAGCTTTGGTACATTACTCTGCTCTTGACAAAATCCTGAGGCTTGGTTAGAAGATCTTCATGAAACTTGAAGAAAATTTCGACAAGAAAGATGAGGACGTGCTCTCTCAGCAAAAAACAAACAAGAAAAACATTGAACATGCTAGAAGAGCGGAAGATTTGGTATAATGGGAGAAGACTTCAGGCAATGAGATTGTAGAAAGAAGTCAATGTTGAATTTGAAACAGTTTGAAGTTGAAGCTTTGGTGAAAAAATAATATTATTGCGCGCGAAAGATTTCAAATCAATCTTTTCTTCTATCCAATTTTAAATTTTAAATTTGGAAATCTTCCAATCTTTTCTTCACTCGTCACAACGAAGATGAAGAAGGTCCAACTCCAATCTGTACAAGAAAGAAGATTTCATAGAACAGTACACCACGTACGTGTTGTGTAGTACTTCTTTATTTTATTCAAATGGTACACGTAATAAAGATTTTTTTCTTGCGCTAAATTTGAAATTGAAGCACTACGTTCAACGTGTACGATACAATTAGGTTGGTATGCAAATTGTTGGTTTCGTTCATATTGAGGTCAGTACTAACTACACGTACACGTATACTATGATAGCATAATTTAAATTAATTGCTGCTAGCTGTTCTCTTTCTGAAATGAGGCCAACGAACTGTAACTATTATGTTTGTTTTTGTGAGAATGAGACTAAGCGTAGTGGCCACTTTTGTCATGCTTGCATTTATATCCTGAGAAGCAAGAGAACTGTCAGCTAATCTACAACAAATCCGATTTCGCCGGTCCGAGCCAGTGTCGCTGCAAGAGTACTGGCAGCTAATCTACTGTTCAACAAATCCGATTTGCCGTTCCGAGGCACTATCGGCGCTGGTCGCTGCTCCGGCATTTTCAGTCAAAGTCTCTCCTTCCTTCCCTCCCTCCCCTACCGGTACGTAGCGTTTGCAGTGACGCCGTTGAGATTTGCTTTTTGTTTTTGGACCCCAGCAGAAACTTCGACTCCGAGTTGGAGCACCGACCATACAAGTGGGAACACTGTCGTACAAGTGGGAACACTGTCATACTTGAACTTGTACAATTTGAAATTGTGAATGTATGGATTTTCAATTTGGCGCGAAGGGATTTTTAAAAAAGCAGCTGTTAAGGAATTTTTTGAAATTTGTATATGATTGGTTCTTGTGGCTCGGACAATGTTTTTTTGGGTTAGACCGTCTGTCTGTCATCAGCTTCTTCAAGACTAAATTACCAAAAAATCGGAGTCTCCCACAAAAATCTATTTGTTTGGCCAGAGCTGTACTGTACGGTAGGGGTCTATGACAAATTTAGTACCGCACTACTATACTATACTTCATAGGTGCACCAAGTGAAAACAAATAAAAATTTGAAAAATTTGTGCATTTCGAAGATGGTTGGTTGACTGTGGTTTGATATGCATTTACGTGCAGTACTTTAGAAGAATGATACCCCGGCCGTGCCGATAGATTGGCTTAGTGGGGGAAATGTGTATGGACAATATCAATAATTGTTCTTGTATGTGAACGAGTGGATTTTCGTAAAAGGGAGTTCCCGTAGCGATTTTCCACCACTCTCACTGATTCGTTTTGATTGCGCATGGGCAATGGTAATATTTGACGAACATGTTCCACCACTCTTGTGAGAGTAATGTGACTACAAGACATGCCGCGCAATAACGTCGGAGAGGATACATGATTCCATTTTCATCTTTCATAAAATCAACATAGTGACCAAAACGTGTTATGAAACTTTTAAGCAACATCTTCACCTTTGCCGTGGTTGCAGAACTTTTGAGCCATGCTACATGCAGCGGCTCTAATCTCCGAGCCAGTAGACGCAATGTTGGTGAGTGTTTTGCTTTATTGTTTTAGGAAGAAAATCATGGAATGAGAAAAAATGCTGAAAGTCTTCTTGATCTCACAAGTCACTAATGCTTTGTAATTGTTTTTTTCCAAATCATAGGATTCCTTTCTAGCGACGAAAGAAGCGAATGTACCGTTTCGGAGACAATGGGAGCATCATTTCCCGGAGAACCTGAAGTGCCATCGACGCTGAATTGTGAAACAGACCTAACAAACCCCATTCTAGGCGACTCTGTATTTTTATTGACTGGTGATACAGATATAATTTTCGATGGTATGGATTTGTCATTCGGTGACGTCCGAATCAGTTTTCCGGTAAGGGCTATCAATGAAGAATCCGGTGAGATCGTTTGCAATGACGATACCATGAAAGATATCAGAATCGTCGACAGTGGAGATGAGGGTAGAAGACTGACTGTTGAAACCATTGGTGACAAATATATTTTAGTTATCCGTGTGAGCGGGTTTTCCAATGGGGAACGGCAGGAAGTGAACCATAGCAGATCTCAGCTCGATAACGACATCTTTAATTGGAACAACAACAATTTGGTGAGTTTTCTTCACTCGTGTGTATGTATTGTGAAAACGAGCTTGCGAAAATTCAACATTATTCTAACGCCAGATACCCACAACCTCGAACAGAAATCATTGTATAAGGGCTGCTCTGCTGGAAAGCTAAAAATAAAACCTGCGATAGGACCTAATGCGGTAGATGGTATTATTGACGTAGAGATTTCCAGCAACAAGGACATTTGCAGTATGAATTATTTGAGTGTTGGTAATGCCGCTTTGCGAGATGGAAATATTGCAGGCTTTTATGCTGGAGCGACCAGACAAATCACGAACAAGATGATAGTTCTCCCAGATTGTGTGTCCTTTAATGGAGCGGCTGCCTGGGGGCAAGTTTCCAAAACGACCACTTGGTTTCAATCAAGAACTGTATCGTTTCCAGCGACCCAAGTACATGAGCTCGGACACAACTTTGGCATGAGACACTCTGGAAAAAATTCAGATGAATATGCTGATGCAACAGGATACATGTCAAACAGAATGGCATGGGATGAAGAAGGCAATAAAATGTGCTTCAATGCGGCGAAGATGTGGTATTTTGGTTGGTATTCTGATGAACATAAGTCAATTGAGCCGTCGAACGATGAGAGGACCTTCGATCTTATTGCGCTCGATGATATCAAAAATGAGAAGGAATTTGCAGAGGATGCAGTATCTGTATTGGAGCTTGTTGGTGGCGAGGGGGGAAGCAACAATCTTTACGTCATGTTCAATCGTGCGAAGGGCATGAATGTAGAAGTGCCAGCTGACAAAAATAAGGTAGTGATAATTGAGCAGAGTGGACCTGCCCAAACCAGTTACTGGAAGGGCGCCCTCGATCCTAATGGAGTAGTCACTTACAGTCAAGCCAATTGGGGAGAGGAAGGGGAAACACTGGTAATCAAAATCGAAAGTGTCAATTATGGCCAAAATTTTGATGAAGCTGATTTTGCGCGAATCAGAGTCTACGTTGATTCCGCATTCCATAATGAGTTACCTGGAGGGAGTCCCAGCGACGCTGGACCGGTATGTGAAGACGTGGAGGGTTGGCACGATAGCGACGGTGCTATGTACAATTGTGCGTGGTATGCAGGGGGTACCAATTGTGCAAATTATGGAAATGGTTATGAAAATGACGGCCAAACTGCCAACACGGCCTGTTGTGCTTGCAAAGTGGCCAGCGGTACCGTTGATCCCGAGAATAGCGCCATCGCCAACCCAAGTAACATCACCGTACAATCAAAACCGAGCACGGGGGACAACAACGACGCGCTTTGCGAGGATGATGCATCATGGTACGACCAGCAAGGCGCAGAATACGATTGCGAATGGTACGGAGAGGACTTGAACCGTTGTAATATACTGGGGGGTGGGTACGAGAACTTTGGGAAGACTGCTAAGGATGCGTGCTGTATATGTATGGTGCAATAGTATGTAGCATGGCACAGAGAATGTCCGCAGGGCAGTGAAGAGGTCCAATGATGATGTACGAAAGACTTGTACGAATATGAAGTAGAACTGATATAGAAAGTATATGTTATAGAAAACAAAGTAAATGTCCAATTGAAAGTGATTTCGCATCGTAGTATTCTTTTGGTTGGACTTTGTGATTGAAACCGGAAGTTCTTGGTAATTTCAAATTGCTAAGTCGAGTCCGCTTTTTATTGTGCGGAGATGAACCTTTCAGTCCACAATGAGTTTCTTCATATCCTTGAAGATTTGATTGTTTTGGCTTGGCACCGCCTGTTATTTTTCTTGTTGATTTGAGATTGTTGGATTTGTGTTTAGTGTTGACATCCCCTCCCTCCCTTGTGCTTTGTGCTTTGTGCTTGATCCTCGCTCTGATTGGAAAAAACAATTCAAAAAACTGTGACCCTCCGCGCCAATTTATTTCTTCCAAATAAAGGCGCTGGCCCTTCACACGACCCCCAATCTGAAATCTCTTGAGTTTTTAGCACAAAACACAAAACAATCTTGCTTGCTTGCAACAACCTACTTGTACCAGAACTCATCGTCGTTGCAGTACATAGCGGTTCCTTGTCTTCAACCTCTTGCTTCAAATCTGCTCACCATTCATTCAGTGCACATTTGATTTCTTCAACCGTCATGTCCAATCTTGCCAATAACGAATGCAATTCATTCGTCGCCGTGGTCGATGTCCATAGTGCTTCGGGTTCTATGCCACCAACCGCTGTCCTTCCTATATCTGATCCATGCACTGGAGAAAAGAGACAATATCTCGCTCACAAACCAGTGATGGAATTAAACTCTCAACAGCAGCATATTTACGAAGTTCAAAGTCTGCCTCACCCAAGATCTTCCCGTTCGGCATATTCTTCATTTTTCATTAATTCTCGCGTAGTGTCGAATCCACACTTGCACCTCGTCACACCCATCGATCCGCTATATCTTCTGCTCCCATACTTTGAAACAGGAGATAAATGGCAACCATGGAATCAAATCGCTCAAGCAAAGAACATACCATCTGAAATTATGAATGCTATCAAGACTGATCAGCTCAAGCACTTTTTCATGGTGAATGATTCCTATGGTGATGATATGATTTTATACAAATTTAAGAGAGAGAAGGCATTAGAATGGCTCGAGAAAAAAATGGAGAGGGTTGAAATTTTTGTCATGAAGCAATTCTTGTCGAAGAAGAAGAAGGACAAGATTCACGAGGTGGAGAATGGTGGGGCGTTCAGTTCATCGTTTCACCTATCGGACAGCGTGGGGCGGCAAGAAAGCGATGTCACTCCGAGTAAGAATGACAAAACGACGAAATGCATTGAGGAACTTACCCCCAGTAACAAAGAACTTGTGCATCGATCCGCTGCTCAAGTAATTTGTGAATATCTGCCTGATAACTGGCAAATTGACTTTCTGACAAAGCAAGGTTTGACAGCAAATGCTTTATCCAAAAAGAAGCAAAAGAGTAATTCAGCGTGCGGCTCTATTGAACAGAAGTCAAATGTAGAAGTGGTGACACCGCCATCCACATCCTCAAAGCGTCCATTTATGAGCGAATCGAAAATTTCAGAAGCCGATAAGTTGATGCAGTATACTATGGGGAACGATGGGATTGAATCCGAGGAAAAGAGCTCTAAAAAGAAAAGAGAAACCCAAAAGAGTGTGGGACTGAAAAGACTCTCCAAAGTAAACACCAAAGGTGAGATACATATTCCCAGTTTAAAATGTGAGTATCTCCAACTTTTTCGACTCTCACAAATGAATCTGCTATCCCTCCCTTTCACAGGCATGAAAAGCATGACATCATTTTTTAGTGTCAAGGCAAACAAGAAAGCATAGAATTCACGGATCGTACGTGTACATAGTCTAAGTCAATTTTGCAGTGTGCAATAGATTATTTTCTCTTGGGAATGGAAGGTTCCTCTACTCTAAAAATGAATCTCTCTTGAGTTGAATAGAGTATCGAGTTCTAAAATGTGACGGTGAAACTTTAAAAAACGTTTCCCCGCACTATAACTAAAACTTTATTTCGAAGACGACATTATGTTTTGTATTTTCGAATTTATTTTGTCATTGGTCATTGCATTGTACCCGTACATTACAGTACGTAGACCTATCAAATACGTACGCTCATAGGAATGGGTTCCAGTATCATACCATACCCCGCTTTTCGTGATCAATCAGAGCGTTATTTAAACAAGAGATTCGACAACACACAAAAGAGTAAGAAATAAAGGCAACGAAATAAGTAAAGAATGGCACCGATCATGCTTCTGCCCCTTTTGATTGTCGTATTCTTGTTTCTGGCGGATACAGATAGAAATTCTTTTTTCGCTCTGAGTGATTACGATCAAGAGTTATATAACATTACTCTAGCTAGCGGATGAATGAGCTCATGTTGACACGGTGTACACCTCGGTCACAGGTGTTGTCATCGCTACAACAAGTGGGACA
>Ga0115005_10002329_pt1 | contig 15197 bp, 11 predicted proteins | sample ArcOceMetagenome_FD_87163 | JGI IMG/M metagenome (GOLD analysis project Ga0115005, IMG submission 87163) | Marine eukaryotic phytoplankton communities from Arctic Ocean - Arctic Ocean - Greenland ARC118M Metagenome | ecosystem: Environmental > Aquatic > Marine > Oceanic | place: Arctic Ocean... | reverse complement strand
ATCTGTACACTATCTGTACCGTATGTGCACGTATTCGTAGTCGCGAGCGAGTTAATTTTAATTTTAGAACCGAACTCTCCTGGAACGAACAATTCCTACCAATACCTCTTGTTCCCTTCACCTTACAGTACATACTGTAGGTCGCACAAACGCAAATTTAGAAGTCAATCAACATTGAATATGGGCCTAAAATCGGCACTGAAAAAAGTAGCTCAAAAGAGTTCGAAAAGTCCACGCAGAACGAGAATGCTGACTTCGAAATCTTCTCCAAGTGATCCCAACGTTCCCTCGAATCAACCCATCCAAATATTATACCGGGGTAACAAAGAGTTTGGTACCAAGGGAGATATCAATTTCCGGATTCTAGCTTTCGCGGGTGGAGTTTCCATTGTCCTCACCTCTCTTTTAAGCATTGGTATTTGCATTTATGACATTGACTTTTTGGATATGATGATTTACTTCTACTCGCTATCATTTGGATTGTTGATTTGCATCTTGGAAGGTCATTTTATACAGAGTGATAAGGTGCATCGTATACGAGAGGCAGCAACAGATGGTCTCCCAGTACTGAAATATTTATGGGGGAGGGGTGTCCTCTATGTTCTTTCAGGCTCCCTTCAATTATCTCATTTGGACTCAATGAATTTTCTTTCAGGCGCATTTTTGATTGGAGTAGGAATTCTATTTATTTCTGTCGGAATGCATTCAAGGAAACGATTAAGAAAGTTGAAGAAGGTTTTGAAAGATAGCAAGAAATTGAAACAACAATTTCATAAATATGATAAGGATGGAGATGGCTTTTTGGATTTGGATGAATTTGGCGCATTTGTAGCAAATTTGACAGGCGAAGATATGGATGAGGATGAGTTGGAGGGTACATTTGGATATGTAGACACAAGTGGAAAGGGTTATTTGACTTTGGAAGACTTACAAGCATGGTTCAGTGGCTTCAAAGAAGCGGAGGACTATGAGGAAACAGGCGGTACAAACAATGCGTTTCAATTGCTCTAACATACTCGTAGTGTAGGGGGGTTTATCAGATAATCATACATATAATGATGTCGCATCAATTAATTTGAAGCTCATACCAGATCAAGGTTTGGGAGTTTGAGGCATTTAGCGCTATTTATGGGTTTAGGGGACAAACAACAAACAACGGTTTTTCTGCATGACATTGATACCTAGTGAGCGACCTTCACGTGTAAAGATCTTTAACCACACTGAACACGAAAGATTCACAACACGCTGTCTAAAGAAAGTTAGTTTGCAAACATTTCTCGTACACGTACTACGTAAAGCAAGCAGTACGATATGATCCTGTACTTTGAACTTGTATCATACTTATGCTGTCGTAGGCTGTCATTGGAGGCGTTTTTTGAACAAATGCTTTGATGTATTTTTGGATTGATATTTTTCATTTTTGCACTGTGATCATCGCGGAGGAGGCGTGCTTCGAGAAACATATTTTGATTTTGTGAAGACAAATATTTCGTCGCCTTTTTACTGTATGTATGTACGTACAGTTATGATACGAGTAGTAGTCGAGTAGTACGTACCGTACTGTGTATCATAAAGTAATTTATGGCTTCTACAAGGCTTTTAAGGCTTTTTTTTATAAATGTCACAAAAACTTGTTCCTCTGTGTATTCAATTTTGGGAACCCCTACTTGATATGGTTTATTGATTATTTCTTTGGCCACTCATAACCCATTATTTTTGTACCAATTACTAAACGTTAAAAAAATAGTAGGAACCATACTGCCATCTCCCAGCATCATCTCGAACAAGCTACTAGCACTCTTCACTTCAGCTGCTTAACAACTTAGTAAAATAACATGTCAGGGTATGTACACCATGAAAACCAGACGCATGATACAACGATTATCGAATTGGAATTATTGAATGGAAGTGTGATGATCAATCAAGGGCATGGCAGAGACTGGCTGGAACCAAGCAGTTTCACTACGACGTGTGGAAAAGGCATGGTTTGTCCACCTCGAAAAACATGTTGGGCAAAGCGATGGGTATAACGTGATCACAAGATTGTGGCCAGAGCTATGGTTATCGTTTATCTCAAGATTTCACCCCCACGGCCACCAATCACATCGGCAGATCAATGTGTCGAACCATGTCTGGCGTGTTGAAATACCAATATTTAATCAAGATAATCTCACCCCGTTCTGATTATTTTTCCCCAACAGACCAGAGCCAGGAACAAACACCGGAGGAATTGGAGGAATCAAAATCGCTGAAGGCGAGGAGATTTTCGCTGTATGCCATATCTTTGCTTCTTTCAATGATACTTTTGTGCACGTCACCGATCTATCCGGACGTGAGACCCTTGTCCGTGTCACTGGAGGAATGAAGGTTAAGGCTGATCGTGACGAGAGTTCTCCTTACGCAGCTATGCTTGCCGCTCAGGATGTTGCTGTCAAATGTAAGGATCTTGGAGTAACTGCGCTTCACATTAAGATCAGAGGAACTGGAGGAAATAAGAGTCGCAGTCCTGGACCTGGAGCACAGAGTGCTCTCAGGGCTTTGGCTAGAAACGGTTTGAAGATCGGACGCATTGAGGATGTTACTCCAATTCCCAGTGATTCTACCCGCAGGAAGTCCGGAAGACGCGGTCGTCGTCTTTAAGTGTTGGGTGTCGTTGTAGAACATATTCTCCTGCAGCTAACCTGAAATTAAAAACAAAAAAATATCTTGTACACGTAGTCTACGCAGATGTTTCTTGGCCATTTTGTTTTATTTCAAGTTTCCCTTCTCATTGCTCATAAAGGTATTGACTGACAATTTAGTGCACATTAGATATTGTTTAAAGTTGGTGTTATGTCAAATACTCTCTTCAACATTTCTGATTTTGTGCTTGTCTTTTTCAAGTAATGGGTATTTACAGTACAGTACAGTATTACAGTTCGTGATAAAGGAGAAAATGTCAAAAAGACATGAAGTAGCGGAAGTCGTTTCTTTCCGAAGCGATCAGATTCCTGTCATCCCAGTCGATGTTAGATCCAAAGACTGAGATGGGAAATTACTTCAGATATCTTCATATGCACACCCACCGCAGCATCAGTGGATTTCTTTGTTCAAAATAATTTCTTCTAGGTAATTCAAAATGCAGTAATACCGCTGCACTAGTAGGAGCTTATTATTCCAATCAACAATTACATCAAGCGAGATTACGTCAGACCTAAGCCCACGTCGTTGTGCAATTTCATTTCAACATTCTATTCAACGGCATTATCTTATTTCAATCGAACTTTCCCAAAATATCGTCCTCCCGAAACAAAAACAACTCGTCATCGTCAACTTTGACAGAGGTTCCACCATAATCGGGTAAAAGAACACTATCCCCTGCCTTCAAAGTTGGAGCATGTTGGTTCCCGGTAACATCTCTCATTCCCGGTCCGACAGCGACGACTTCACCTTCATTGGGGCTTTTAACATTGTCCGTCGGAAGGTAGATCCCCCCAGCAGTTTGGACTTCTTTTGCTGCACGACGGACAAGAATACGGTCGGCAAGCGGTGCAAGTGAACGAGCCAAGGCCTATAGAAAAATTGTGTCAGAGAAACCAAATGTGATTGAATAGATGAGAAACAGAGAGCAAAAAGATGCAATTAGGTGAAATTTGTTTACATATATTCAATATATTATAAAAAAGACAGCATCGATGAAATTCAAAAACTTCGTGGTTAACCTAGTAAATCCTCTTTCAATAATGAGACGTTGGGCAGAAAGCAAATTCAGAAGAAGGATTACTTACAGTAGTGCGAAACATGATACTTGATACAAGGGTCGTTTAAAAATCTATGAAGTGTCACCTTTTGAACTCTGTTGTGAGAAGCGATGAGAAGCTGTCGAAGGAGGGTAGTCTTTGGTCTTTGGTGTTCTTCTCTATCTTGCTTCCCCGTTCATTCTTGCTCCGTCCTTTCGATTTCCTGGATTTCTTCCATCTTCTTTGTGTGGTTCGCGCAGAAGTTCTGCGCGAACCACACACAAAGTAATAGTTATTTTTAAAAGTTGCGCCACGGCCGGGGGGTACAATACCCCCCCCCCCGGGTACAATTATGAGTACAAGAGTGGAATCGATAATCCCGTCCGTTCTTCCATCCGATTACACTGGGTCCCACGCAAAAAACTCTAGTGCATATTCACTTGTAAACCATTCAGATCAGTGCATAGAATTTGAAATTCATTGGTGATAGAGTGGTCTGTTTCATGACTTTTTATTTTGGACTTATTTTGCCCGCTGTGGCATTCATCGCGGCGTGAATGAATCGAATCGAATGAATCCGTGAAGAAGTCTAATTTATTTATTTTATTTTTTGGAAAATTTGATCCGTTATGGTCAGGGAAGGCGTGCGTGCGTGCGTCCACGCCACGCGTCGCGTCAAAATGACCCTGTTGTGAGAAGATCCCCAGATTTGAATTTGTCCTCAACGGTCCGTCACCTCGCTGGCTCAACGGAAAGTTGGAGAAAAAAACTCGACACAAAACACAACCGAGAATATTTTCTGTGTAAAGTGTTACAGTATCATACTCGTAGTAGTAGTACTGCTCTCAAAAACTTCCTGCTCTTGAAAATATCATGGCCTTTGACGAAGAAGCCTTTATGAGGCTGGACAGTGCCTCTGAAGAATCTATCCAAGAACGAGATGATGAAAGTGTAGAAGAAGCGCATGATGGTCACACAACAGCAGCAGATCCCGATACTGATAACAAGCTCATGGAATACTTACTCAAAGGATATGTTTTGAGTTCCGCCTGTTGTAGAACTTGCAGCACCCCTCTCATCAATAACATGTCAGATAAAGATGAAATTGTTGAAAGCTGCTTTGGAAATCAAGAGAAACATCCAGCTGGAAGACCGGTGAAGAGAGTTCCTTTCTGCGTATCTTGTGCCACTGTTATTGTCAAAACAAAGGATGAACTCCAGATATTGTGGCAACCGGAAAACAAGCATCTTATGGCGGAGGAGGGAGCTGTTATTCTCGATTTCGATGATGACTCTGTGAATCCTGTTTTCCCTGCAACGGATGAAATTGTTCCGGCTCAGCTAGCTGGTGAGGAGACGCCAATTGACAACTTTGCTCCCATAAAATATGAAAGTGGGGATGGACTACTGGTTATCTCGGACAATGGAGGTGAAGATGAGCCAACAGGGGGGGACGTTGAAGTCGAACTTGATACAAGCCCTGAACATGACGAAGTAATGGACACTTCTCCCAAAGAAGAAAAACTTGAAATTGATTTTGATATGATTGATTACAAGAAAAGGTAAGCTGAAGATTATGTGTTCATGGCGTATCGAGTATTGTGTGCACCAGCCAAGTAGCTGACATCGATCATAAACTTTTATTCAATAGACGTCAGATTGCAACAAAGGTTCTTGGAGCCAAGATGATCCAAGGTTATTCACTCAAAGAAAGCCAATGCACTCAGTGTGCTATGCCTCTCATGGAGAAGCCTGATATGCCCGAACTTGAATGTGTTGTATGCCCAGTCCTGGTGAAAAAGATCAAGAAGAAAATGGCAGAGAAGAGTGCCAATGAAGAGAAGCTAATGCGAGAGGAAGACATGTGTAGAAAAGAAGAGGAACAACAGAAGCAGCACCAGAAAATGATCGAGGATGCTCGTAAAAAACAGTTAGAGGAGCAGCTTAATGCAGAAAAGGAGTATCTGCGCGAGATCAAAAGTACAAGAGTGGCAGCAGCTAATATCGATCTTGAAGAGAAACGGATGTTGGAAGAAATTAGGTTGGCTAAAGAAGCTCGAGCCAAAGAAGAGGAGAGGCTCCTTGCCGAAGAAAGGGTAAGACAACTTAGCGCCAAAGATGATGATCGCAATCGTTTGATTAAGGAGTTACGTATTGCTAGAGAAGAGCGCGAAAAAGAGCGCAAGCGTCAGGAAACTGAAAAGGCTCAAGCTGAAGATAAGCTGATTGCAGCCAAGGAGAGAGAGCTTGAACATGATAATGAGCGTAGACTTCTTGTTGAAGAATTGCGCATCGCAAAAGAGCAGAAAAGAATCGAAGCTCAGCGCCGTCTTGAAGAGGCAAAGGCTGCAGCAGAGAAACATGAAGAGTCAAGCAGATTTTTTGCTTTGAAGGAGAAAGAACACCATCAAACGATTGCCCTGAAGGAGAAAGAACACCAACAGACGATTGCTTTGAAGGAGAAAGAACACCAGGAAACTATGGAACAATTCAATAAGGCTCAAGATTTGATTAAGGAGGAAGCATCGCGACGCGAGGAAGAATTGGCCAAAGCTGAAGCCAAGGCACGGAAATCAGAAGCAGAACTTAACAAGTGGCGTGAGATGTCCAATGATGAGAGGAGAACGGCCGAGGAGCTGCGTGAAAATGCGGAAGAAATGCTTCTTGACGCAGAAGAAGCACTTGTTGAGGCTGAAGAGTTGGCCTTGGAAGCTCAGACGGCTCGGGAAACGGGATATGGTGATCACGGTCGTTTGATTGAAATGTACCGCAATGCCGAAGAGCTCAGAATGGATGCCGAAGCCGAGCATACAGTTGCAAGGAATCAGCTCGCAGAAGCTGAGCAAAGATTGGAGAGTTGTAACAACATGCAGCGCTCAACAGAAAATCGCCTCGCAATGGATGTCGAAGCAGCGCAGGATAACCTCAAAGCAGCGAAAACAAAGGTAACAAGAGAGGCGAGAGAGGGACAGCAAAGATTGCAACATGCTGAGAACCAAATGTTACAAACTAGGTTTGGAGAAGTGTTTGATGTAGCAGCAGCAGGTGAAGATTGGGAAGCAAGGCGACTTCTTGGAAAGAAGGTTTTGGCGAAAGAGGTCATGTCAGGTTGGACGGTGTAAGTTCATTTTCATATGTTTCAACTGCTATGTTTCTGCACTCAATTCTCAACTGTAAAATGTCTTCATTTTAATTGCAGATTGCCTGAATACTGTTCAGGAAGGATGTGTAACTTCACGCCTCTTATTTTCAAGGGGCGAGCCATCAAATGTGTTGTATGTGAAGGTACAGGAAATGGGAGAGATGGCTTTTATGATGAAATTAGCTCCCAAGCTTTGTTGGATGATACCATGTCTTTTGTTTCGAGGAGGAATCGTTTCAACAGAATTTCATCGGCTAACAGGGGATCTCATAATGATGCGAATGCAAGGCGCGATGCAGCCAGTCGTGAGGTTGGTCGCCGTATTTTGGATGGATGGCAACTAACGGAGTCTCCATGCCCTTCGTGTCAGATGCCGCTCATGTGTGAGGCTTTTGGAACTCCTGAAATTTGCATATGTTGCGACCCAGATGAGAATATTGAATTTGGTGACGATGATGCTCTCGACGAAATGTCTTGCAGTTCCCGCCAATCGATCACTTTGGACATTCCCGAGGGATTTGATCCCTCCGACCCTGATGCCATGGCTAAACTTGTGGCTAGAGCAACCACTAGCGTCAAGTCTGGACTTATCAGCCGTGGACGTGCTTCCGCTCCTCGTAATAGAATCCCAGGATCAATTGGCGGGCGCCAACGTTCTGTATCTAGAAGCCGTGGTTCGGCACCACTTCCACGCTCTGTATCTAGAAGCTCTAGAAGCCGTGGTTCGGCACCACGTCCTAGTCCAGAAAGTAGAAATGCCCTTCCAAGCATGCGCCGTGGCCGCAGGTCGCGGCGTGCGCCAGAGCCATTGATGATTTCAACTGATGGTTTCAACGACGACGATGCTTCACAGCTTTCTGACGATGTCAGTGTTGCCAAGAGTGTCGCATCTCACACCTTAGATGCGATTCTAAGCAAGATTCAAGACTGCAAAGCTCAACTCAATGGTCCCGATGACGATGATATTAGCATAGCACAAAAATCTGAGGCTGCTAGTCTCATTCAAAAACTTTCAGCTGCTGCTATTGCAGTGAAGAATCTAGAAGCTACCGCTGAATAAATAGCTAATTTCGAAATTAGGATTGCGGAATTTATGAATCTTCAAGAATTCTTCACAATATTTTAAATTATTGATGAAAAAGTAACGTTATTAAAATTTGATTATATTCATGGTCCATGAACTTCTTGCCTTTTTATGTAGGTTCTTATGCTCTATTGATGTTCCTACTATGGTGACTCTTAAATGGAGAAGTCGAGAACGATATATGAAGAGGGTCCTGGGATTCGACTATACAGTAAGATAATGCTGATGAAAGAGAGAAAGGGATACTCGAGGTGGTTCGTGGTTCGTCCAATGGTCATAAAGATATAATTAGTTCGATGATCATGTTGTGTGGGACAATCTCAAATCATTGGAGCCGAAAATGAAATTGAGCGCATTAATGGAGGTGAGTTCAAATGCATCCATAAAACAACCTTTCATGATTTGTTCACCATGTTCAATCTATTTTCGTATTATTCACACTCTTCATCAATTCGTGTCCTCGGATAACAACGAATCAGCTGAGCCGATTGATATCATTCGGGAAATGTCAAATGTTAGTGGAAGCGACTGGCTCAATCCATGATTTCAAGCATTCATCACAAACTAAATATGCTAAACTCTTGTTATGCTCGATCATGACCATAGCTTAGAGAAGAGGCGCAAGCCGAATGCAAAAGGCGCTGTATTTGATAAATTAGGATGGACTCGTTTCGAACAAAACAGTAAGCTTATGGCTACACGTACTGCACACAAGTAAATTTAAAACATGTCTCGGTGCCATGGCTTGTATCGCACCATTCCAGACTACTGTACTGCGAGCTCCATGAAATTAGCTCTCGGAATGTCTCTGTATTTAGACATGGACGGTGGTTTGAGCGGTGCAGTTAGTAAAAAGGTGTCAACTACCGGTCTCAACAAGTGATTATATTATCCACAAACATGTTAGAGAGTTAGCCGAGAAGATGTGTATTGATGATTGATGTCAGGGAATAGCCTCCACAAGGGATGAATCCATCACATGGTCGGATTGACGATGGATAATCCAGACTTTCATCTGTACGCCAAAGTAGTCAGCATTTGAACAAACATTTTATCAAGAGCCTTCCATTGCCTTCAATTTCCTTATATGATGTCCTGCCAACGAAAGAGGAAAACGAGGCGCCCAAAACATCATTCTCAATCAAAACCTTCACGCTCTGTCATCTGCGCACTTGCATGCCGCTTGTGATTTCATGAATGGAACGCTGGGAAAGGATTTGGCCAGTGGAAATATGCCGTTGCTTTCTAGTCAAACTACAAGGGTGGCAAGTACTGGAGGATATAAAACAGACGCATATCCTGAATACCAAAATTGGCCCGACGGGTGTGAAGATTAGAAGGATATGAAGATGAAAAATATTTTGAAAAAAAACACGGAACTATTGAACATGACAAGACAGTTTTATTCTTCAAGGCGATTACAATCCACACCACAAACAACGCCAAAGAGCAGGCAGATCAAATAGCCGGGCATTTAAGATAGTGTTCACCTCACTGAAGACCATGATGAATCGTCTAATTAAGGAGAATCTATGATGGAGGTTGACATTTTGGATGACGACTGGCTCACTCAGTAGATCTCTGCGGCTCGATCTCTTTGGTAGATGAAGATTCATCAATACCACATGTATTCTAATGATTATTATTTGCATGCTTTCTTTTTGCACCCATTCTCTGGTTTCTTTGCTTTCCTGATTTTTTTAGAGACCAATCTATCATCAACAATTTTGCACGCCGATTCATAACCGCAGCAGCAATTCGTGAGAATAGAACGGGTAAACCAGCCCTCCCCACGCAAGGATCAATCTTGCCAATACTATGAAATTATGTGTTCCCGTGAGAGCATATTGAAGGCATCGATTAAAATCTGTTGGGGTTGGGCGTGGTCTGATTCCTGGAACTTTGTTGCCTCAAGTGCCTTCAAGGCTTTTTTCTCCTTCTAAAGGATGTGGTCAAATTAAACTTCGAAGAACGTGCAATGGATTATTGAAAACGCACAGGTTTTTAGAGATATTGATGCAGTATCTGATTGTCTAGGATCCTCCTCGAAAACGCGTATGGGTGACGACTGGGTACCACTCTCTCTCAACTAGATGTTACGACCAAATATAACTCGATGCTTCTTGTCAACACTATTGGATGAGCTCGCGTGAAAAAAATATCTTTCAGAAACTGAACCATATTTGGGTCGCAAATCACATGTTTGATGTAGGAAGCGTCGTAGATAAAAAGTAAGTCTTTAATGCAAGTACTATCACCGGAACATTTCACAGCCAAAGTCTTGATTTGATTATCGATGGATTCAACTGGGTCAATGGCAGCAGCACAATTCAGTTCCTCTTTACTTGGCCACCCCACACATGACAGTCAATTTGAAATTGTCATAGTGATTGGTGGGGTTCATCATGTGGTGTGGAGATCGCCGAGCTGAATCATCACCAATCGAACACTTTGTCCAACAGCAATTGCCCAATTATTCATGACTACAGTTCCATTGATGAGAAACGCCTGTTTGCTGGATCTTATTTTTCTTCTCTCAAGGTTGCTTTCCACGGTATAACCCCATAGATCAATAAGCTGACAAAGCATGTCGGAAAAATCAAGGCTTTGTTGATTCAACGAAATGTTGAGCCTGGCGAGGACATTTTCCGAGATAGATCGAATTTCTACTGTAGTACCGCGAAAGGAAAAGCCATTTCTTCTCGTCCTAATTCATACCTCAATTGTTTGCTTGAGAATATCTCTTGCCATATTCCAGGACAAGATATTTGAACTGGGTCAAATTTTGCACCTTGCCACTTGTGCACTGTCCTTACCTGTGTGCAATTTTCAAGTTGTAAGTTGCATGTTTACTAATTACGTGTACCTTTCAAATGATGATCCACTGACTTTTCACCAAAGGGACATTTTAATGGTACACGTGTACGCCGCGATCAAAATATATTGTGGAAACTTTGAACCTCTAGTATTTTGATGAGGGTGTGAATGATTCGACTGTTCCACCAGATTCAAGATCCATTCGCAATTGCGCAATTACCACGAAGATGGCCCATTTTGATTTGATAACAATCTAAAGTTGAGAAGCAATTAGGTCTAAATTAAAGATAGTGGTAGGAACTAGGGTACGTGATTGCAAAACAAAAAGAAGGATGTAGTAAAAACTTCTAAGGATAAAATGCGTTTTAGAGCTTCAATAAGTCTGTAATTGTTATGAAATCATTGGGTGTGTGTGCAGAGACTCGTTTGGTAAAGTCTTCCATACTTTGCGCTCCGAGTTATTCCAAATTCTGCACATTTTAAAAGCTGTTTTGCATAATGCTGATTAAGCGTGAGATCAAACGCCTTATCTGTCTGAATCTTGAGGTAATTATGTACTTCCCTTCCAACAAAGCAACCGTCCTTTCAAGAAGCAATGCTCTTGGAGAGACGAGACATAAGTTCACTACGATGAACGTGTAGTTGCACGAATTCGTTGATAGTTAAAAAATGGACAAAATGACCATCTTCAAATCTCCGTCTTGAAACTTGAAACTTGAAACCTGGTGTTCTCTTATAAACAAAATTGTATTGCAATTTCAATTCTTTGAGCAACATTTTGATCATCCTCACACTTTTCTCACTTCTTATTTATAATATCATGTGAACATAGATCTTTCATTTTCCTTCATTAATTTTCAATGCTACACACGTATGGCCAATTGAACTGATTTTTGTATTATATAGTATTGGGAATTATATACCTGCCGGAATCGTATGAGGTCTGAGGATGGAGGCAAATGCAGTGTTTGGAGAACAATTTGAAATTTGTAATATTTTATTATTTTTATGCATGTGTTGTGTTTTTTAAATCATTGAACAGTTACTTTGTTGGGAGCTCATCATGTCATGGGTTTAAAGTAAAGAATCGTTTTTACCGCAATGTTTTGCAAAGGTAAAACATCTTATAATGTGAATTTGATGCATTGCGGTTATTTCACGGTTTAGAGTTTGGCGGTTGCGTTGTTTTCAACCCGAGCAGAGAAGCATCATTTCAAATCCATCGTTGACTTTTGAACTCTTACAAAGCGCATCTCGCATCATGTATCAAATAGAGGGGTCTACTCGTACTTGTTGTTCAACAAAAAACGGCGACTGAGAACTTGAACAACCACTACCGTCCTTACTAATATCCTTAGGCTCCACTTCTAGTAGCGCCTCCCCATATGCCATAATTGCAAACATCCATTTCAAATGACAGTCTTGGACGAAGACAATGTAAGCTCATCACCAAGGGGTCCTTTTGCATTTTTATTTAGCCAATGCAGTGACGACCCGAAAGGTTCAGTTCATAGAGCTTGGAGTGTCACCCTTCTCCTGACTCTCCTCTTCTTCATCGTCGCCATAGTTGAAGGTAAGTCTCGGCTCTGATATGAAATTCATCATTCATGCGCATTGCCTTTACACCACTCACATCACATCATAACACAGTCACTAATCTGCAGAACACAGAAGCTTCAATGGCCCTGATCGCTGCAGCTATATGGACAGCTATAATCCAATTCGGAATGATAATTGTTGGAACGTTCATATTAAAGAGGTTTTCGACGTCATTTTCAGTTGGTTTTCTTCTTGGGCTCGTGCTTATTGTTGCCCAGCAATATCTTTTACTGGCGGTGACATTTTGGCACAACAAGTATGGGTCCTCCCACACAAATATTGCATTCGCGAACTTGGCCTTTGGTCTTTTTGTTTTATACACGGTTTTCGCGGCAATCCTAGGGCAATTTAGAGAGAGTATTATGGTTGCTGCTGTGGATGTGAAGGCATTTGGGAAGAAATCTTCAGTCTCTGAGAATGTGGGGGGAGGGCAAGTTTAACCGAGCGGTTGTTTATACGCACTGATGACATCCACAGTACCAGGTACTACATGTAGTTGTACTGATAATATATAAAATATAAACTGTAACATCCGCATTCATTTTATTCCTTCTTCATTTCGACAGCCCAATGCTTAAGGGGTCTACATTGAATCCACATCATTACTAGAAGCATTGGTAAACATACAAGTGATGCAAAGCGGACTAAGTCATACTTCAATAAATTGCTGGTGCATACTAGTCCATTGCTTTTATCACAAAAGCTACCCCATTCAAGCTCCTCAAATTGCATAAATGACAATGCCTTTGCCTGCCCCGATTTTGTAAAGAGAGAAAGTGCGAATATGATCTTGCCGATTACACTCAGAGGGAATACGACAAGGAGGATCGATGCTAGACTTCTTTGACTCTCAAGATGCGAAAGATCGACCTTTGGCCAGCACCCAAGATGGAATATGTCCAAAATCAACAATGCCACTAAAACCAAGAAGAATAGACTTCCCGCAGAGACAGCATTGACCACCAGCGAATCCTTTCGAAAAGTTGAAAATATAACCAATGCCACAGACGCAACAATGCACAAAAAGAGCGCTACCCAGAGTTGCCGTTTGAAATAGACTTTCACAGTATATTCGTGTGCAAAGTCTCCGGATGTTTTATTGGGCGGGAACCTCGAAATTTGTGCATTCCTCCAACACGCCAATCGTTGCAACAACCATGATACTGTTGGAATGATCCCATACAATATGGCACAGTAAAGATTCATAGCATTGAAGGCTAGCACAATTACTGATTTGGTTCCTATTGGAATTTCATCAACAAAACAGACAAAAAGCGCTGATGAAAGTAAAGGAATAAACAAATACCAATATCCATCAGTAATATTTCCCACCTTCCGACATGAGCGAACACCAATGCAGAAATATAAGCCACTGTTCAGAGTGTACAAAATAGCCAAGGCTCGACAATTGGACAACGTGCTTGTTCTGATTGCGAATGCCCCGAGAAGTCCGTATTCCTTCACTAATAATTCACCTTTCTGATTATTCTGGCAACGAAAATTACAGTCTCCCACCGATGAAGGATCTAATGACATCTTTTCGTTGATAATTTTGGAAATTCTTTCTTGAGAGTTCATACTACCAGGGATTATCGTCGTATGAATGAGTTCGCGCACCACACTCAGCAGACCTTGACACCAAACAATCGCTTTGTGATCCATTCCCAACTTTTGTCCCTCAAATGTCGTATCTGTTCTTGGGGACAAGACTTCTGATGCAAGAAAAGATAACGATTTTTCTTTGCCTGCCTCACATGAAGACGGTGGTATGAGCTCGTCCCTTAATCCACCAGAAATAGATATCAGAGTAAAACTCGCACCGGTGTGTTTTGTCTCAGAGGCTTCTTGTTGAACTAACGCCGTGTGAAACCTGTACACACTTGGCTCAAATATCAAAGGTATGAACGAATGAGGACTTGCAAGGGTGATCAAATTCCGAACTAGAGGCTTTTCTCCTCTTTTGAATCTCTTGTCATTTACCTCTAGCACAGCTTTTCTAGCAACCAAACCCCCGAGTGAGTGGGCAACGACTGTTATTTGATCGGTGTATTCGTTCCCACACTCCTCATTTATTCTCTCTAACGACATAGCTATGAATTCAGACTGTGCAAACAATCTACTTCCATGCAGCCCTCCACCCTCCCCATTGAAGTCAGCAGCATACACATCGAAGACAAAATCATCTACATCCTTGGCACTGGCATTCTTTTTACCATCCCATAATTCTTCCAACAAGTCATTCTCATCTCCACCAGGAATGGAATTACTATGCCTTGTCAAATTAAGGCCATGTGCGCCTAACGATCGAGCTTGTTGATATTGTCCATCATGCCCAGGTACATAGAGTACAATATGCCCAGGATGTCTTTGGAGTATATTACCGGTCTGACACCAATTTATGTTTGAGACAGCTTCGTATGTATTGCGGTCATTTTTATCTGGTTTATTGGTATCCGGCAAATGTTGATATCGCCAATCTCGCCCATCAGTAAATTTTAACAAGCGATAGGGTAAGACTCGTTCACCTTTCTTATCAATAGTTTTTAAATCTTTTCCAGGTTGAGGCAGGCAAATGAAGCGAACTACGCTCCATGTCATATCACACTCTCTTCCATGTTGTAAAGTACGCTGAAGTACAAATCCATAAATAACAAGGATCAGTGCCAGAGTTGAAACTGAGAAGGACAGAGAACGTATACCTATCGAATTTGCCAATCGTCGGCTCTGCATGTTTGGGAAGACAGACAAAGGAGAGGAGTGTACCGGCGGGCGGTATGGTTTTATGTTTCTGATCTGGTCTTCGTATTTTGATTTCGTATTGTGCTTTGTTTTTCGT
>Ga0115005_10002328_pt1 | contig 15198 bp, 14 predicted proteins | sample ArcOceMetagenome_FD_87163 | JGI IMG/M metagenome (GOLD analysis project Ga0115005, IMG submission 87163) | Marine eukaryotic phytoplankton communities from Arctic Ocean - Arctic Ocean - Greenland ARC118M Metagenome | ecosystem: Environmental > Aquatic > Marine > Oceanic | place: Arctic Ocean... | reverse complement strand
GCGGGTCCTTGGAGAGCAATGATTTTGAGGCGTGAAGCGTCTGGCGTTTTAGCTCAGCTTCTTGCTATTGGTTTGGCTGCAATTTTAGCTTTACCGTTGATCCATTTTAACGGGGGCGAAATCGTGGGTGCTCGCGGATCTATAGGGTGGTCAATGGTTTTGGGAGCATTTTGTTTCGGTGTGGCCATGCAAGTGGTTTTGGGATGCGGATCTGGGACCTTAGTCAATGCGGGGTCTGGCAACCCAATTGCTCTTTTAGCGCTTCCCTTTTTTTCAATAGGTAGTTTCGTGGGAGCCTATCATGTAACATGGTGGACTGGTTTGGGCGCTCTACCCGTTATGGTTTTGGCAGGCTGGTCCGGTTTGCTTATAACTCTGACATTGCTGATAGCAGTGGCGGCTGTTTTCTTCTTCTTTGCTAGGTCAGGGGAACGCTTCATTTCTAAGCGTTATTTGTTGGCGGCTATTTTGATAGCAGTTTTGGCAAGTTTGAACCTAATCATAGCTGGGCAGCCATGGGGTGTTGTGTATGGCTTAGGGCTATGGGCCGCTAAAGTGGTGGTATCGTTGGGTGTAGATTTGTCAGGGTCGGTTTTCTTCTCAGCGCCAGTAAATGCAGAACGCTTACAAGAAAGTATTTTGACTGATTATACGTCTCTGACAAATATTGGACTTATTTTAGGAGCATTTTTCGTAGGCTCTTGGAGAGTTGGAGGTTTCAGTCAAAAACTCCCAAGATTGCTGTTACGAGCATGGTTTTCCACGATTATAGCAGGATTCATAATGGGGTACGCGGCCCGATTAGCGCTTGGGTGTAATGTTGGCGCGTATTTTTCAGGAATCTCGACTGGAAGCCTCCATGGCTGGATGTGGTTTTTAGCAGCTTTTTGCGGATCATATTATGGTATTAAGCTGCGTCCATTTTTAGGTTTGGAGGTGCGGTCTTGACCCGAAGATCAGCCGCAAATATGGCAATATTTTTTGTTTTTTGCCTCATACTATTTGACGTATCGACAGCCGAAGTGAATCCCTACAGAGCTCCATCTGTGATTGCACTTGGGTCAGGAGTGGAAAGTGTGGGTGGCTTTTGTGGGGCTCTAACAAATTGATGCTGGAGTTTTTATTGCCGTTCTATTGCTTTGTGACCGGTTAGAAGAAAGATTTAGTTGATGTAAGTATCTAAATTTTTGGGCCAGACCCATTCAGGTCTAACTATTTTGGTCACGAACCCTACAAAGCGGTCCCGAAAGCGGTCCCAAAAGTGGTCCTGTGAGAAGCTATACCACTGTATTTGATTGGTTTATTGGTAATTTAAGAGAGATTTTGGTGCCCAGAAGAGGGCTTCTAACGCATGGGAGTATCAAGCAATCATAGTGGGTTAGAGGATTTCGATTTATGGAAAGTGGTCCTAAAAGCGGTCCCGCTTTTTATGTATCGGAACATAGTTAAGTTCTGTAGCTTGATCCCAAACTGGACTTTCGTGGGACCAGTAGCTGAGGTCTGCTTTGCGGGACCAAGCCGCTGTTCGCAGCATCTGCTTTAACGGCTGCTTTTAATCCTCTAACAAATGCAAACCTACATTTCAGACAATTACTCTACTGATCGACTTCAACACTTTCGGACTTCCAATCAGCCTCAGTAACGGCCAAGGCCGTGATCTTTGAATAAACAGTTGTCGGAGCCAATTCCAAAAGGCGTGCTGCACCGGATGGACCGGACACGCGTCCGTGGGTCCGTATCAAACACCGGATCAGGTTCTCTCGCTCCAAGCGCTTTAGATCTGACATGGAAAGAATTTGTGCGTCCAGATCGACTGATTGTGCGGGGCCTGACTGGAACTCGAATTGCAGCTTACGACCCTGTGCCAGGATCGCGGCGCGCTCTATGACGTTCTCCAATTCACGCACATTCCCCGGCCATTCATATTGCGACAGCGCTTCGATATTTGCCTTTGACAGGCGTGCCACTGCAAGGCGCAACCTGCGCGATGCGCGATCTAGAAAGTGTTTGGCCAAAAGCGGTATGTCATCAGGCCGGTTTTTGAGGCCATCACAATGAATGGCGAAAACGCTCAATTCAAAGAATAGATCTTGACGGAAACGCCCTGCCTGCACCTCAGCCGCAAGGTTACGGGTGGTTGTCGAGATGATCCTTAGGTCAACACGGGTATGGTTGGTATCCCCCAATCGTGTGAAATGGCCGTCCTTGATCACTGCAATCAGTTTCGCCTGAAAGGACTTGGGCAATTCTGAAACGTCGTCCAGACACAGGGTGCCATTGTTGGCCAGTGCCAACTTGCCGACAGTATCGCGCAGAGCACCGCGAAATGCACCGCGCCGATAGCCAAACACTTCGGCCTCAAGCGCTTGGCTGGTGATGTCGGAACAATTAACTTGCACCAAGGGCCGTTTGCGCCCGCTGCTGGCTTCGTGGATCGCACTCACCGCAAGGCTTTTTCCGGTGCCCGCGGCCCCTGTGATCAAAACATTCGTTTTGGTATCGGCCACCAGATCAATCTGTATGTTCAGGTTCCGTACAGCAGCAGATTGCCCGATGATGCCTGCGTGGGATTGGACATTTCGAATCTCGGTCAGCAGGTAGTCGTTTTCCTGTTCCAGTTGAACCTGTAGGGTCTCGACCTCTGCCAAGGCTTGGCGCAGCTTTTTCTCGTTTTCTTTGCGCTCGGTCACATCGCGAAAGATTACAACCGCCCCCGCCAAGACACCGTGATCATAGATTGGTGTAGAGACATATTCGACCAAAATGGGCTTGCCGTCTTTGCGCCAAAAGGCGTCATCTTCTACGCGCACGGTTTTGTCACGCCGGAATGAATCGTAAATCGGGCACTCATGAGCAGGGAACTGGCCGCCGTCCAGATGGTGATGGTGGATAATAGAATGCAACTCACGCCCGATGAGATCTTCCGCATTCCAACCCAGCATCTCTTGGGCGGCGCGGTTAACGAAAGTGGCTTTGCCCTCGGCATTGATACCGTAGATGCCTTCGCCTGCGGCCTCCAGGATTAACTGGTTCTGTGCCTCGACTTCGCGAAAAAACCCATAGATGTTTTGCCATTGCATCAGGCCTGCACGCTGGTGGGCCTCCTGTTCGGCTAGATATTCACGCCTGTTTTGTGCATTCAGGTCCAGAAAGCTGAGCATCACTTCCGACGTCCCGATATGGGTGCCATAGATGTGTACTCTGAGGGGCGTTCCATCGAAGCGCGCAAATTCCAATGCTGTATCGACATAGCGTCCAAAGTGCATCACTGCTTCGAGAAACACCGCGATTGCACCCGAGGGCGAAGTAAGAAATCGGCCTATTTCTATGCCGATAAGATCGGTTTTGAACAGGGTCACCGCATCTTGATTACATGACGTTATCGCGCCTTTACGCGTTTCCACGACGACAGCGGGCAGCGGATTGTGCGACGTCGCAACAGGTAAGTGAGAATCTTCTTTCATAGACGTACTGTGACCAGAGGAAGGATTGTAATAGCAATTACGATCCTTCGTAAATTACGAAATCTCGTGTCACCTGCCAAATATTTAGCCATATATTTCAATAAACTGCGATATTTACGCTTTTGGAAAACCTATCTACACGGCCTGCATCCTCCGTGACATCATAGTCTCAAATCAGTTCATGGAGATAGTTATGACAGTGAAAAGCCTAGGAAATCCATTTTCAAAAGACACCGATCTGCGCCACGGGCAAGGCTGCTCATGTAACACGTGTCAGGCCACTACCGCATCTAACACGGTGCAGATGTCGAGCGATGATATGCTTGAGCAGGCGGTAGAAAGCGCAATTGTACGCTCGGTCTTTGGTCACAGTGATATTGGCAGACGGTCTTTCATGGGGATGGTTGGTGGCACCACTGCGGCGGCTGCTTTGGCGTCGGTCTTTCCGCTGGCCGCGGCCAAGGCTGCCATTCTGGACAATCTTGGCACGCCAGAGAAACCTGACCTGAACATCGGCTTTGTGCCGATCACCTGCGCCACACCTATTATCATGGCGGAGCCACTGGGCTTTTATTCCCGCTACGGTCTGAACGCCAAAGTGATCAAAACGGCTGGCTGGGCTGTGGCGCGCGACAAATCTCTGTCGGGCGAATACGATGCCTCCCACATGCTGACGCCGATGCCTTTGGCGATGACGCTGGGGGCGGGATCCATTGCTGAACCCTACATCATGCCTGCTGTCGAAAACATTAACGGCCAGGCAATCGTTTTGGCCAACGAACACCTCGACAAGCGCGACCCGAAGCAGTGGAAAGGGTTCACATTCGGGGTGCCGTTTGAATATTCGATGCACAACTTCTTGCTGCGCTACTACGTGGCTGAATTCGGTCTGGACCCGGATGTTGATATCCAGATCCGCGTTGTGCCGCCGCCTGAAATGGTTGCAAACCTGCGTGCTGGTAACCTTGATGGCTATTTGTCGCCTGATCCGTTCAATCAGCGTGCCGTCTATGAAGGCATCGGGTTCATCCACATCCTGACCAAAGAAATCTGGGAAGGTCATCCTTGCTGTGCCTTCGCTGCACCGCTGTCCTTCGCGACGGAATTGCCAAATACTTACGGCGCTTTGCTCAAGTCGATCATTGACGCGACGCAATATGCATCCAACCCCGACAACCGCAGCGAAATTTCGGCCGCGATTGCGCCAACGAATTACCTTAACCAACCTGTGACCGTGATTGAACAAGTCCTGACAGGCACCTATGCGGATGGATTGGGCGAGGTCCAGCGCGTGCCGGATCGCATCGATTTCGATCCGTTCCCATGGCAATCGATGGGCGTGTGGATCCTGACGCAGATGAAGCGTTGGGGCTATATCGAGGGCGATGTGGATTACAAAGGCGTGGCCGAACAGGTCTATCTGGCGTCCGATGCCCGCAAGGTCATGACCGATTTGGGCTATGATGCGCCTGCGGAAAACTACAAATCGCACATGATCATGGGCAAGTCGTTTGATTACAACGAACCCGAAGCCTACGTCGACAGCTTTGCGATCAAAGCGGGCGACTGATGGACCTTTTATCAGAAAACAAGCGGGCCGCGATTTGGTCGATTGCCTTGCTGGTTGTTGGATTGTTGGTGTGGGAATTTTCGATAACCGCACAAACGCTCAACACCGGTGAGCTGACCGAATACGAACTGCTGACAGGGGCGGGCACTGCCAAGGCTGGCGTGCCGCCCCCCAGCGAAGTGTTGGTCAAAGCTTGGCAGGAATTGTCGAACCCGTTTTACGATGCAGGGCCTAACGATAAGGGCATCGGCATCCAAATCGGCTATTCGATCTACCGCGTTTTAACGGGGTATTTTCTGGCTGCGATCATCGCGATCCCGCTTGGTTTTCTGATTGGCATGTCATCGTTGGCGTATAAGGCGCTGAACCCGTTCATTCAGGTTCTGCGCCCGATTTCACCACTCGCATGGATGCCGCTGGCCTTGTTCATCATCCAAGACTCCGAAGCATCTGCGATCTTTGTGATCTTCATCTGTTCCATCTGGCCAATGCTACTGAACACCGCGTTTGGTGTGGCAGGCGTGCGGGAAGACTGGGTCAACGTGGCGCGTACACACGAACTGGGCGCGTTCAAAACGGCCTTTACCGTGGTTCTACCCGCTGCTGCGCCCACTATTGTGACGGGCATGCGGATTTCGATCGGCATCGCTTGGTTGGTTATCGTTGCGGCAGAGATGCTCGTCGGTGGCACAGGCATTGGCTATTATGTCTGGAACGAGTGGAACAACCTCGACCTGACCTCAGTCATCTTTTCAATTCTCATGATCGGCGTTGTCGGCATGTTGTTGGATGCGGCCTTTGGCCTGCTCCAGCGACGCGTCGCCTACACTGAATAAGGCAGGCCAATGGCAAACTCATTTCTAAGTATTGAAAAGCTCACCCAGAAATACCCAGATGGCAAAGGCGGCGAATTCACGGTTTTTGAAAACGCCAGCTTTGGGATTGAGAAGGGCGAGTTCGTCTGCATCCTTGGCCATTCGGGCTGTGGTAAGTCCACCATAATGAATATTCTCGCGGGGCTGTCTGACCCAACAAGCGGTGTGGTTAAGATGGACGGCTTCGAAGTTTCGGGCCCCAGTCTTGATCGCGGAGTGGTGTTTCAAAACTACTCCTTACTGCCATGGCTGACCGCGTTGAAGAACGTCACTTTCGGGGTGGCCGCGCGTTTCCCCGATTGGACCAAACAGCAAGTCGAAGACCATTCAATCGCGTTTCTCGACAAGGTTGGACTGTCTGGTGACGCGATCTACCGCAAGCCCAGCCAGTTGTCCGGTGGTATGCGCCAGCGTGTGTCGATTGCACGTGCCTTTGCCAACGAACCCAAACTGTTGTTGCTGGATGAACCCTTCGGTGCGCTTGATGCGCTGACACGGGGCACCATTCAAGAAGAGCTGTTGAAGGTCTGGAGCGGGACGGATCAGACCGTCTTTATGATCACTCATGACATCGACGAGGCGATCCTGCTCGCCGACCGTATTCTGTTGATGACGAACGGCCCACTGGCCCGTGTCGCCGAAAGTGTCGAGATTACCATTCCTAGGCCCCGCATCCGCACCGACATCGTAGAACACCCGAACTACTACGCGATCCGCAATCATCTGGTGCAGTTTCTTGGCAAACGATCAGCCGAACTGGCAGGCCAACCCAGCGAAGCAGGCGCAACCCATTCGCCCGAAACGATCCGCATCGACAAAACTGGAACTGCGGCAAGCGATAAACCGTTGCTGCAGGCGGTAAAAACATGAACCCGCCACGCCCCCCTTTTCCGCCCTTCAGCTATGACGACGCTGTCCAAAAAGTGCGGATGGCCGAAAACGCATGGAACGGCCGTGATCCCGCCAAGGTCGCGCAGGCCTATACGCCAGACACAGCTTGGCGCAATCGATCGCAATTCCTGCAAGGCCGAGCACAGGTCGAGGCGTTTCTGAACGAGAAGTGGGCTACGGAAAACGGCTATCGGTTGATCAAGGAAATCTGGGCCCACGGCGATGATAAAATCGCCGTTCGCTTTTGTTACGAATATCACGACGCATCGGGCCAATGGTTTCGCGCCCATGGCAACGAAAACTGGGCCTTTGATTCTGACGGTTACATGGCGCAACGCCATGCCTCGATCAATGATGTGCCGATCTCAGAGGACGAACGCCAGTTTCATTGGGATGCACCGGGGCCACGCCCAGATGACCATCCGGACCTGACCGCGCTCGGCCTGTAATAAATAACCAAGTAAGAAGGACACCATACCAATGACCGACATGATGACCAAAGAAGACGTCACAGCAATGATCCTTTCGGCCAAGAAAACAGCCGGAATAACTTGGGAAGACATTGCCGATAAAATCGGGATGTCGCCGGTCTGGACCCATTCTGCCGCAATGGGCATGAACGCCTTCCCGCCTGAAAAGGCCGCCCTGATGGTTGCGACCATGGGCTTGCCCCAAGAAGCCGAAAGCGTGCTGGCAGAAAGCCCGACAAAGATTTGGGAACAGGCCGTACCGACCGATCCCTGCATCTACCGCTTTTACGAAATAGTCGGTGTCTACGGACCAACGCTCAAGGCGCTTATTCAAGAGAAATTTGGCGACGGCATCATGTCTGCGATTGATTTCGAAATGTCAGTCACCCGCGTTGAAAACCCCAAGGGTGATCGCGTCAACATTGAAATGTCGGGGAAATATCTCGGATATAACAGCTGGTAAGAGATGATGCAGCACGATCATCCAGGCGACAAAGCTGCAAGCCCCGTCCATGTGACAGGAAAGGCAGATGTCATCGTCAGCGGTGTGGCCCATAGCTACAACGCGAGCGACGGTGCGGTGCTGTCCGGGATTGATCTGACCATCCAACCCGGTGAGGTCGTGGCCTTGATCGGACGGTCAGGGTCCGGCAAATCAACGCTACTGCATATTCTTGCAGGCTTGATCCAGCCTAGTAAAGGCGCTGTGCGTATTGGGGGCGCGAGGGTTGTTAAGCCCTCGCCCCGCTGGATCATGATGTTCCAATCCCCCTCCTTGTTCCCATGGATGAGTGTTTCGCAAAACGCTGCCCTTGGCCTGCGGTATGCCGGCCAAGCGGACGGCGTCGAAAACCGGATAGCTGAGGTGCTGTCACTGGTCGATTTGTCCGAGTTTTCGGATCGCAACGTGCAAGACCTCTCTGGCGGTCAGCAACAACGCGTGGCCCTTGCACGGTCGTTGGCCCCGAGCCCCGAGGTGCTGCTTCTGGACGAGCCGTTCTCGGCGCTCGACATGTTTACACGACAAGCAATGCAGCAAGACGTGCGCGCGATTGCCAAGAGGTTGGGGTTGACCCTGATCCTCGTGACCCATGACGTCTCAGAGGCCGTCCTGATGGCAGACCGTGCCGTGTTTCTCAAATCAAACGTAGGGATCATCGCAGACGACACCAGTGTCGATCTCGCCGACACCGAGCGCGACCTTGCCAGTTCCTCTTTCAAGGCGGAATTGAGCCGTCTCAACGCAATTTACACGACGATGCAATTGTCATGAGCCCCAAAAGGAAAACGAAAACATGGATGATTCCGGACACAACAACCACATTGACCTTCACGCTGCGTGCTGTGGCCATGACGGTGTAGATCAAGACAAGCGCCAAACGCTAGACTTGCTCGCCTCGGGCGGCTTGGCCGCTATGCTGGCCGGCCTTGCAGGCAGCTTGCCGTCGATGGCCCAAGCGCAAAACGATGACGTGGTACGGATTGGCTATTTGCCAATCACAGACGCGACACCGTTACTTGTGGCCCACGCCAAAGGGTTTTTCGCGGATGAAGGACTTGAGGCCGAACAGCCGACATTGATCCGTGGTTGGGCCCCCTTAATCGAGGGGTTCACATCCAACAAATTCAACCTTGTCCACTTCCTTAAGCCGATCCCAGTCTGGATGCGTTATAACAACAACTTTCCAGTGAAAATCATGGCTTGGGCGCATACCAATGGCTCTGCTCTTGTGGTGGGCGGCCATACTGAGATCAGTGATTTCGCGGGTCTGGGTGGCAAGCAGGTTGCTGTGCCTTTCTGGTATTCGATGCATAATATCGTGCTGCAATATGCATTGCGGGCGGCAGGCATCAAAGCGGTGATCAAGTCCCAAGATGAGCCGCTGGCACCAGACGAATGTAACCTGCAAGTCCTGCCTCCGCCTGACATGCCACCTGCTTTGGCGGCCCGCAAAATTGACGCCTATATCGTGGCCGAACCGTTCAATGCCTTGGGTGAGTTGCGCGCAGGCGCGCGGATGCTGCGCTTTACCGGCGACATCTGGAAAAACCACCCCTGCTGTGTGGTCTGCATGAACGAAGAGACGACAAACGCCAAACCGGAATGGACCCAAAAGGTCATGAACGCGGTTGTGCGGGGCGCGATCTATGCCAGCCAAAACAAAGAAGAGGTGGCGCAGTTGTTGTCCCGAGACGGCGAAGGGTATTTGCCCGCTCCGGCCCCCGTCGTGATCCGCGCCATGACACTATATGAGGACAACGCTGAGTATATTGAAAGCGGCGCGATCAAAAACCAAGCCGAATTCCAGAACGGCCGTATCGACTTTCAGCCTTGGCCATACCCTTCGGCGACAAAACTAATCGTTGAGGCAATGTCTGAAACCGTCGTCAGCGGCGACACCACGTTCCTTGCTGATCTCGACGCTGATTTCGTGATCCAAGATTTGGTAAACTACGATTTCGTCAAGACAGCGCTTGAGGCGAACCCCGAGTGGCTCGATGACCCGTCGGTGAACCCGGGCGATCCTTACGTGCGTGAGGAAATCCTCAAACTATGAGCCTGATATCCGCCATCCCCAAACCACGCAGCTTGCCCGTCATGGGCAAGTATCGCGGGCTTATGAACGCCTTTGTCGGTATGGGCGGGCTTTTGGTGATATGGTGGCTTGGCGGGCGCGCGGTGGCCAATGATCCTGACATGTTCGCCTTTGCCGACTTCGCACCAGCACCCACAATGGCGCGGCTTTGGGTGATGATCACATCCGGTGAGGTGTTGGATATGGCGGGTCCATCGCTTTACCGCGTCGGCTTGGGAATGTTGATTGCTGTCGTGATTGGTGTGCCTTTGGGCATTTTGATTGGGCGGATCGCGCAACTGCGCGAGATCACCAATATTCCGTTCCAGTTTCTGCGGATGATTTCGCCGCTGTCTTGGATGCCGATTGCCGTCATGGGCTTTGACACATGGGACGCGGCGATTGTATTTTTGATCACCGTTGCTGCGATCTGGCCGATTGTCTTTGCTACCGCAGCGGGCGTGCGTCGCATTGATCCCGCTTGGATAAAGGTTGCGCGCAACCTTGGCGCAAACCCGTGGCATATGCTGACCACCGTGATCCTGCCCGCTGTGGCGACGGATATTTTCACCGGCATCCGGCTGGCCCTTGGGGTCGCATGGGTGGTGCTGGTGCCTGCTGAATACTTGGGCGTCACATCGGGCCTTGGCTACGCCATCAACGATGCCCGTGACACCCTTGAATACGACCGATTGTCAGCCACCGTCGTGGTGATTGGCGTCATCGGTTTTGCTCTCGACACGCTGTGCCAGAAGGCCATTGGCCGACTGAACTGGACCCGCAGCGCCTAATTTAACCAACCGGAGGAAACACATGTCCGAACCTGTAACTGCACTCACCGGCTGCCTTGCCCCCATCGACAAGACAGGGCTTGAGACCCTGATCGAAAATGGCAAAGCAAACCCTGAAGTCATCAAGACCCTGAAATGTAAGACCGTCGCTGAGGGCAAATTTCGCCATGCGAACTTCATTCGCAATCTGGAACCCTACATCGTGGACGAACCACCTGGCTTGCTCGGCGATGACACAGCCCCGAACCCGTCAGAGGCATCTCTTGCCGCGCTGGGGTCCTGCGTCGCCGTCGGCCTGCACGCCAATGCGGTGCATCGCGGCATGACCGTGAATAAGCTGGAACTGGAACTGGAAGGCGATCTGAACATCACCGCCGTTTGGGGAACCGGTGATCTGAACGCGGCCAAGCCGATTGGGTTCACGGATGTGCGCATAAAAGTCGATATGGAATGCGAAGACACGCCCAAATCAGTGGTGGATGAACTGGTAGCGCATGTCATCCAATACTCGCCCGTGTTCAACACCTTTTCGCGGCCCGTGAACATGGTCGCCGAGACCATCTAAGCCCCTAAAAACAATGGAGACCGCAATGATATTACAGGAAAGAATAGCTGAACCATCGGCCATGCTCACCCGCGTTGATGCGGTCGCCTCGTCGCAGTTGATGCCGATTGTGCGCGAAATTGACGATGGTCATTATCCCGAAGACATCATGCGGGCCTTCGGGACCGCAGGGGCCTATGGCAGCCATGTGGCCTCGCGCATGGATATGGGCGAAACAATCCAAGCGATTGCACGCGGCGGCGAGGAATGTATTTCAACAGCCTTTTGCATGTGGTGCCAAAACGCGCTGGCGTGGTACATCGCGTCGTCTGAAAACGAGAGCCTGAAGGCGAGCCTATTGCCCCAAGTCGCGGATGGGACGGCGCTTGGCGGCACGGGCCTCTCTAACCCAATGAAGACCTTTTTTGGCATCGAAAAAATGCGCCTAAAAGGCATTCGCACTGAAAATGGCTACACCGTGCGCGGGTCACTGCCATGGGTATCCAATGTCGGTGAAGACGGCTATTTCGGCATTGTCTTTAGTGTCGAAGACGCGGGCAGCGTCAAACATATCATGGCTGTCGCCCGTGGCAATCAGGCGGGCGTGAAAACCGTTCTAGACCACGATTTCATGAGTATGGCGGGCACGGCCACCCGTTCCGTTCAATTCCGCGATGCGCTGATTGAAGACGCATTCGTTCTGGCCGATCCCATCGACGGCTACCTTCAGAAAATCCGCCCCGGCTTTGTCTTGATGCAAACCGGCATGGCGCTTGGGATGATCCGCAGTTCGATCAACTTGATGGAACAGGTGCGTGGCCAATTGGGCCATGTGAACAAATATCTCGAAAAGCAGCCTGAGGATTTTCAAACCCTGCTGGATGATTTGGAAGCCGAGATTATGGATCTGGCCCAAACCCCATACGACACGTCGATCTCATATTTCCGCCGCGTTATCACGGCACGTCTGCGCGGTGGCGAAGCCTCAACAGACGCCGCGCATTTTGCCATGCTGCATTGTGGCGCACGCGGGTTCGTCAGCAAGGGCGCTGCACAACGACGTCTGCGTGAAAGCTATTTTATCGCGGTGGTGACACCCGCCACCAAACAACTCCGTAAAATGCTGGCCGACCTTCCGGCAGCTTAAATCGAAAGGAAATACAATGACTTCTGTCTTAATTCCCCCAAGCGAACTTGCGGCAATGTCTGCCGACGACATCGTCATCATCGACACCCGCGCACCCGAGAGCTTTGCTGCAGGGCACATCGCAGGTGCGGTCAATTTGCACGACATCTTTACCTATCTGGCGACATCAACCGCTGAGGGCATGGCCGAGCTCACCCAGAAATTCGCCGATGCGTTTGGGGCCGCGGGTCTTGATGGAACAAAAACCGCTGTGATCTATGAGCAGTCGATGAACACAGGTTTTGGCCAATCGTGCCGTGGCTATTTCCTGCTAAGCTATCTAGGCTATCCGAATATCAAAGTCTTACATGGTGGTTTCGCCGCGTGGGACGCCGCAGAAATGCCGATGACCACCGATGCCGTTTCACCTACCCCCGCGACCTTTACGATTGATCCGTCCGCCGCAGCGTTGATGTTGGACGTGGACGACATGAAATCGGCCCTTGATGATGCCGCAGTGACACTCTTGGATGTGCGCGATGTCGATGAATGGATCGCCACGAGTTCCTCGCCCTATGGTCCCGATTTTTGTCCGCGCAAAGGCCGTATCCCCGGTGCAAAATGGTTGGAATGGTACCGGATGATGAAACCAACCGCAGATGGCGCAATGATGAAATCCGGAGATGAAGTTATGGCGGAATGTGCCAGTGTCGGCATTACGACCGACACGCCCGTTTATATCTATTGCTTCAAAGGCGCGCGGGCGTCGAACACCTTTCTTGCCCTCAAGGAAGCGGGTGTCAAAGACGTGCGTATCTACTTTGGATCATGGAATGAATGGTCACGCGACATGAGCCTGCCGATCGAAGAGGGCCGCCCGTTTGCCTGATAAGATAACGATAGACTACTACTTCGCGCCAATGTCGGGCTATGCCTATCTTGGGCATGCCCGCCTTTTGAACATCGCAGCGCAGGCTGGCGCACAAGTCGTCCATCATCCGCTTGATATGGCCAAAGTGTTCGAAGCGGCAGGGTCGTTCCCGCCTGCGAAATATCCAGCAGTGCGCCAACATCACCGCAAAGCTGACATGGTGCGTTGGGCACGAAAGCTGTCAATGCCGATCAATCCTACCCCAAAATTCTGGCCCACGCCGATGCCCTTGGCCTGTCAGGTGATTGTCGCAGCGAAACACCTGGGACTTGATCAGGGCGCTGTCACACAGGCCATCCTCTCGGCCGTTTGGACGCATAACTTAAACATCTCAGATGCTGCTGATATTGCCACCGCACTCAAGCGGCAGGGCATGGTACCTGATCGAATTCTTGCGGCAGCCCTTAGGCCAGATATCATCACCGAGGCTACCTCCGAGACGCGAGATGCAATCGCATTGGGGGTTTTCGGATCACCGACCTATGTCACAGGTGAAGACTGGTTTTTCGGACAAGACAGGTTGGAGTTCTTGGAATACCGATTGGGTGTTGCAGGCTTGATCTGAACCTCAGCCAAACAGCACGGCTCTTTATCGCCTCAATTAAGGTACAAACCGTCCAGAATTTAAAGTGCTCGAAACCAATTTTTGGGAACTGAGCTGCAGTAAAACAACGGTTTGGATGCTGCCCATCTGATCATATCTGAACGTCCGGTCTGGGAAATTTCGCCACATAGCAGAGATCGTTGTGCTGCGAGTGCGAGCAAATGCTGCGTGAGCAATAGCTGCCGGTGCAAAAGGCCGCAAAGTCCGCTTAGCGGAACTTGGTGCAGAGCGCAGCGAAGGTTCGCTCCCCGCCCTTATTGCCAGGATGTACATGCCGCAGCTCAGTCAGTTTTGGTTTATTGCTGTTGTTCGCTACGATTGGTACTAATGTCTGCACTTGTTGCAGCCCTTCCTCCCAAAAAAATTAGCTGTCACTGGCCCCCGCCCAACCTCCCGCGATGGGAAGCAGGACAGGGGGTGTTTAGCGGTCTAACCAAGCCCTCGGTTGACTACATAGTCAGCGAGCCATCGCCAGTACGCACCAGCGGAGGCAAAGCCTTGCTCTGTTGCAGCGAGGCTTTCGGCTTGCAGTCTTGTCAGCCTGCCATCGTACTCAGCGATAGCAGCTCTTTCCTCGAAGGCCTCGATGTCAGGGATACGTGAGGCAGTCACAGCGCCACCTCTTGCGGCAACCGCACCCCTTCGACGATCTCCCGCTTTTGCGCATCACTGATGCCTGCGGAGTAGAGCCCATAGGTGAGCTTATTGGCGGAGCGTGCGGAGTGATGCCCCACCAACGTTGCGGTGTAGTGCTCTGGAACCCCTGTGCGTTCACACTGGGTGATGAACCACTTACGAGTGGAGTGGAACACGGTCCCGTGCAGCTCTGGGTGACGCCTGCGCAGGTACGCATACCGCTTCACGACCCTGTCTACCGTGAGATACGGGAACAGCCTGCCAGACTTTGGCAGAACAGTATCCAACAACCCTTCCAGCACCCCATGCAGTGGCACTTCTCGCTCTGCAGCCTTGGACTTCAGCAGGCGAACCCTGTTCGGCCTGATGCTAACAAACCTTCCCAGGTTGCCCTTTGCTGTGATGTCCTCCGCCATCAGCCCGCAGAGCTCACCAGAGCGCATGCCTGTGAGGAGCCCGAAGAGCAGTGGACTGTGCAGCACCCTGTCCTTAGCTGCCAACAAGACGCTGACCTGGTCATCCGTCAGGACCCCATGGGGATGAACCTCTGGCCGGTCTTTGACCTTGAGGGCTTCCCAGGGATTGGCCGTTAGCTCTCCCTCACCAACACACCAGTCAAGGAACTGAGACATCTGCTTGAGGATACGGGCCTGGGTCTGGGGTGCCAGAGTGATGCCCTCGTGCTCCTGAGCGAGACGTGCAAGGCCAACCAAGCCAGCG